>ERZ791897.220-NODE-220-length-53986-cov-4.294543_pt1 | contig 53986 bp, 52 predicted proteins | sample MGYA00510152_ERZ791897 | MGnify/ENA primary metagenome ERZ791897 (study PRJEB30046, sample SAMN00792050) | human gut metagenome | study: EMG produced TPA metagenomics assembly of the A metagenome-wide association study of gut microbiota in type 2...
CTTCTAAGCGAACGGTCGTGAGTTCGAATCTCACCCGAATCACTTTTTGAGTCTTGGTTTATACCAAGACTTTTTTTATTTCTCAAGAACTGATAGACTTTTTATCAATCCTTATTTTGGATAAAAAAAGACCTCTTTACAAGAAATTTCCTGTAAAGAGGACAAATTAATGTCTTGCTTTTTTAGCAAATAAACCTATCGAGCTGATCTGACAAAGAGTTTTTTAGATTATTTAAATAACTTGTAGTATTCTTGCTCAACTTCATCCATATTCAAAGCTAATTCAACCATTCCAAATTTAATAACCATTCGCCAAGCTAGCGCAAAAGCTCTTTCTTGTCGTTGAAAATAACTTTTATTTAATTGTTCTTGAATGATTAAATAAAAGTTATTAAAAGAAGTTGCTGCCCATTTTTGCTGAAATTTTGCTAAGTCCTCAGGGGTCAATACCAATAAATATGTCCATTTTTTAGTATTTGCAATCTCTAAAAACAACTCCAATACCCGACAATATTGGGTACATATTTGCTTTTTATCTTGTTTAACTACACTAGCCAAATTCGCTAATTCTAAATTTAATTGAACATATTTTTCAGCTAATTGTTCTTCTGGGCTAAATTTAAACATCGGTAAAGTACTAGTTCGACTAACATAGCGCGCTACTGTACTCATATCTTTAATATTCATCTGTAACTAACATCCTTAAAAATATCGGTTATCACACATTAATTCTAAATCAGCTAAATTTTCTAAATACCAGTCATGCAAAAACTCATACTTAAATAACATCTTAAACCATGAAAATTCTTGATTTTCATCATCAATCATAATACCCCATTTAGTATTAAGTCCATCCTGGCTTTCTTGTTCACAAATAGTTAATTTGATATCACCTAAAACTAAAGATGCTTCATTGTTCAAGCCGTTTGTCAACATAAAACCTGCATCTGCTGCCTTAATAAACAACCGATCTAATGGTTTTTGTGGCATTTGCGTATGTGCAATCTCATAAAAGGCATTATTAGATGGATCAAGAAGACTAAAATCAACATCAAAACCATAGTCTTCTTTTAAATAACGTCCTAATGCTAACAATAGATCAGCTATTTCTTCAATAACTTCATACTCAAATTGTTGTGCATAGTTAATCACCAGTAAATCTGTTAGTGTTTGACTATTAAAGCGCAAAATTTTTCGTTCAAAATCTAAATAAAATAACTTTTGTCCAGTTTGTTTTTCAGTATAATAAGCACCCGAATTTTGATTATCTGTCGTAAAAATAAAATAACCTGCTGCACCTAAATTAGGATATTCATGATATAACTCATTATGTTGCTCGCTAGCAGCCAAAGTTACATTTTCATTTTTATGCAACTGTAATAAACGATTGAGGAAAATTAAATAAAAATCCGACAAACTATACTTTTGTAAATAAACAAGATATGCAGAATCTAACTGATAATTAACCAACTTCATTGCTGCTTGTAATAATTCAGTTGTATCATTAGTATTAATCAACACATCTAAGATACGGGTAAAATCAATACCATTTTCTAAGCTAGCCCGTAGTTGTTCGTTATAAGTCAACAAACGTCCTTTAGTACTTAATGAGGATTCAATATTTTCATTAACAAATTCTTCTTCAACAATATTTGTAGCAACTTCGAGATCTTGTGGTTTAGCTTTAGTCATTTACATTCACCTGCCCTTTTTTAGCAATTAGTTCGGCAATGTAATCCCGATATAAAATACGATTACTTTCTTCAAAACCTTCAAAACTCCCAAACTTAGCTACAATACTTTGCTTTTCATAGCCCAGTAATGTATTTTCTTTGGACAAGTTCAAAATTTCTTCTTGATAGTCACGGATCTTTTTGTGTGCATCATGAGCTTGTTCATCTAATTCTGTTAACTCGGATAGTTTTGCAATCAGACGTTGACGCTCTTCTTTTAACTTTCCTGTTTCCCAAGGCAAAGCTTTTTCTTGAGAATTACGTTTGATTTCATGACGTAAATTATCTTTTTGTTGATCACGTTGTTGTTGTGAATCAATTAAGCTTTGCAATTCATCAACTTTTGCTGATAATTGAGCAATCTTATCACTATTAATCATTTTATTTTGTGCTTCTAAAGCAAATGCCTGTGCTAATTTTTGATATTCGATTTCATCAAAATCAAATTTAACATTTAATACATCTAATGTTCCAAACAAACGTCTCCCCCACCAATTTCCAAAGTAAAAACGAAATTGGCCTGTTTGTGTTTCTTCAAAATAAAAGAACGGATAGCGTTGCCGTAAAAAGACAATTAAATTAGTACTCAAATAAGCGCTAAATTGTGTATAACTATCTGCAATTAAACGCTTATATGGTTCATCTGTATCAGTAACCTCATTTTGCAAAATTTCGCTTTGATAACGATTTTGATCAATTAATCGATATATCGCACAATCATCTTGCTTCGCAACTGCATCTGCTAATTCTTGTAAATATTGAAGTTTAGTACTTAATACATTAGCAAGATCATTTGTTGCTTTAGCATGATTGGCTAAAACAAACTGGTTTGAATCCGTCATATTTTTATCCCTCTTCAGTAAATCTTTTTTTCTTTATCTATATTGTTACAAAAAAAAGAGAGATAATCAAATACTAAATGAAAATTTTTTAAATGCTTAAACATTCCATTTGAATTGTTCGCGATGTTCGCGTAAATAACGACAAACACTTGCTCTATTTTCGTTATTAATACGTATCTTTAAATTTTTATTAAAAAACTTATCCATTTACTTCACCTCTTTCTAATCTTTAAAATACGCAAAAAAGTACGAAGTTTTTTTCTAACTTCGTACTTTTGATAATTTAATTAATTTTAACGTGCTAGATATTGGCGTTTATATTCTTTGACACCACTTAAAACGTATTTAGCTTGGTCTTTAGTTACATCTAGGCTAACATCTGCTTGATTAGTTGGTAATAACGAACTAAACAACTCTTCATATTCTTGCACGCTAACCTCTATACGCTGTTGTAAAAATTCTTGATTATCTGTTGCTTGTAAACAATCTTGATATCCAGGTTGCAAAAGTCCAGTGAAAAATTCACCTTGTGCTCCAGAACCATAACTAAACAACCCTATACGATCACCTGCTTTTAAAGTTTTGCTATTATCAAGTAACGATAATAAGCTCAAATAAAGCGAGCCAGTATAAAGATTACCTACTTGCATGTTATATACACGCGATTCTTCAAAACGAGCCAACAGTTTTTGCGTAAGATCTTCTGGTTGTTCTTGTAAAGCTAAGCGTAGACTCTTTAAGCCCATCTTAGTATATGGTAAATGAAAGAGCAATGCTTCAAAATTCTTTAAATTCTTATTAGTCTTTGCTAAATAAGAATTAAATACCTTGATAAAAAAGTCCATATATGCATTAGCAGAAAACTTTCCATCAACCAATGCTTCACTAAAACCTAAAGGACGCCAAAAATCCATGATATTTTGCGCATATACTGCACTTTCATCTTCTAGCACTAAAAGCTTAGGATCTTTAGCAATCAAAATTGCCATTGCCCCGCCACCTTGTGTTGGTTCACCACCAGTATTAAGTCCGTAGCGTGAAATATCTGCACCAAAAATCAAAACCTTTTTATCGGGATTAAGTGCTACATATCCTTTAGCTAATTGAATAGCTGCAGTTGCAGCATAACACGCCTGTTTTAATTCCACAGCACGTAACTCTTTTTTTAAACCTAACAAATCGGCTACATAAATTGCTGCTGCTTTTGAATTATCAATACCCGACTCTGTTGCAAATAAAACCATATCGATTTTTTCTTTGTCTTCTGGAGTTAAGATCTTTTCTGCCGCATTAGCTGCCATTGTCACAACATCTTGCGTAGGCGGAATCACCGCCATCTTGCTTTGACCTATCCCAATTAAATACTTGTTAGGATCTTCATTGCGTGCATGGGCTAATTTCGCCATATCCACATAATATTGTGGCGTATAAAAGCCTAATTTGTCGATTCCGATCTTCATAATGTCTCCCCATTCTAAAAAATTAAGATATATTTGATTATATACCAATCTTTTGAATTCCGCACCATTCTTAATCTTATTTTTAAGAATTTGTAGTATAATTTATGATAAAGTTATTATTATTTTGAGGAGGAATTCATATGCCAGCAGTTCAAATGACAGTCAAAGGCTTGGTTCAAGGTGTCGGATTTCGTTATACGACTAAATTATTAGCGGATAAATTAGGAGTTACAGGATACGTTAAAAATTTAGATGATGGCGCTGTTTTTATTGTTGCACAAGCTCATCAACCAATCTTAGACCAATTTATCAGTGGGATAAAAGCTTCACCGACTCCTGCTGGTCGTGTCTCAGAAGTATTAATTGAAGATGTTGCTCCAAAAGATTATACTAAATTTTCTGTTACTTATTACTAATGATGGCTGTACTTGGCAAGTATTTGCCAAGTATTTTTTTGGAAATAAGTATAAAATGTCTAAAATTAAAATTACGTGAATGATTGAAAAAAATGCGTGCTTACAGTATAGTTATATTCAGAGTTTACTTTTCGAAAGGATTTGAATTATGAAAAAAACTAAATTATACAAGCTTATGCCTGTATTTTTGTTACTTCCACTTCTGTTGAGTGGCTGTGTTCAACGTACTAAATCAGGCAAACCTTATGGCTTTGTTTATGATCATTTGGCAATTCCTACGCAACACGCTTTAGAATGGCTAGCTAACGTCTTAGGTGGTAGCTATGGATGGTCTATCATTTTAATTACATTTATTGTTCGCTTAGTTTTGATGCCCATTATGTTAAAACAATCGCATAATGCCACTATCCAACAAGAAAAAATGGCTTCAATCCGGCCACAAATGATGGATATTCAAGAACGTCAAAAACGTGCCACCACACAAGAAGAAAAGATGGCTATTAGTCAGGAAATGATGGCCCTATATAAAGAAAATAACATATCTATGACCGGTGGTATTGGATGTTTACCGTTATTGATCCAAATGCCAATTTTTGCTGCTTTATATGCCGCTATCCAATACTCACCAGAACTTTCCAGTTCTGTCTTTTATGGTATTAACTTAGGTCAGCGTAGTCTATTTTTCGTGATCTTAACCGTCGTTATTTACGCATTACAAGGATGGCTAACTACATTAGGAATGCCTGAAGAACAAAAGAAACAAATGCAATCAATGATGCTTATCAATCCGGTTATGATGGCTTTCATGGCCTATGTTTCTCCCGCTGCATTAGGACTTTATTTCTTTGTAGGTGGAATCATTGCATGTATTCAAACTTTAATCATCAACGCTATGCGACCAAAGATTCGTCAAAAAGTTGCAGCTGAACTTAAAGCCAATCCACCTAGAAAAGTTGTTGCTAAAGTTACACCTACTAAACCAGTTTCATCAGCATCAAATAACCAAAAAACAGCTGATATGCACGCTAATAATCGCAAGCGCAACGCAGGAAAACAACAACGCCGTAAATAAGCTTTTAAGCAAATATTACGCTTTTTTATAACTCTGCATTTTTTAGGACTGCTAGAAATTCTAGCGGTCCTATTTTTTTAACAAACATACAAAAATACCAAAATCAATGCTTTTAAAAAGATTTTTAGTAAAATAAAAAAGCCCTCCTTACTGGCAAAACCAGTAAAGAGAACTCAAAAATCAAAATTACTAGCTTTACTCTATCAGTCCGATTGGCAAAGCGCATTTCATAAAAAACTATCTACAAGCTTAGTCATTTTCTTTGTTCATATTGAGTAATGGTAAGGTAATCTTAAAAATTGATCCTTGTCCAAAAACACTTTCAACAGTTAAATCGCCATGATAACCAGCAATCAAACGCTTAGCAATTGCTAAACCTAAACCGTTGCCACCTTGTTCACGGCTTCTTGACTTATCTACTCGATAAAATCTATCAAATACGCGAGTAATATCTTCTTTGGCTATTCCCTGACCAAAATCTTGTACCACAATTTCTACAAAACGTTCATTTTTAGCCATTGAAATTTGAATTTCCTTGCGTTCCCGTGAATATTTGACTGCATTGTCTAACAAGATAATCAATACTTGCTCTAAATGATTACGATAAATTTGCACAAAGGTTGGTCCTTTTAAGTCATCATCCATCAAAAAGACAAATTCTGGATGTATTAGCTTGAAATTTTCAAAAACTTGTAACCCTATAGACTGTATATCAGTAGTTTCATTAGCAAATTGAATTTCTACTTGTTCTGCACGAGAAAGATCTAACATTTCTTGAACTAAACTCTTCATTCGTTCAATTTCTTGTAACGATGCTTCAATTGAGTCATTTAAAACTTTAGGATCATCTTTGCCCCATCGATTCAACATATTTAAATGTCCTTGAATAATAGCGACTGGCGTACGTAATTCATGCGAAACATCTTCAACAAACTGTTGTTGTTGTAAGATATTTCGTTCCATCCGATCTAACATACTATTAAATAAAGTTCCCAGATCTGCTAACTCATCGTGTGTCCTAAACTCAGGAACACGTACATATGATAGCGCATTACCTTTTTCATCATTATTAATTTTACCAATTGTTTCATTTAAAGTATCAATTGGTCTAAGGAACCATGACGACAAGCCATAACTTAACAAAGCAGCTGCAACCCCTGCAGTAATTCCAAACACAAAGAAAATTAACAATAACTTACCACGAGTCTTATCGTAATCATGCAAGCGATTAGTTACTTGCACATAGCCAATAACTTGATGTGTCAATCGCGAACGTACTTGTCTAGAAGTCACAAAAATGCTTTGCCCACTTTCCTTAGTCAAAGTATCATTATCTAATAAGGCCTTGGTAAACCTAACTGGAACATCACGCGAAGCAAAAATCAAATCCCCTGAGATATTATAAACACTCACTCCAAGATATTTACGTGAAAGAGTTGAAAATACTGCATCACTATAGATTCCTTCAGTATTTTTATCAACTGCCGTTTCATAATTTAAAACTTTTTTAACATCAGCAACTGTCAACTCAGCTTGATAATTTTCAAGACGTGCAACCGCTGTATCTACTGCATTATGCGCATAATTTTCTTCTTGCTGTAAAAGTAAAGCAGAAAAACTTTGGTACAGCAGGATAAAAAAGACTGCAAATATTAAAACAACACCTAAGCCAGTAGCAATTGACCATTTAAACTTTAACGAAATAAATTTCTTATCTACCTCTGGTTGTTTTAAAATTATTCTTTTCATTTCTTATCTTCTCGCATCACATAACCAGTTCCACGAACCGTTTGAATATAACTTTCATCTCCTGGACGATCAATTTTATTACGCAAATAACGGATATAAACATCTACAACATTCGTTTCAATTTGAGTTTCATATCCCCAAACCTTTTGCAATAATAAATCACGTGCTAATACAACATTGATATTTTCCATTAAGATCAATAATAACTCATATTCACGTTTAGTTAGCTCAATTACTTCGTTACCACGACGAACAACATGATTTTCTTTTTCAATGCTTAAATCTTTATAAGTCACAATTGTTTGTTGTGTATCTTCACCTTGAGCTTGTTCATTTTCAAATTCAATTCGGCGGAAGATAGACCGAATGCGTGCTAATAATTCTTCAATAGCAAATGGTTTAACGATATAGTCATCAGCTCCATGATCTAAGCCAGCAACTCGATCAATAACCGAATCACGAGCAGTCATCATAATAATCGGTGTTTTTTTAACTTGACGAATCCGTCGACAAATTTCTAATCCATTTAAGCCTGGCACCATTAAATCTAGTAAAATGATGTCCCAATCATTATCTAATGCACTTTGTAAACCTTCTCTGCCATCGACGAATTGCTCTACATAATACCCTTCATGCGTTAATTCAAGCGAAAGAAACTGAGATAGCCGTTCTTCATCTTCAATGATTAAAACCTTATTATTCATAAGCTATGCACTCCTATTAAGATTAATTAGTTTATTAAAAAAGCTTCATATTCTTCTCAATTTTAACATTTTAGCATAATAATTCCTATTCCAACAACTTAATTTTTTTAATTTAAAATATATGAATTATTAATTTTCCATAATTGCTATATCTTATAGAGTATTATATCAATTTTCAGACATATACTTTATTATGTTCAATTAATTGTTCCTTATGCTATAAAATGAATTTGACTGTTAAATTAAATATCCCAGAAAGAACCTAAAAAGATACCTTCTGGGATATTTATTTAATAATATCTAATTATTCTTCATGATACCAAGAGTAATGATAGATACCTTCTTTATCGGTTCTTTCATAAGTGTGTGCTCCAAAATAATCACGTTGAGCTTGGATAATATTAGCTGGCAACACAGCAGAACGATATTGATCATAGTATGTGATTGCACTAGTAAAGCAAGGGCAAGCCACACCTGCTTTAATTGCTAAAGATGCAACTTCACGCACTGCATCTTGGTAATTAGCAGCAATTTGTGTGAAATATTCATCTAACAACAAGTTTTTCAACTCTGGATTACGTTCGAATGCATCTGTAATTTTTTGTAAAAATTGTGCTCGAATTATACAACCTTCACGCCAAATTTTAGCCAAATCACCAAAACGTAAATTCCAATCATAATGTTCCGATGCAACGCGTAATTGTTCGAAACCTTGTGCATAACTCATAATCTTGCTAAAGTACAGTGCTTGACGAATCTTTTCAATAAATTCTTTTTTATCTAATTGACTAGCATCAAAGACTGCTGGTTTAGCCAAGACCTTACTTGCAGCTACACGTTCATTTTTAAAGGTTGAAATGTACCGAGCATAAACAGATTCAGTAATCAAAGATTGTGGAACACCTAGTTCTAATGCACTTTGTGAACTCCATTTACCTGTTCCTTTATTTCCTGCACAGTCTAAAATCATATCAACAATTGGATTATCTGTGCCTTCATCATCTTTTCGTGTTAAAATTTCAGCTGTGATATCAATCAAATAGCTGCTAAGCTCGCCTTGCTTCCACTCGTTAAAAATATCTGCAATTTCTTCAACGGATAGACCTAACACATTGCGCAAAAGATCATAACTTTCCGCAATTAATTCCATATCACCATATTCTATTCCATTATGAACCATTTTAACATAATGGCCGGCCCCATTTGGTCCAATATAGGTCACACAAGATTGTCCATCTTCTGCTTTAGCAGCAATCTTATCTAAGATTGGTGCAACCAAATCATAAGCTTCTTTTTGTCCACCAGGCATCAAGGAAGGTCCTTCTAAGGCACCTTTTTCACCGCCAGAAACACCCATACCAATGAAATTAATATCTGAATTATCTAATTCAGCATTACGACGCATTGTATCTTCAAAGAAGGTATTTCCGCCATCAATTAACACATCACCTTTATCTAAGTAAGGTAATAGACTCTTAATGGTTGCATCAGTTGCAGCGCCTGCTTTAACCATCAAGATAATTCTTCTAGGTTTTTCTAAAGAAGCAACGAAATCTTCAATAGTATAACTTGCAACCAAGTTTTTATCCGGATGATCTTCAATTACTTCTTTTGTTTTTGCACCTGTTCTATTGAAAATTGCAACGGTATAGCCACGACTTTCGATGTTTAACGCAAGGTTTTTACCCATCACAGCCATACCGACAACCCCGATTTGTGGTTTATTCATTTTCGCAGAACCTCCCAAATATCTTATTGTTTCTTATTTATCTTACCAAAAAAACTAATAAATTAAAAGGTAGATTTAACAATAAAAAGTGCGTTAAAAACAACTCTTAACGCACTTTAGTTTAATTTGTGACATCTTTTTTGATAAGTATTGGTTTAGACTTATCATCGACCGTCTCTTTTGTAATTACTACTTTAGCAACATCTTTTTGATCAGGAATATCAAACATCACATCGCGCATCGTATGTTCTATAATGGACCGCAATCCACGTGCACCCGTATTGCGTTCTAAAGCAAGATTTGCTATTTCTTGTAAAGCTTCCTGTTCAAAGTCTAATTGAACACCATCAAGCTCAACTAACTTTTTATATTGCTTAACCAAAGCATTTTTAGGCTCGGTCAAGATACGTACCAAATCTTCTTTAGTTAATTTTTCCAAAGCAGTTAAAATCGGCAAGCGTCCAATAAATTCCGGAATTAAACCAAACTTCAATAAATCTTCTGGAATGATTTGTTGCATTAAGCTCTTGGTTTCATCATATTTTTGTTTAGAATCCACCCCAAATCCAATGGTTTTATCACCTAAGCGATTTTTAACCATCGTTTCAATTCCATCAAATGCTCCACCAACAATAAATAAAATATTAGTTGTATCGATTTGAATAAATTCCTGTTGTGGATGCTTTCTTCCGCCCTGAGGTGGAACGTTTGCCACTGTACCTTCTAAAATTTTAAGCAATGCTTGTTGCACACCTTCACCAGAAACATCTCGTGTAATCGAAACATTTTCGCTTTTCTTAGCAATCTTATCAATTTCATCGATATAAATGATTCCTCGTTGTGCTCTTTGTACATCATAATCAGCATTTTGTAACAGTTTTAGTAAAATATTTTCAACGTCTTCTCCAACATAACCTGCTTCCGTTAATGTTGTTGCATCAGCAATTGCAAATGGCACATTTAAGATACGTGCCAAACTTTGTGCTAAAAATGTCTTACCTGAGCCAGTTGGTCCTACTAAACAAATGTTACTTTTTTGTAATTCTGTTTCATCATCGCTCAAACTAGCATTGATACGCTTGTAATGATTATAAACGGCCACTGCTAATGTTTTTTTGGCTTCTTCTTGTCCAATCACATATTCATTTAAAATATCAACAATTTCTTTTGGAGTTGGAATATCTGTTAACTCGCGTGCAGCTTGTTCTTTATTTTCAGTATTAATAATCGATTGTGCAAGTGCTACACATTCGTCACAAATGTATACGCCAGGACCAGAAATCATGCTTTTTACCTGTGCTTCCGCTTTACCACAAAATGAGCATGCGATTGGTTCACCATTGTCCATATCTTCGTACATAAAAATCACCCTTGCATAATAATTACTTTAATTCTACCAAACTTCGATTTGAAAAGCTAACAGTTATGCTCAAATGCATAATATTAGACAAGCAGTGCCAAATCAACACTGCGGCGATCTAGCACTGCTTGCTTTTCTTATTAAAATCTTAATAGCGCTGCTAAATTATTCAGCATCGTCAGCTTTACGAGTTTGTTTAGCAGAACCTGCAATCATGTCAACAACTTTCTTGATTGCAATATCGTGCTTAAGCATGTCAACAGACAATGCTTGACGAACCACGTCTTCTTCCATACCGTATTGTTCAGCTAATTGTTTAATTTCTTTAGCAACTTCTTCGTCAGAAATTTCTAAGTTTTCAGCAGCTACGATAGCTTCTAAAACAAGGTTAGTCTTGACACGTTTTTCAGAGCCTTCTTCAAATTGTTTATGCAAGTCAGCTTCAGTTGTACCGGTTAATTTATAGTACATATCTGGGCTGATACCTTGTTGTTGCATTCCAGATAAATATTGGTTCATTTGACGATGAACATCTTCATGAATCATTGCACTAGGAATTTCACCGATTGTTGCGTTTTCAACTGCTAATTCTAAAGCTTCATCTTGGATAGCTGCATTAGCTGCTTCAACTTTTTTGGCTTTGATTTCTTCTTTAATCTTAGCCTTTAATTCTTCTAAAGTTTCAACATCTTCATCAATATCTTTAGCAAATTCATCATCTAATTCAGGTAATTGTTTTGCTTTTACTTCATGAATCTTTGTTGTAAAGATTGCTTCTTTACCTGCTAAATCTTTTGCATGATATTCTTCGGGGAAGGTTACCTTAACTTCGACTTCTTCACCAGCTTTGTGACCTACTAATTGATCTTCAAAACCTGGGATGAATTGACCAGAACCTAATTCTAAGGAGTAATTTTCAGCTTTACCACCATCAAAAGCTACACCGTCAACTTTACCTTCATAATCGATAACAACTGTATCACCGTTTTCTGCTGCTTGATCTTCTTTCAAAACAAGTTCAGCTTGTTGTTGACGACGGTTTTCTAATTCTGCATCGATATCACCCTTCAATACACGTGTTGGACGTGGTGTAACTTCTAAATCTTTGTATTGACCCAATTGAACTTCTGGTTCAACTGTCACATCTGCAACAATAACCCAAGCTTGGCCTTTTTCCATTGATTCAACATCGATTTCTGGTTGATCTACTGGCTTGATACCTGCTTCTTGCACAGCTTGTGAGTATACTTCTGGTAAGATGGCATTCAAAGCTTCTTGGTATAAAGCTTCTTCACCATACATTTTGTTAAAGATTTGACGAGGTACTTTACCTTTACGGAATCCAGGAACGTTTAAGGACTTCTTCACACGTGTAAATGCTTTATCTAAACCTTCCTTGATTTTTTCAGGTGCAATTTCAAATGTTAATTTACCATTATTTGTACCTTCTTGTTTTTCCCATTTTACAGACATTATTTTCCCTCCGAGCGAAAAATTTGTACAATAAATATTCTATTGCATACTCAATTAGTGTACCTTAGAATTCCCAAAAAGTAAATGTTTATCACTTAAAAAACCTTTTTTAACATAAATTCTTCAGTTTTTTTAGTAATTCTAGGCTATTTTTTACTGTTATATTAAACAAAAAGGTCCGAGTAACACTCGGACCTTTAAACCATTAACGTTAATATTAGTCGTCGATTTCAGAAACGACACCAGCACCAACTGTACGGCCACCTTCACGAACTGTGAACTTAAGACCTTTTTCAATAGCAACTGGAGCAATCAATTCTACTGTAAATGTTACGTTATCACCAGGCATAACCATTTCTACACCTTCTGGTAATTCGATAACACCAGTAACGTCTGTTGTGTGGAAGTAGAATTGTGGACGATAGTTAGAAAAGAATGGTGTATGACGACCACCTTCGTCCTTTGTCAATACGTAAACTTCACCTTTGAATTTCTTGTGAGTTTGGATTGAACCTGGCTTAGCCAAAACTTGTCCACGTTCAACTTGTGTACGGTCAACACCACGAAGTAAAGCACCAATGTTATCGCCAGCTTCACCTTCGTCAAGTGTCTTACGGAACATTTCAACACCAGTAACAGTTGTCTTAACAACGTCATCCTTCAAACCAACGATTTCAACTTCGTCACCAACTTTAACTGTACCACGATCGATACGACCAGAAGCAACAGTACCACGACCTGTGATTGTAAATACATCTTCAACAGGCATTAAGAATGGCTTGTCTGTAGGACGTTGTGGAGTTGGAATGTATTCGTCAACTGTGTCCATTAATTCCATGATTTGTGCTTCAGCATCTTTGTCGCCTTCAAGAGCCTTCAAAGCGGAACCACGAATAACAGGAATATCGTCACCAGGGAAGTCGTATTCAGATAATAAATCACGAACTTCCATTTCAACTAAGTCAAGTAATTCGTCATCGTCAACCAAGTCGCACTTGTTTAAGAATACAACAATGTATTCAACACCAACTTGACGAGCAAGTAAGATGTGTTCACGAGTTTGTGGCATAGGACCATCAGTAGCAGCAACAACTAAGATAGCACCATCCATTTGTGCAGCACCAGTGATCATGTTCTTAACGTAGTCAGCATGTCCTGGAGCATCGATATGTGCATAGTGACGCTTTTCTGTTTCATATTCAACGTGAGCTGTGTTGATTGTAATACCACGTTCACGTTCTTCTGGAGCAGCATCGATAGAAGCGTAATCAGAAGCTTCTGCCAAACCTTTTTCAGCTAATACTGTTGTGATTGCTGCTGTTAAAGTTGTTTTACCATGGTCAACGTGGCCAATTGTACCAATGTTAACATGGGGTTTTGTTCTTTCGTAATGTTCTTTTGCCATTAATACGAACCTCCTGTAATTTTGCAAAGACAATCTGCAATAATTTGCCGATAATCCTTTAATTTTTATTATACTACTTCTCCGGCAGAAATCCAAGCAATTTTGCTCTTTTAATCGCCCTTTGAAGTAGAATCCTTGAATTATTATATATATGAGAGCCGTGTTTGTAAATACTAAAATTAAAATTAATAAAATTTTTTGGTTAATTTTTAACAAATCCAAGCTGTCAGTTGCTCTTCTAGTGCTTGCGCTACCTTTTGCAAAGAATTTGATAGTTGTGCAACTTGTTGATCATTAAGCAAAACATGTTGCCATGTACTATAATCATCTATTTTTGAAAAATCTGGATATAACAATGTTAATTTCAAATAAATCTCTTGTAAACGCATTGAGTCATCAAAAAATTTTGTCTGATAATATAAATATTGATCTGTTTGTTCTACAGATTTAAGCTCATGTAAATTAACTGTTATCGTTTCTTGCCAAATATTTCGATAATTAATTTCAGTTACTCCTAATTTTGCTAAATCTTCTAAAATTTGAACTTTGATTAATTGATGAACATCACTGTCTAATAACAACATTCGACTAATTTCCACAAAGTCTTCGCCAGTAAGCTGATAGGCTTGCATTAAAACTCCACGCTGCTCAAATGGCCGTAAACTCCCTAAGTATTTAAAGTCTTTTTTTATACGCGCCAAATCAATTTGATTATCCAATTGATACTTAGCTAATTGTTCTTGCCAAAACAAGTTGATCTTATCATTTAAAATATCACGTATAGCTAGCATTAATTGTTCTAAGGCAATAATTTGCTTAGCCTTAAATCCCAAATTTAAATAAAATAATAACAGTTCATCATCTTCTAGATACTGTGGTAAGTATTCCTGTGCAATCTGATAAGCTTGTTGATGCTGTGCTAGCTTGTTTAAATTACGTACCAAATAATAGTTATTGCGAAAGTTTTTTTGTTGTAAATAAAGTTGTTCTAAACAAAACTGTGCGCGTTGATATTGTTTATTTGTAATATAATCTTGCGCTTGCTGAAATAATTCGTTATTTTCCATATTTTTTAATCACTAATAAATACGACAAGCCTAGGCTTGTCGTATTTATTATTTATCTTCCTTTACCTTTTTAGGTGTTGTTGTTTTCTTCTTATATTTGGCACCGTTACCGTTGTTTTGATTAATTTCCATAATTACCGGTAAAATAACTGGATGACGCTTTGTTTGCTCATATAGGTAATGAGTCAACTGTTCTTTGATATCTTGTTTCAAGTGACCCCAGTCAAACTCTTTGTTGTCAAGATTATTTTGGACAACTTTTGTAACAATCTCTTCACTTTCAAGCATCAAATCTTTACTGCTCTTGATGTAAACAAAGCCTCTAGAAGTGATTTTAGGTGTTGCAACAATTTTCTTTTTACGTCGGTCAATTGTTACAACCGCAATGAAAATACCATCTTCAGATAAAATTTTACGATCTCGCAAGACAATATTTCCGATGTCACCAACTCCGCTACCATCAATCATTGTATCGCCTACAGTTACACTAGAAGCAACTAGCATCTTACCCCTTTCATATTCGGCCACATCTCCTTTTTTCAATAAGAAAATGTTTTGCGGTAAAATCCCAACTTCTTGTGCGCAATCTGCACTGGCTGCTAACAAGCGATACTCGCCTTGTACAGGGAACAAATAACGTGGTTTCAATAGGTTAAATAATAGTTGTAAATCATTACGACTAGCATGACCTGAAGAAGCAAACTTATCAGAAATTGCACGTACGTCTGCACCTGTTCGATAAATCATATTTCTTGTCTTAGCCACATTGGTTTCCATTGCATGTGAAGGCGTGGTCGTGATAAAAACTAAATCTCCTTCATGGAAATTAATAAACTTATGCTTAGCTTGTGCCATTTTTTGCAATGACTTGAGTGGTTCTCCTGAGCGACCAGTCTCTAAAACAACAACTTTTTCGTCATCGTATTTCGAAACATCTTCAATCCGAATCAACAAATCTTTAGTTGGTAAGTGTAATTTTTTTAATTTCATTGCTGTTCGTACAACTTTTTCGGCATCATGGCCTGTTAAAGCTACCTTACGCCCTTGTGTCGCTGCTGCATTCAAAATTTGTTGTAAACGCAAAATATTTGAAGCAACACAAGCAACAACAATACGCCCTTTGTGATATTCAAAAGTTTCATTAATAAACTCATAAATCACGCGTTCATTAACAACTTCTTTAGGGTTTTCCGCATTAGCAGAATCGCTAAGTAAAGCTAAAACACCTTCTTTACCAATTTCTGCTAAGCGCGCTAAATCCGTTTGATATCCTTTAGCAGCTGTTTGATCAAATTTAAAATCACCAGTATAAACAATATCACCATGCTTTGTTTTCAAAACAATTCCTAATGAATCAGGGATCGAATGTGTTGTTTTAAAAAATGATACACTCGCAGTTTGAAAATCAATTTCAGTTTGTGCATTGATAACATGAAAATCTTTAAATTTACGTGCGTCATCTTCATTTTCACAGGCAATCTTAGCTAAGGCAATCGTCAACTCCGAGCCAAAAACTGGCACATCAAATTCGCTAACAAAATACGGTAAAGCTCCAATTGCATCGGCGTGTCCGTGTGTTAAAAACACACCCACAATTCGGCGAGCATTTTGTCTTAAATATTCAAAATCAGGGATAACTACATCTATCCCCAACAATTCATTTTCTGGGTACTTTAACCCACAATCAAAAATAAAAATATCATCGTCCACTTCAACGACATACATGTTTTTAGCATTTTCACGTATGCCACCTAGTGAAACGATTTTTATTTTACTCATACTTTCACCTCGGTCTGTTAAATTTCTAATTGCTTAAATAAAGCTACTTCTTGTTTTTCATCTAGTGCAAGTAATGGCAAGCGCAAGCCTCCAACCTGAATTCCTTGATGGTTTAAAGCTGCCTTAATAGGGCCTGGTGATGGTAAACTAAACAATGCTTCAACTTTAGGCGTCAAGTCACACATTAATGTGGCTGCTTTTTTTACATTTCCTTGATCAATCGCTTGATACATTTGTTGCATTTCTTGACCATAGATATGACTAGCCACAGAAATAACTCCTGTTGCCCCTAATGTTTTTGCTACTAATGTATTTTCATCTTCACCCGTGTACACTAAAAAATCAGCTGGGGTTTGGGCAATAATCTTAGCTAAATTGACATTACCTGTACAATCTTTAATACCAATGATATTAGGATGTTTAGCCAATTGACTAATCGTTTCTACTTCCATCGTTACACCTGTTCTACCAGGAATATTGTAAATCAAAATAGGCAACTTAGTGGCATCCGCAACAGCCGTAAAATGTGCTAACATTCCTGCTTGATTAGGCTTATTGTAATAAGGAACAACTACCAATGCCGCATCGACACCAGGAATTTGGGCTACTTGATTCGTATATTCAATTGTTTGAGCTGTATTATTTGAGCCTGTTCCCACTATTAATGGAACACGTTTATCAATAATACGTGCACACTCTCTGATAACGGTAAATTTTTCAGCTACAGTCAAAGTTGGTGCTTCACCAGTCGTACCACACGCCAAAATAGCTTGTGTTCCTGTTTGCAACAAATGTTCGATTAACTTTTCTAAACGTTGAACACTCACTTGACTGCCATCTTGTGTAAATGGTGTTACCATCGCTGTCATAATTTGCGCATTTTTTAAATCCATCATTTTAACCTCACTTAGTTTTTAGGTACAGCTAATAAATCCAAAGCATGAAGACGCTCTGCAATCTGTACAGAATTCCAAGCAGCACCTTTTAATAAGTTATCCGCTACACAATACAAATGGAAGGCATTTTCTTGTTCTTGATCACATCGAATACGTCCCACAAACGTTTCTTTTTTACCTGCAGCCATAATTGGTTGTGGATAAACTTGATTAGCTGGATCATCTTGTAAAACAACCCCTGGGGCTTTAGCTAAGATTTCTTTAATTTTCGCTACATTTGCTCCTGGTTTTTCCAACTCAAACCACACTGATTCACTATGCCCAATTGCAACAGGAACACGAATACATGTTGCTGTTACCTGCAAGGATTGATCGCCCATAATCTTTTTAGTTTCATTAATCATTTTCCATTCTTCATGTGTATAACCATCATCTTCAAAGACATCAATCTGAGGTAGTGGATTAAAAGCAATTTGATAATGTTTTTGATCACTAGCAACAGGCAAAACCTCTGCTTTACAACTTTTTTTGTCTAAAACATCTTTAGTTTGTGTCATCAGTTCTTCAATTGCACGATTTCCTGCACCAGAAACCGCTTGAAGGGTGGTTACAACAATTTTTTTCAATCCATATACTTTACGTAATGGTTCTAAAGCTACCATCATTTGAATCGTTGAGCAATTTGGATTGGCAATTAACCCTTGATGTTTGTATAAATCGTGTTCGTTTACTTCTGGCACAACCAAAGGAACATCTTTATCCATTCTAAAAGCACTAGTATTGTCAACCACTACTGCTCCTCGTTTAATCGCTTCAGGTGCAAATTTCTTAGAAATCCCACCACCAGCAGAAAACAATGCCAAATCGATATCTGTAAATGATTCTGGCACTAATTCCTCTACTACAACATCTTGATCTTTAAAGGACAAAACTTTACCTGCCGAGCGTTTAGATGCTAAAAATTTAACACTTGCAATCGGTAAACTCGATTGTTCCAACATTTGAATCATTCTTGTTCCAACTGCACCAGTTGCACCTACGACAGCTACACGATATTCATTCATACAAAAAACCCTTCTTCTCTTGAAAATTAATTATACCATACAGTGATACTATTACGCTTGATTTTACTATGATTCAACTTTTATATGCAAGTATAATTATTTACTTACTTTTTTGCTCAATTGTAAATTTAGAATTTGCCCTTTTTTTGTATCCTGCTGCTTTACCATTTTGTGTTCTTTTTTCTTGCTTGCTTTCTTCGGTATCATCTTCTTTAGGTAACAAAATTTTATGTGAAGCGTTGATGCGCCCTTGTGAATCAATTTCAGTTACCTTAACTTCTAAAACATCACCAAGTTTAACTACATCTTCAACTTTTTCTACACGTTTAGCAGCTAATTGCGAAATATGAACCAAGGCTTCTGTTCCTTTGAAAAGTTCAACAAATGCTCCAAATTTTTCAATTCTTGTTACCTTAGCTTGATAAATATCTCCAACTTTAGCTTCACGTGTCAATTCTTCGATGATTTCTTTAGCACGTGTAATCATCGCTTGATCATTAGATGCAATTTGGACTAAACCTTCCTCATCAATATCAATCTTTACACCAGTTTCATCAATAATTTTATTGATTGTATCGCCACCTTTACCGATAACAATCTTAATTTGATCTTTTTTAATTTGTAACGATTCAATCTTTGGTGCATATTCAGAAAGTTGCGCTCTTGGTTGAGCAATTGTGTTTTCAATTACATCTAAGATTTGGAAACGTGCTTTTTTAGCCTGAGCCAAAGCTTGCGCAAGGATTTCTCTGGTTACACCATCAACTTTAATATCCATCTGTAAAGCTGTAATACCTTTTCTTGTTCCAGCTACCTTAAAGTCCATATCGCCTAAATGATCTTCAATTCCTTGAATATCTGTCAAGATAGTATAGTCTTGTCCTTCTTTAACCAAGCCCATTGCAATTCCAGCAACAGGCGCTTTAATCGGAACACCACCTGCCATCAAAGCTAATGTTCCTGCACAAATACTTGCTTGTGAAGACGAACCATTTGATTCCAAAACTTCAGCTACTAATCTAATTGTATATGGGAATTGTTCTTCACTTGGAATCACTGCCTTTAAGGCTCTTTCGCCCAAAGCCCCATGTCCAATTTCACGTCTACCAGGTGCACCTGAACGACCAGTTTCACCTACACTAAATTGTGGGAAATTGTATTGATGCATGAAATGCTTGGTTTCTTCTTTGCCTAGGCCATCTATTGTCTGTCCTTCACCTAAGGTAGCTAACGTTAAAACAGATAACACCTGTGTTTGTCCACGTGTAAATAACCCCGATCCATGGACACGTGGTAAGAAATCAATCTGTGCGTCTAAAGGCCGAATTTCATCAATTTTACGTCCATCTGGTCTAATATCTTCTTTAGTAATTAAAGTTCTTACAGTTTGCTTTTCTAAATCATCAATTAATTGAACAACCTCAGCCATTTTTTCATCATAATCTTCTGCTTGAGCAAATTTTTCCTCATAAAAAGCCACTAAATCAGCCTTGGCTTGTTCAATATTTGCATCACGTTGTAACTTATCAAAAGTCGTTATTGCTTCACGTAAAGCTTGATAACCTTTATCATAAATTTCTGCTTGTAATTCTTCATTTTGTGGTAAAACATCGTATGACATCTTAGCTTTACCTATCTGAGCAATAATTTTTTCTTCAAACGCACAAATTCGTTTGATTTCTTCATGCGCAAACATCAAACCATCTAAAATTTCATCTTCGCTAACTTCTTTTGCCCCTGACTCTACCATGTTGATATTTTCTTTAGTTCCGGCAACCGTCAAATCCATATCACTAAGTTCTTCTTGTTGCGGTGTAGGATTAATAATTAATTTCCCATCTACTCGGCCAACCTTAACAGCCGCCACAGGTCCACAAAACGGAATATCTGAAATACACAAAGCAATAGATGAAGCTAATAAAGCTGTCATTTCTGGTGAGCAATCTGGCTCAATACTTAAAACGGTGTTAGTAATCTGAACTTCGTTGCGATAACCTTCAGGAAATAGTGGCCTAATTGGACGATCAATCAAACGTGCTGTCAATGTTGCATGTTCACTTGGTTTAGCTTCACGCTTAATAAAACCACCAGGCATCTTACCAGCAGCATACATTTTTTCATTGTAATTAATCGTTAACGGGAAAAAATCCCCTTCACCGGCTTCCTTTTTCCCAACCGCAGCAGCTAACACCGTTGTTTCACCATATCGTAAAAGTGCTGCCCCGTTAGATTGCTTTGCAACTTCACCAATTTCAACTCGTAATGTTCTTCCTGAAATATCCAATTTAAACACATTTTTCATCAGTACTACCTCCACCGAATCTTAACTTCTTTACAATTTTGCTACTTAATAATAAGTATACACCTTTTTTACTGAAAAAACGGTTACAATTTTCAAATATTAAAAAAGCAAGGCCAAATAGCCTTGCTTGAAATAAAATTAACGACGTAAGCCTAAGCTCTTGATTAATTCACGATAACGTTGAACATCTGTCTTACGCAAGTATGCTAACAAGTTACGACGATGACCGATTTTTTTCATCAAACCGCGTCTTGAAGCGAAGTCTTTCTTGTGTGTACGAATATGTTCGTTAAGTTCGTTGATGTCAGCTGTTAAAACTGCGATTTGAACTTCTGCAGAACCTGTGTCGCCTTCATGACGAGCATACTTCTTCATGATTTCGTTTTTCTTTTCGTTTGAAATAGCCATTGTATTTCCACCTTTCATATAAATGTTGCCTCAAACCGAGTAAGTCGTCGGTGTTGTCGTCAAACTAAGTTAGAGGTCTAGTACGCTAATACGTACCCCTATAATTTACTAGAAATTGGCTTAAAAAGCAAGTCTTTTTTGTATTCAAATCTATGTCAAGGAAATTTTCTTGACATTAAACGCATTTTTTTATTGCATTGTTGTGCTAGCTCTTGTATAATGATTTATGTTGAAAAATTCAGTGATACCGAATTACGGAATCATCCAAGTTGGAGGTGAGTTTCATGCCAATTATTAAATCCGCAATCGAACGTGTTAAAACAAGTGAAAAAGCAAATGCTCGCAACTCTGCTCAATTGAGCCAAATGCGTACAGCAATCAAAAAATTTGAAAAAGCTAAGACTGCTGGTGCAGATAACGTAGAAGAACTTTACAAGTTAGCAGTTTCTGCAGTTGATAAAGCTCATTCAAAAGGTTTAATCAAAGCTAACAAAGCTGCTCGTGATAAATCACGTATGGCTGCTCGTTTAGCTAAATAATTTTCAACCAGGGAATCCCTGGTTTTTTTATTTCCATAAAAAAGCGTATGAACTTAACTCCTTCAGTTATTCATACGCTTTTTAATTATTTAGTTTTGACAGTATTCAAATAAAAACATCTGAAAAATTAATTCAGGAGCTTGATTAGTTGATTTTAGCTTTTCTTCTGCCTTGATTAATCCCAAAAAAGCATTTTGTAAATTACCAAGAGAAAATCGCATAATTGTTTTTGTAGCCAATTGAACGCGATAAGGATGAACTTTTAATAACTTGACGATATCGCCTTGCAGATATCCTTGTTGCTGTAAAATTTTAACTTGCAACAATAAGCGGAATTGACTAACTAATAAAGCATTTAACTTTAACGGCTCTTTTTTTTGTAACAAAAGATCTTTATATAGTTTAAATGCATCTGTTACCTGGTGCTTCAACACCAAATCTCCTAAAGCAAAAATGTCTTGTTCTAAAGAAATAGCCACCATCTGTTCTACAGTAGTCACATCTATCGTTTTGTCATCTTTTTTAGCCAACATTACTTTATTAAGCTCACTCATAATAAGAGGTAAATTTGCATTTGTTCGCGCAATTAATAGATCTAAAGCCAATGGTTGAATTGTAAAGCTTATCCCTTGTAAATATTTATTTACATAGCTTTTTAGCTCGCGTTCATTTAAAGGTTCATTTTCCACTACTAACGCCGTTTTCAAAAGTGTTTTTACAACTTTTTTGCGCTTATCTAATTTTTCATAAGGAGCAAAAATAATCAAGGTTGTTGAACTTTCTGGTGCAAGTAAATAATTGTTTAACAACTCTAAATCGTGTTCTACTTTATTCTTTTTGCTTTCTCCAGTTAAAAAATAAGGATTTTCAATAAAGACTAAGCGCTTTTGTCCAAAAAAAGGAATTGAAATCGCATCATCTAAAGCTTGTGTAATCGGTGTTTCTTGCATATCATATTGACCGATATTTAACTCTTGTTCATCTTTTGGAATCATTTTGATTAATAAACGCTTGATTTGACGTGCTAAATATTGTTCTTGCCCTAAAATTAAATACACATTTGCCAAACTGCGCTTGGCTTTTAAATCAGCGATTAGTTGTTGTGCTTTGATCATAAAACGCTCCTCTTGCATAGGTTTTAATACTTAATGTTGCATCTTTAGGAATTAACTTAATCATTCCCACATCGGCTGTTAGCAAATACGGCACATGATAAGTACTTAAAGTTTCCAAAGTTTCTTCATTTGGATGACCGTAACGATTATTTTTCCCTGCCGAAATAATTGCTAATTTAGGCGGTCCAATACCAGCTACAAACTCTGGAGCTGTAGCAGTTTTACTTCCATGATGTCCCGTTTTTAAGACATCAACTTTTAATTGTGGATATGTTGTTAAAATTTTACGTTCATTGGCTTGATCTAAATCTCCTGTAAAAATAAAATGCACTCCATTTATATTGCGATATAAAACTAGCGAATCTTCATTTTTTCCTTCTCCGGTAGTAAATGGATGCAATAACTGATAATCATTGGCTAAATGGTCTTGATATCCTACAAAACATGGACTTACATCACTCATTTTATTTATTGACTGTTTAAGACGCACTTGAAAACTAGCTAATTTCTCCATCCCCGCAGGTACCGCAATTTTATTTATTTTAATACTTTGACTTAAACTAGCAAAATTACCTACATGATCTGTATCTTGATGCGTTAAATACAAGACATCAATATGATCTAAACCTTTACTTAATAAATAATTCGCAATTATCGTTTGTCCTTTAGTTTGTGTTACTCTTTCTTGCCATTTTTCAGTATTAAAATTTAATTGTCCACCAGTATCAATCAAGACAACCTGCCGATTCAATGCATCTCGAATCAGCGTGCTATCACCTTGACCAATATCAAAATATACGACTTCACTTTCTAACGGACAGTGAATAATAATAAATGAATTTACATAGGCTAGTATCAACAAAGTTAGCTTAGTCTTAAGATGCTTTTTATTTTCACAAAGAAACGTTATTCCTAAAAAAACAAGCACAAAAAATAAACTTGGTTTACCAAAAATTAGCATTCCTTTTAATTTAGCTAAAAACGCTAGTACTGCTACTAATCCTTTTAAAAAATAATTACAAATAAATTGTATAGGCCAACAAAAAATCCCAAGCAAAACACTCGGTAAAATCAGCCATTCAAACAAAGGATTAATCAAAATAGACAATAATGTAGTCCAAATATTCCACTCAAAGGTATGCCACAACATCAAAGGAATGCTATAAGCACTCATCTTAATACCTGTTAGTACCGCATTTTTAGGACGATTAACAACTAAAATAAACGTCAATAAATAACTTAATTGTGCCCCCAAAGCAAAAATAGCTGCAGGCGTTAAAAAAAGATTCATTATTAACACAATTGACCAAGCTTCTGTTGTATTCAAACGTAACTGTCTTAAATTAAGGCAATCACTAAAAAGCTTTAACCAAGACATAGCCAAAGAACGTGTTAAACTTAAAGCTCCTCCGCCTAAAATTGCATATAACGGTAATATCAATAATAATACTTTATTAGTTGTTTCTTTAGTAAGATGTAACCAGCTAAAAAGTTTTTTGATACCTGCAACTAAATAAAAGACATGCATCCCTGATAGAGAAAACAAATATAATAAACCGAGTTGTGAAATATTATCGCTAATTGTTTGAAAATCATCACTTTGATACCCCAACAACAAGACTTGCCCAAACCATCCTAAAGGTTGTTTACAATGATCTAGTTTCAATAGCCAAGATTTGCGTAAATCATGAATTCTAGCCAAAAATTTTTGGTGCCACTTAAGTACATTTAAATTATCAGTGAGCTGCAGTTGACTGATTTGAAATGAATTGACAATATTTTTGGTTAAGATAAAGCGTTGATAATCAAATTGATTTTCATTAGTTGGTCCATTAATTGCTTGTAGTTCACCATCAAATGTTAAAATTTTAGTTTTTTGATTAGCTTGCCAATATTGCTGTTGTGCCTGACTTTCTAGCGTATAATAAGCAGTTACTTCTTGTCTACCTTCAAACCACTTACCTTGTAGTTTCAATAAATTACCACTAACTTCGCAATTATCTGGATAAAGCAATAAATGTTGGCTTTTCATTTCTGTTGCTTCATTAATGGATTTTTTTGTTATATTATTTTGCCATAATGTTAAATAACCAAATAAAATAAAACTTAATATTCCAATACTGATAACAATCTTTTTATTTTGGGTCGCTAAAATGCGTACCCAAATAATTACAAGAACTACTAATGCAAGCCATGAAAAAGATAATTTAACATAGCCCAACCCCAACAACGCGATAGCCGTAAAAAACAGCAAATATTGACGCGTAAATTACTTACCAGTCGAATTAAAAATATCGCCAGCGACTATCGCTTGTAAAAATTCTGGGTCAATCTTAACTTGTTCAACTTGAACATTTTTTAACTTTAATAACGAAATTGCATAAGGATCATTATTGTAATTACGTAAATAATAAATCTTACTAATCCCTGCTTGTAATAACATTTTTGTACACTGTAAACATGGAAAATCTGTCACATAGATTTCTGCCCCATCTGTTGCCACTCCAAATTTAGCACACTGTAAGATAGCATTCATCTCGGCATGAATCGTTCTAACACAATGATTTTCTACGACATAACAACCTTCATCAATACAATGCACATCTCCAGAAACAGAACCATTATAACCACCCGCAATCACACGCTTATCGCGCACTAAGATTGCACCTACTGCCAAGCGTGTACATGTACTGCGCATTGATAATAAAACTGCTTGTGACATAAAATATTGGTCCCAAGGAACTCTTTGTTTTCCCATCTTTTCCACCTCGTCATTACTCATAAAATCATTTCTAGTTATGAGTATAACATAATTCATCTGTTAGATTACACCGTTAATTGGCCACTAATCGCTTCAAATGTCTTATCACCAATTCCTGAAACATTTTTAATTTCATCGATTGACTTAAAACTTCCATGTTCACTACGATATTGTAAGATTAAATCGGCTTTTTTATCACCAATTCCAGTTAATTGTTCAAGTTGTTCTTTAGTTGCAGTATTAAGATTAATCTTATCAGAATCTGCTGTTGGTTCTTGAGCTGTTGCTTGTTCATTTGTAGTTGTTGCTTGCGTCGTTGCTTGTTGCAGTTGATTTTCTTGTGAGATTAATGCCGGGCTTGCAATCGTTGGTTCTTCGCCTATACTTGGAATATAAATTAACATCTGATCAAATAATTTACACGCTAAATTAACTTGTTGACAATCTGCTTGCTTGGTTACCCCACCCGCTTGTTTAATTACATCATTAACTCGCGCACTGCTAGCTAGTTTATAAACTCCAGGATGATTGACTTGCCCTTTAATATCAACATAAACCCACTTTGTAGTTGTACTAGATGCTTGGCTATTAATTTGTGAAATACTACTTTGACTGACTGTGCTTTGCATATCTAGTTGTGTAGTTTGCTTAGGTTGCATACTAATTTTAAAAATACCAAATCCCAACAAAATAACAGCACAAACACCTATTATGATAATTTTAAATTTATTTTCTTGGAAAAATTCTTGTAATCTTTCCAATCTGCTCACCTCCTGTTATTTGCACCATCTTTAAATACGCAAAAAAGACTGTTCCTTTTTTCACGAACAGTCTTTCTAATCGTTATTTTCTAAATATTTCAAAGCATCTTGGATATTTCTCACCGGGACTATCTTCATGTTAGTTTTGATTTTAGATGCCGCTCTTTTAGCTTCTTGATAATTAGTTAAAGCTGCTGGATCAGCCTTTTTTTGCGCTTTAGATACAGGATTATTAGGTGCAAAAAAGACTGTTGCTCCTGCCTTAGCACTTGCTACAACTTTTTTATCAATTCCGCCAATATCACCTACATGTCCATCCTGAGCAATTGTCCCAGTCCCTGCAATTTTACGCCCTTTTGTCAAATCTTTTTGTGCTAATTGTTCATATAATTGCAACGTTAACATCAAACCTGCAGAAGGTCCCCCAATATCTTGCATATTAGCTTCAATTTTTTTAGGAGTTTGAATCTGCACTTGTTGCATCATTGTAATTCCTAAGCCATTTTGCTTGGAGTTAATTTTTTGTAGTTTACCAGTAATTTGTAATGTCTTTTTTTGTCGCAAAACCGTCAGTGTCACCGGTTTTGTTATGTCTTTTTGTTTCAGTGCTTGCATAAAAGCTTCTAGAGTTGGATAACTTTTACCATCTAATTTAGTAATTAAATCTCCTGGTTGTAACTTACCTTTAAAATCAGAGTTTTTTGTTGTTGTAATAACACCTAGTCCATAAAACTTTTCTGTAACTGGTTGATGTGCCAAATTTAATGCTACATATTGCGCCTGATTAACCGCATCTTGCATATAATATTGTTCTATAGCATCGTATTCTTTGATAGTGTTTGTCCCCAAAGATTCACTTTTTGTCTCAATATCATAAAACGGTGTAATCCATCCTTTTAATAACATAAATGGTGTGGCCTGCATCATATTAACATAAACTAACATTAATTTCCCTTTTGCTTGACTCGTTTTACCATCAACTTTAACGTAATCTGCAACGTTTTTGGCAGCGCCTGGATATTCAACATAATACGGCAACGGACAAGCGAAAAAAGCCACCACTAATGCTAACAAACTCAGTAAAACAACGAACTTTTTTGTCTTAATCTTTCTCAGCCCACTTTCTTAATAAAGCTTGTTGTACTTCTGGACAAACAAAATTTTCTATTGTTCCGCCGAATTTGGCGATTTCTTTAATCATACTAGAAGAAACTACACTGTATTGTGGATTAGCTAACAACAAAACCGTCTCAATTTCTGGTGCTAGTTGTTTATTAATCAAAGCTATTTCTTGTTCATATTCAAAATCCTTGACACTACGTACACCTCTTATCATCACATCTGCATGCAAACGTTTAGCCACTTCAACTGTCAATTCATCTTTTGCACTAATAACAGAAACATTTTTAATATCTGCGACTGCTTTTTTAGTTAGAATTATCTTTTCTTCCAGTGTAAAGAAGCCTTGTTTACTACTATTAGTCAATAAAGCCACTATTACTTCATCAAACATCAAGCTAGCTCTTTTAATTAAATCCAAATGTCCATTTGTTATTGGATCAAAACTTCCCGGAAAAATTGCTTTCATACTTGCTTTTTGCTATTAATATAGCATTTCCTTTCTTGCTTTAATTTAAAAAATTCATTTTTGATAACGATAAAAAGTTAATCTTGTAATGCCATAATCTGCTTGTCTAAAACATTCAAAACCCGGTAATCGATCTGGAAGTTTAGCTTCTTGATCTGTCTCACAAACAATAATGGCATCTGTCGCTAATAATTGTTTTTGAACCATTTGCCCTAATAATGCAAGGATTTGTTGTTGTTTATACGGTGGATCTAAAAAAATATAATCAAAGTGTAGCCCCTGTTCACTAAACTGAGATAGGATTCTTTGCGCATCCGCTTTTAAAACAGTAAATCGTTCCGGTTGTTTAGTAACCTCAATATTTTCTTTAATTGTTTTAATTGCTTGATATTGTCGATCTACTAGATAAGCATGCTCAACACCTCTTGAAACCGCTTCAATACTCAAACCTCCACTACCAGCAAATAAATCTAAGGCCACACCCCCTGCAAAATAAGGTCCCATAATGTTAAACATTGCTTCTTTAACCTTATCTGTAGTTGGTCTAGTTTTCATTCCTGGAACTGCCTTTAGCTTGCGACCGCCATATTCACCTGCAACAATTCTCATTTTTTCATCACTCTTTATCTCTTGATTTTATCTCGATCCTCATCTGTCAATCGATATAATTCAGCAGTATATTTTTCTCTTAACTCCGCTCGTGGTGAAAGTAATACTTGCTTTACAAAGCGTAGTTGTTCTAGTTTTGCTACCGTTTGTGCAACATCTTCTTTATCCAAATACAAAACAGCATACTTCATCTTTCTAGAAACATATTGAATACTACCATACTTTCTAAGTTGCTTGCTTTGCTTTAAATGTTGCAAATAAACAATAATACTTTGGCGTTGTTTAATCTCAAATTCCATCAACATCCACCTCACTTTTTAAACCTCACTGACCAGTCACAACCACTAAAAGCCCTTTATCATAAGCAATTCCTAGCCTTTTAGCATTTAAAAACTCTTTTGTACTTGCATAAAAAGTACTATCTGTAAATAAATCTTGAGCTGAAAAAACTGGACCTAACACATAGATATTTAAAGCAACATCTTCTTTAAAATCCGTCAGCATTTTTTTGTTAAAATCAGAATCATCAGATATATCTATCTTAGTTACTTGCGAAAATTCATCATTTTGCATATTTTGAAGTGCTTTTTGCTGTTTCTTATTCAAGAAAGCTTTAGGTGTTTGCTTTAACGTTGTCATAGTCTTCATTGCTAAATCAGTCAACTGCTCGTCTTTAATTAATGACTGCTTTTTAGCCAGAGCTGTCTTTACATTCAATGTTTGCCAAAAATCTTCTGGTACTGCTTTGGATAAATCATCCCAGGTTACTTGACCACCAAATTCTACTGGTAAAGGTGTTTTAGACAAAACAGTATAAAATCCTTTACGTAACAATTCAGTTGCGTTGAGATATTCTAATGCATATAACTTCTTTGTTTTTGGCTCTAGATAACAAATTGCATAGCTATTATTTGCAAAAGCAATCAATGGATGTGTGTTCATATCCGATTCTGATAACTCTAATTGAAATTTTTGTTCATTTGCTGTTATTTCAAAATTAGCATAAAAAGTACTCAACTTCAAAAGCTGTTTAAAACTCATCCCCATACTAAATGGTGCAATGTCTTGCCTTTCACCTACAATAAAAAGCGAGCTAATTTGATTAGTATAATTATCAATTCCGACTCTTAAATAATCTTGTGAATCAAAATTATACAACCACCATTGCATATTTTCAGCCGTCTGATAAGTTAGGGTAGGCTGCCCAAATTTTTCTTGAAAATGCCGACTAGACATTCCCACATATTGAGCTAATTCTGTTGTTTTAATCTTATCAATCTTAGGTGAGGTTAATTTAACTTGTGTTATATCGTGTTTTGTTTGTTTAACTTGTGGGCTATTTTGTTGTTCTAGCGCCGTAAATAAATAACTAGTTAGCAAAACTAACAAAAATATCCCCCAAAATTGCCAAAACGCGCGCTTCATATACCCTCCGAAACTAGTTTTTAACAGGTTCTAATTCTAACAATAAATCTTGACTTTCTAGCAAATCACCATTTTTGACGTAAATATGTGTTACTTTCCCATCAAATGGTGCTTTAATGGTTGTTTCCATCTTCATAGCCTCAGTTACCACCAAAGCTTCACCCTTTTGAACAATTTGATTTTTTTGAACTAACATCTCTAATACAGAACCGCTCAAGGTTGCTCCAATATGATTACGATTTGTCGGTTCTGCTTTTGGAACCTTTCGTCCTTTAGCTTTTTTGCTCTTATCATGCGTTACAATCGCTAAAGTTTGTCCATTTAATGAGAAGAATAAACTGCGGTTACCATCATCATCAGCATCTGAAATCGACTCTAACCGAACAATCATCGATTTGCCTTCAGAAGCCTTAACATGCAATGTTTCTCCTGGACGCATTCCTTGGTAGAAGGTTGGAGTATCCAAAATATGCATCAAGCCAAATTTTTCTGAAGTTTCTTCATATCCCATGAATACTTCAGGATACAAAATGTAACTCAAAACTTCTTCTTTACTTGGAGTACGCCGTAACTTTTCTGCTAATACTTGAGTCTCATGCTCAAAATCAATTGGCGTTGCTAAACTACCAGGACGAACGGTGATTGGTTTTTTATCTTTTAAAACTACCTTTTGTAAATCTATTGGAAAACCACCCACAGGCTGTCCTAAATCACCGGCAAAAAATGCGACAACAGATTCCGGGAAGTCTAATAACTTACCACGTTGCAAAACGTTATCTTTGTCCAAATCATTTTGAATCATGAAGATAGCAAAATCGCCGACAACTTTAGAACTTGGAGTAACCTTAACGATATCACCTAAAAGCTCATTAACTTCGCGATACTTAGCTTTCACCAATTCAAAATCAGTAATCCCTAAAGCCTTAGCTTGTTGTTGCAAATTAGAATACTGTCCACCCGGCATTCCTGTTTGATAAATATCTGTTTGTGGTGAAGTCATACCATTCATGAAATCTTGATAAAATGGTTTAATGCCGCTCCAGTAACGATTGAGCGTTTCAACGTTATCAATATCTAATTTTGGTTGACGCTTATCACCAGCTAATGCGTAATACAAGCTACTAATACTTGGTTGACTAGTCGTACCAGATAAAGCACTTGAAGCTACATCAACAATATCTACCCCTGCTTTAGTTGCTTGAATATAAGTTGCAATCCCATTGCCAGTTGTATCATGTGTATGCAAGTGTAATGGTACATCGATTTGTTCTTTTAATGCACTAATCAATTCATAAGCTGCTTGTGGTTTTAACAAACCTGCCATATCTTTGATTCCAATCATTTGCGAACCAGCAGACACTAAATCTTTAGCTAAGTTAACGTAATATGCAATATCATATTTATGCGCATTTGGATCTAAAATATCACCCGTATAACACATCGTTCCTTCAGCAATCTTTCCAGTATCACGGACAAATTGGATACTTTTTTCCATTTGTTTAACCCAATTTAAACTATCAAAGATTCTAAAGACATCAATGCCGTCTTGGGCACTTTGCTTGATAAATTCTTGCAAGACATTATCAGGATAGTTTTTATATCCTACAGCATTTGAACCTCTAAATAGCATCTGCAACATTGTATGTGGCATATTTTTGCGCATTAACTTCAATCGTTGCCATGGATCTTCATTTAAGAAGCGATAAGCCACATCAAAGGTTGCCCCGCCCCAAACCTCAGCAGAAAAGACATTTGGCATAATACGATCATAGTATTTAATGACAGGTTCCATATCTTTAGTACGCATACGTGTTGCAAACAAGCTTTGATGTGCATCACGCATTGTTGTGTCTGTCAAAAGCACTTCTTTTTGTGCTTTGACCCATTCCATCGTTGCTAAAGCACCTTTTGTATCTAAAATTTGTTTAGCATTTTCACCGTTGGAATATTCATGCAAACCTTCAGATAATTTAATGTCTGGCGCATAAACTTTTGGATGTTTCTTAGCTCCAGGAAAACCATTAACCGTTACATCTGCAATGTATTTAAGCAACATGTTTGCCGTATTTTGTTGACGTTTCATCTCAAATAACTCAGGTGTATTATCAATAAAGGTTGTATGTGCTTGTCCACTAGCAAAAACTGGATGATTCAAAACGTTGCGCATGAAATCAATATTAGTTTTTACACCTAGGATCTTAAATTCACGTAAAACACGATCCATTTTAGCAACCGCTTCGGTAAATGATCTAGCTTGAACACAAGCTTTAACTAATAAAGAATCAAAAAACGGCGTAACAACTGCACCAGCATACGCATTTCCACCATCTAAGCGTACGCCAAATCCACCAGGAGAACGATAAGTTTCAATCTTTCCGGTATCTGGCATAAAGTTATTTTCCGGATCTTCAGTTGTGATTCGGCATTGCAAAGCAGTTCCATGATAGCTTAATTGTTCTTGCTTAGGTAAATGTAAGTCAGCAAACAAATCTTTACCCGCTGCAATTTGAATTTGACTTTGGACAATATCAATATCTGTAATCATTTCCGTAATTGTATGTTCAACTTGTACTCGCGGATTGACTTCAATGAAATAAAAGTCATCGGCCGTCACTAAAAACTCAACTGTCCCGGCATTATAATAATTAACACTTTGCATTAAACGTACTGCAGCTTGACAAATTTCATTTCGTCTTTGTTCATCAAGCGAGATACTTGGTGCAATTTCAATAACTTTTTGATGTCTCCGTTGAACTGAGCAATCACGTTCAAACAAATGTAAAACATTACCATGCTTATCAGCTAAAATTTGAACTTCAATATGTTTTGGATTCTCCAAGTATTTTTCTACATACAATTCATCGTCACCAAACGACTGCATTGCTTCGCTACGTGCACGATTATAGCTTTCTTCTAGTTGATTAGGATTGTGCACGATTCGCATCCCACGGCCACCGCCGCCCAAAGCCGCCTTAACCATAATAGGATACCCATGTTCTTTAGCAAATTCACGAACTTCAGTAATTGAAGTAACTGGATCTGTTGTGCCAGGAATTGTTTTTAATCCTGCCTTAATTGCTGCTTCTTTAGCTTGAATCTTATCACCAAAAACAGCTAAATGTTCAACGTTTGGACCCACAAAAATAATTCCAGCATCTAAACATTTTTGAGCAAATTCTTCATTTTCTGATAAAAAACCATAGCCTGGATGAATTGCATCAGCTCCTGTCTTTTGAGCAACTGCAATGATTGCATCCATATCTAAATAAGCATCAGTTGGTTTTTTACCTTCTCCAATCAAATATGCTTCATCAGCCTTAAAACGATGAACACCATATTCATCTTCTTTAGCATAAACTGCTACTGTTTTTAATTTCAATTCATGACATGCACGAATTATACGGATTGCAATTTCTCCACGATTAGCAATTAAGATTTTCTTCAATTCCTATACACCACTTTCTAAAAATCAATGTAGTTTTTAACTTGATTTTTTACGTTTCTTTTCTAACACATCAAATTCTAGCTTTCTTTTTTGTTTTATCGAAATATTAACAACCATTCCCAAAGCCGCCGACAATACCAACATACTAGAACCACCATAAGAAATAAATGGTAGCGTAACACCAGTAACAGGTACTAAGCCACAAACAGCGCCGACATTTAACAAGGTTTCTATTAAAAAGAAAGTTCCAATCCCATAACAAAACAACGCATTAAATATTGTTTTTGAACGAATTCCTATCAAAAAGATGCGCATGATAATCCAACATAATAACACCAATACAACTGTCACACCAATCGCACCTAACTCTTCTGAAATAATTGCCAAAATAAAATCGGTGTGAGCTTCTGGTAGATAACCTCTTTTTTGAATACTATTCCCAATCCCTTGTCCTAATAGCCCACCATTACTGATTGCATAATAAGAGTTGACTACTTGTTTACCAGTTTCGGTTGCATACTTGAAAGGATCAAAAAAAGACAAAATACGTCCATAAGCATATCCTGGCATAAGCGTGCCAAGCTTTGTTTTAGCCAATATTATCAATAATATGCTATAAGCAATTAACAACCCTACTAAACCACCTAAAATTATTTTTAGTGAATTACTAGCGGCCAATAAAATCATAAATAAAATCATGAAATTAATCAAAAAACCACCAGTATCAGGCGCTTTTAAAATCAATCCCAACATTATTATCATCATAAGAGCTAAAATATATGGTCTAGTTAAGAAGTTTATCTTTGTTGGAATAATATCTTGATTGACGATTTTTTGACGCATACCACAAAACCATGCCACATAAATAGCAATATAAACCTTACATAATTCTGCAGGTTGAATACTAAAAGCCCCTAGATTAATCCAGCCTTTAGCACCATTAACAGCCGTTCCAAATACTAAAGCATATATCAATAATCCAATTAAAACAACATAACCAAATTCTACAACCATTATATTAGCCCAAATACGTTGATTAAGATAGCTGACTATAAAAAAGACAATCACACCTAAAACAGTAAAAAGTAATTGTTTTAATAGATAACTATCAAATCCTCCGCCTAAATACAACTGACTGATTGAACTAGCCGAATAAACCATCACAGTTCCAATAATAGATAATAATAAATATGGAATAAACAGGTAGTAATCAAAAAAGCTCATTTTTTTTCGTAAAGTTTTCATCATAATACTTATTCGATATTTTCAGAGTCTTTGAAAGCTTGTTTCTTAATTTCTTCCAATTCGTCCTCCAATTTACGGATTAGCTGTTGTCCTTCTTGATATGAAATCAAATCACAAGCCACCGCAAATTTAACTTCACAAGCAAAGCCAAACAACCTTGTATCCGCAACTTCTTCAAAAGCTGGACAACCTGTCAAACAAAGAGTCGACCTTTGATTGCTAATAAGTTGGCGAATTGCACAAGCACTTTGTTCTAAAACAGCAAGTGCCTCTTTTTTTGTAACAGCTTCTCCCATTTTCTTTCTCCTTTCATGACTACCATCAATTATAACATAGATTTTTCTTTCATTGTTGTGTGTTATCGGTTCCTTTTTAAGGGAAAACTCTTTTTTATTATCCTGATAAAACTTGCAAAAAGCAATATAAAAACAAAAATAAATCTCATTTTGATTCTAATTAACGAACATTTAAAATCTAATACACAAAAAAACTAGCTAAATAATACTATCTAGCTAGTTTCTCTTCTTAATCTTGCGTTGCTTTTTTAGCCTTTTTAGCTTCTTTTTCACGCATATTAGTATCAAGTGTACGTTTGCGTAAGCGAATTGTTTCTGGTGTGATTTCTAACAATTCATCTTCATTTAGGAATTCTAATGATTCTTCAAGAGTCAAATGAGTTGGCTTTTTAATCGTTGCGGTTTGATCTTTAGTCGCAGAGCGAACGTTTGTCATGTTCTTACCTTTAGTAACATTAACTGAAATATCACGTTCACGTGAAGATTGTCCCACAATCATCCCCTCATAAACTTCAGTACCTGGATCAACAAAGATTGTCCCACGACCTTCAACACCCATGATAGCATACGTCGTAGCCTTACCTTGGTTGATAGATACTAATGCACCGTTACGACGACCTGGTTCCCAATTTCTAATAACTGGTTTATATTCCGCAAAAGTATGATTCAAGATACCATACCCACGTGTCATGGATAAGAATTGTGAATCATAACCGATCAAGCCACGTGTTGGAGTAGAGAATGTCAAACGTGTTTGCCCGTTATTTCCGGTTTCCATGTTAACCATTTCACCTTTGCGTTGTGCCATTGAGTCAATTACCGAACCAGAGTATTCATCAGGTGTATCGATTACTACATTTTCAAATGGTTCACATAATGTTCCATCGATATCACGATAAATAACCTTTGGACGAGATACAGCTAATTCAAAACCTTCACGGCGTAAGGTTTCAATCAAAATTGATAAATGCAATTCCCCACGGCCTGAAACAATCCAAGCATCTGGAGATTCAGTATCTTCAACGCGTAAAGAAACATCAGTGTGCAATTGTACTTTCAAGCGATCTTCTAACTTACGTGCAGTCACATGATCACCTTCACGACCCACAAACGGTGAGTTATTAGTCATAAAGGTCATTTGTAAGGTTGGTGGATCGATTCGTAAAACTGGTAAAGCTTCTGGAGAATCAGCTGGACAAACGGTTTCGCCAACGAAAATATCATCCATCCCCGAAACTGCGATTAAGTCACCAGCTTTGGCTTCATTAATTTCAATTCGTTGTAAGCCCAAGAAACCAAATAACTTAGTTACACGGAAATTTTGTTTAGAGCCATCAAGCTTCATAACTGTAACGCTGTCGCCGACTTTAACACTTCCACGAAAGACGCGCCCGATTCCGACACGCCCCACAAACTCATTATAATCAAGCATTGCCACTTGGAATTGCAATGGTTCTTCTGAATTATCAATTGGAGCTGGAATAGCATCTAAAATTGTATCAAAGATTGGATCCATTGTGTGTGCTTGTGTAGCAACATCTGGATCTAAAGAAGTTGTTCCATTCATAGCCGAAGCATAAATCACAGGGAAATCTAATTGATCTTCATCTGCACCTAATTCAATAAATAAATCTAAAACTTCATCAACAACTTCTTCTGGTCTAGCTCCTGGACGGTCGATTTTATTGATGATTACAATTGGTGTTAAATGTTGTTCTAATGCCTTTTTTAACACAAAACGCGTTTGTGGCATTGTCCCTTCAAAAGCATCAACGATTAACAAAACACCATCAACCATTTTCATGATACGTTCAACTTCGCCCCCAAAGTCGGCATGTCCTGGTGTATCCAAAATATTGATTTGCTTATCTTTATACTTAACAGCAGTATTTTTAGATAAAATGGTAATTCCACGTTCTTTTTCAATATCGTTAGAGTCCATCGCACGATCACTGATTTGAGCATGATCGTCTAAAGTATTTGATTGTTTAAGCAATTCGTTAACAAGCGTTGTTTTACCATGGTCAACATGGGCAATAATAGCAACGTTGCGAATATCATCACGTGTTTTCAAGTTTATTTCTCCCTTTCAAAATTCTAGTGCTCTTTGAAATGTACGCAAGATTTTTTCAGAAATAAAATGAAAATGTTCACGCCATTTTCATAACCTTCCATAAAAAAACTGTGATATCGTTGTTCACAGTTTTATGCGCGCTCTATAATCGCAGCTATTTCTTGTTGTGCATTCTTCGTAGCCACCAATACATCAGTTGATGATAACATATTTACTGCTTTTCCGTCAATCGTTTTCACGACTAAACCTATGCTTTGCGCCAAAATTTGACCGGGAGCATAATCCCATGGCCGCAAATGTGACACATATGCGATACATTTACCGGTAAGTACATGAATATATTCAATCCCAGCACTACCATAAATCCGTGTCCCCGCTGCATTTCTAGCAACTTCTTGCAAATTACAATAATTATTAAGCAACATAGGACAACTGATTCCAACTAACCCGTCTTTCAAATGCAAATCAGCCGGTGCTTTTAAACGTTCATCATTACAATATACTCCACATTTTGGTCCACCCCAATAAAGCTTATCTTGCATCACATCCAAAATATAAGCTAACTTAGGCTGTCCATCTTCATAAATAGCTAACATTGTTGTAAAATTAGCCTGCTGTTTCACGAAATTCATCGTTCCATCAATAGGATCGATAATCCAAAGCAAACCTTTTTGCCAACAAATTTCTGCATGCTTACTTTCTTCGCCTAAAATTTGTGACTGTGGGAAAGTTTTTAAAATTTGCTTTGTGTAGTATTGTTCAACTAAACAATCTACATTGGTTACTAAATCAGTACGACTCGTCTTAGTTTGGACAGTTATGTCGGATTGTAGGCTTGCTTTAATCTGTTTTTTTACTGTTTGTAACCACTGTTGTACATGAGTATTAATTTCTTGCCAATCTGTCATCTTAATCCTCACGATACACTACAAAATCATTTGATTGAGCTTGTACATATTTAACAGCTCGATAAATGCTTAACTTCGAAACTCTTTCAAATTCCTTATCTAACTGTTTTTGTGTCATTTTAGCTGGAACAATTTGACAAAATTTTTGATACTTATCAATGAACTCCGCACGCTTAGTTCCTTTTTCATAAAGATTTTCTACCGCAACATAAAAATCAATAACACTGATTAATTCATCTGTCGTCCATTCTGGTAGCAATGGATACTCATAACTTTTTTCCATTCAGTTTACTCCTTTGCAATTAAAATTTCTTACTGAAATTATACCACAAAACCATTATTAAACATGTGTTAGCCCACTTTTTAACTCTTGATACCATTTATTTTTAAAATATGCTATCATTAAGAAGATAATCTTTTATTATGGGGGTTAAAGGCCTTGATTACAATGAAAAATATCATTCGCGAAGGAAATCCTATTTTACGTCAACGTGCTAATAAGGTCGAATTTCCTTTAAGTCCAGAAGATAAAAAATTAGCACAGGATATGATGGAATTTCTTGAAAACAGTCAAAATGAAGAAATTGCAGAAAAATACGGCTTGCGTGCAGGTGTTGGCTTGGCAGCTCCACAACTTGCCGTTTCAAAACGTATGACTGCCGTACTAGTTCCTGGAGTCGAAAAAGAGCAAGACCCACTTTTTAAGCACGTTTTAATCAACCCTACCATCCTAAGTGAATCTGTCCAAATGGTTGCTTTAGGCGAAGGTGAAGGTTGCTTATCTGTAGACCGTGAAGTTCCGGGCTATGTACCACGTCATAATCGCATCAAGTTGCGTTGGTATGATCTAGATGGTAATGAACATCAAGCTCGTTTGAATGGTTATGAAGCAATTGTAGTTCAACATGAAATCGATCATCTAAATGGTATTTTATTTTATGATCATATCAACAAGAATAATCCATTTGTCATTCCAAAAGATATGCTAATTTTAGAATAAAAACTGCTATGAAATAAATCATATTTGATTTGTTTCATAGCAGTTTTTTTATTCCTCTAATTTCTTTATATCTTGTAGATAACCTAATGTTTGTTGATTAGCAACGTGTGCAATATCAATATGCAAGACATCTGCAAATAACCAGATATCTGAAATACAAAATACTGGTTGATCTTTCAAAACTGGTAATTTTTTATTTTTAGCATACTCATTTAAAAGTTGAGTTAATTCTTCTTTAATTAAGGGAAGTTGAGTAGTCGTAATTTTTTGAGCATCAATACTGTACTCAAACGCCAAAATACCTTTTCCCCATACATCTGCAATATATTCTGAAGCAATCTCATTTATAACTTTGCTACCATCATATTCAGAAAACTTAAGTTGTTTAATACAGTGCAAAAATGCTTCATCGGTTACTTTTTTACTAACATTTTGAACAATCTTTAAAGCTTGATTACGCCGATATTTTTGCCAACTAAAAATCATCAGCAAGACTAAGACTAATAAAAATAAGACAAAAAATGGTCTCATCTAAATCACCTCGAATCATTTCTCATCTTAATTATACAACATTGTCGAATTTTTCTTTAACAAAAACGTTTACATTATAAAAAGTATTTTATTCCAACTCAGTATCCTATACTTAAGCCACATAATATGCTAGAATATATTTAAATATTGTGCAAACAATCCTTGTTCGGAAGTTACATTTATTAACTCAGATCTTAACTTGTCTGAAATTTATTTTTTAAAGGAGATTTAATTACTAATTATGATTTTTAAAGTTTATTATCAACCATCAAAGAAAATTAATCCTCGTCGTGAAAATACCGAGGTTTTATATCTCGAGGCTGCTTCAGAAGTCGAAGCACGTATCTTGGTCGAAAATCAAACACCATACAATATCGAATTTATCGAAGGATTAGATCAAGCAGCTTTGGCTTATGAACAACAAAGCGTCAACTATAAACTAACGGAGTTTGACAGATGAAAAAGCTAGTCGTTAGAAATAACGAAACTGCTGTTTTTGCAATTGGCGGACTAGGAGAAATTGGGAAAAACACATACGGTATTCAATTCCAAGACGAAATCATTGTCATTGACGCGGGTATCAAGTTTCCTGAAGATGATTTATTAGGAATCGATTACGTTATTCCAAATTATCAATACTTAGTAGCTAACAAACAAAAAATCAAAGCTTTAATCATTACTCATGGCCACGAAGATCATATCGGTGGGATTCCTTATCTTTTACAACAGATTAATATCCCTATTTATGCTGGTCCTTTAGCCTTGGCATTGATTAAAAGCAAACTAGAAGAACATGGATTGTTACGTTCGGTAGAGTTACATGAAATCAGCGAAGATACTGTTTTAAAATTTAGAAAGACTAGCATCTCATTTTTCAGAACGACTCACTCTATTCCCGATACTTTAGGTGCTGCTATTAAGACACCGTCAGGAACTATTGTTTGTACCGGTGATTACAAGTTTGACTTAACACCTGTTACCAAACAACCACCTAACCTTCAAAAGATGGCTAAACTTGGTGAAGAAGGCGTGTTATGTTTACTTTCAGATAGTACAAATGCTGAAGTACCAGATTTCACTAAATCAGAACGTTGGGTAGGTAAATCTATCCGACAAATTTTTGAAAAGGTCGATGGTCGCATTATATTTGCAACTTTTGCCTCCAATATATCACGTATTCAACAAGCAGCTTTGGCTGCGGTCAAACGCGGACGTAAAATTGCTGTTTTTGGACGTAGTATGGAAGCTGCTATTGTAAATGGACGTGAATTAGGTTATTTAGATATTCCCGATGAAGCCTTGGTTGAAGCACGTGAAATTAACAGTTTACCTGCTAATAAAGTTATGATTTTATGTACTGGATCTCAAGGCGAACCAATGGCTGCTTTAAGTCGAATTGCAAATGGTACTCATCGCCAAGTTTCAATTCAACCCGGCGATACAGTGGTCTTTTCAAGTTCCCCTATTCCTGGTAATACGACAAGTGTTAATAAGGTTATTAATGAGCTTGAAGAAGCTGGCGCAACGGTCATTCATGGTAAAGTCAATAATATCCATACTTCTGGTCATGGTGGTCAAGAAGAACAAATGTTAATGTTACGTCTGATGAAGCCTAAGTATTTTATGCCAGTACACGGTGAATATCGTATGCTTAAAATTCATACCGAATTAGCACAGCGTTGCGATGTTGCTAAAGAAAATTGCTTTATCATGGAAAATGGTGATGTCTTAGCTTTAACTAAAGATTCTGCTCGTCTAGCGGGACACTTTGAAGCTGGTGATATCTACATCGATGGTTCTGGAATTGGCGATATTGGTAATGTCGTCTTACGTGACCGCCACGTTCTTTCTGAAGAGGGACTAGTAGTCGTTGTAGCAACTATTGATATGAAAAAGCGTGAAGTCTTAGCTGGTCCTGATTTATTATCCCGTGGATTTATCTACATGCGTGAATCAGGCGAGTTAATTAATAAAGGCCGTCAACGTGTTTATCGTACAATTAAACGTACATTAAAAAATGAAAAAATAACAGAAAACATGTTAAAAGAAGCAATTACTGCTGACTTACAAGGTTTTCTATATGACCAAACAGAAAGACAGCCAATGATTTTACCAATGCTTATCACTGTTTAGGTTGCTTAAAAACCTGCTTATGTGCAGGTTTTTTCTGTTAAATAAAAATTACTATATACGGAGGATAAAGGCTTGAAGTCATTTTTTATCATTGTTAATCCTAATGCCAATGAAGGACAATCACAACTAAATTGGCTAAAAGTACAGGCTAAATTGGATGAACAAAATATCGATTATCAAGTGGTATTCACTAAAAAAAATGGTGATGCCTTCAAATTGGCGTTTAGATTTACCAGTCATCAAACAACCATCAGCGCTAAAAAATGGCTTGTATTAGTAGTTGGTGGAGACGGTACTTTAAATGACGTCTTAAATGGAATTAAATCGGCTAAAACAGTTGATATTCCTTTAGCCTTCATTCCTTCGGGTAGTAACAATGGTTTTGCTTCTGGAATAGGAATTGCTACAGATCCATTACTAGCATTACAACAAGTTTTAGACTGTAGTGAAGCTTCATATTATGATATTGGTAGTTATGTAGAAACAACTCACGCTAAACAAGGTTACTTCCTTAATGATTTTGGCGTTGGAATCGATGCTTATATTGTTAGTTTAAATCAGCGTCCTGCTTTTAAAGAAACTTTCACTAAACTCCATTTGCCATTTATTCCTTATATCATTAATCTTTTTAAAGCTTATGTTAATCAAGAAGCATTTGCAATTACCGTACGGATTGGTAGTAAATATGAGTTTTACAAACATGCTTTTTTAGTCAACATTGCTAATCACCCTTATTATGATGGTGAAATTGTTTTATCCCCCAAAGCAAACGCAACTGATCATCAATTAGATTTATTGATTGTTGAAAACATGAGCTTTTTGAAATTTATCTTATTTAGCGTCATGATGAGATTCCAAAAGCAAACAGATTTACCTTTTGTTCATCATTATAAAAATAAGGATATTCATTTGATTATTAATTCTTTGGAATATGGACAAGTTGATGGTGAAGAAACTGGTAGTCAGTATTACGACTTGTATTTTAATGCTAAAAAATATCCATTTTGGATGGATATTCAAAGTATTCCCGTTAAAGAACGCAAATAAAAGCGCAGCTAATTGAAGCCAAAACTTTCAATTAGCTGCGCTTTTTTCGTCCATAAAATCAAAAGGACTCAGCCCTTTCATCCCGATTAAAGGATCAATGGCTTCACTCATAATCAAATCTTTTGTTAAATAGATTTCTTTTAATAAATTTGCTTTCTTTTCATCTTTTATAGAACTTTCATCAAATTGTTGCACAAGCATCTGTTGAAGCGTCGTTTGTCTTTGCGAAGAATCTTCATTAATGCATTCCAAAAAAGCCTCTTGTTGTCCTAATAAAATCAATTTATCCTTAGCCCTAGTTATCGCAGTGTACAACAAATTGCGCGCTAACATCCGTTTATATTGACTAACCATTGGTAAAATAACAATCGGAAACTCGCCACCTTGTGACTTATGAATCGACATACAATAAGCTAACGCCAAATTATGCCAGTCTTTACGTTCATAAGTAACCTCATTTTGATCAAATGACACAATAATCTTGTCACTTTCATTTTTGTCTTGCGCCAATTCTAAACCTATAACTTTACCAATATCACCATTAAAAACATTATTTTCTGGATCATTGACAAGCTGTAACACGCGGTCGCCTATTCTAAGGGTTTGATTTTCGTTAAAGGCTAGCTCTTTTTTGCGTTTGGTAAGTGGATTAAACAATTCTTGCAACATTTTATTAAGTGCATCAATTCCCGCTTGACCACGGTACATAGGGGCCAAAACTTGAATATCTTTAGCTTGATTACCTTTTTTTAGTGCGACTTGAACTACTTGTTTTAAAATATCGGCAACTTGAGTAGCTTGACAAGCAATGAATGAGCGATCGCCTTTTTTAGCTGTTAAATCAGTTGGCCATTGCCCTTGTTTGATTTGAGCAGCTAACGTTGCAATCGATGAAGAGTCACTTTGGCGATAAATTTTAACTAATTCTTCTTTTGCTAAGCATTGACTTGCCAATAAATCCGCAAATACTTGTCCTGGTCCCACAGAGGGTAGCTGATTTTTGTCGCCAACAAAAATAACTTGCATATCACTTGGCGTACTTTGTAACAACAGACTCATTAATTCAACGTCAACCATCGAAGTTTCATCGATGATTAATAAACTGCCTTCCAAATCATTTGGTTCACTATCGATATCATATCCACTTAAACCTAATAAGCGATGAATCGTAACTGCATTTAAACCTGTAGTTTCACTCATACGCTTAGCAGCACGTCCTGTTGGAGCAGCTAACAAAATTGGAAAATGAGCTTGATGGCTTTTGCCTAAATCAATATCATTTAATAGCGCATATACAGCCACAATTCCATTAATAATCGTTGTTTTCCCAGTCCCAGGTCCACCCGTTAATAAAAAAACTGGACTTTGTAAAGCTTTCATAATCGCCTTTTTTTGAATCTCATCATAAGTAACGTCAAACATTTTTTCTACCTTGGCTAACGTTTGCATGATATCTTCTCTGGAATATTGTTTTTGCTCATCTACTTGTGTATTTAAACGTGCTAAGTTTTGTGTAATATCCACTTCTGCTTGATAAAACTTTTTAGGATAAACCTTATCTTTTATCACAATTATTTTTTTGTCAAATGCTAACTCAACTAATTGTTCCGTCACCTTTTGTATGGAAATAAGCTGATTTTGACCACGCATTAATAACTCTAACACTCTATCAACCAATAGGTCAGCTTGTAAATAAGTATCTCCACTCGCTAGACAGTGATCATATAAAACATAAAAGAAAGCCGCTTGAATTCGCTGCTTACAATCATATTGTAAACCTAATTGTGCAGCTATTTTATCTGCACGATTAAATCCGATTCCTTCAATTTCTAAAACTAAACGATAGGGATCTGTATTTAAAATCTCTAACGTTTTTTCTTGATACTGGTTAAGAATCTTATTAATCATAGTTTTAGAAAAGCCTAGCTCCCCTAATTTAAATAAAATCGTTTCAATGCCAGTCGTCTTTTCAATCCCTTGTTTTAAACTTTCTTTTTGTTTTTGACTTATATTGAGTTGGGCAATTTTTTCTGGGTGATTAGTCAAAATTTCTAAACAATCATTTCCGAGTTGGGCAACGATTTTTTGGGCCGTGGCTTTACCAATTCCAACAAAATCAGCTCCCGAAAGATAAGTTACTAGTCCTTCTATAGTTTCTGGTTTTAAAACCTCATAATTGATTGCTTGGAATTGTTCACCATATTTTGGATGCTCTTTTATTTGACCATAAAATTTATAGCTAATATCATCTTTGAGGTCTGCAAAGTTTCCTGTTATGGTAATTGATGTCAAACTTGTTAGATCACTTTCTTGAATCTCAACACTTAAAACCTTAAAAAAACTAGTATTGGTTTGAAAAACAACATGGGTAACAATGCCTATTATATACCCTTGTTGATTCTCATCTTCAAATAAATTAAGCACCTTGTTACCCACCTCGTTTACTTTTTAGTATTCAATAAGTTTTGAATGTCTGCCAATCTTTCATGCATTTTTTCATAATATTTTAAATCTTTTTGCTTAACTTTAGTAAAGTATTCTTGCCCGTCTTGCCCCAAAACAGTAGCACAAATCCCACAATAAAAGTTAGCATGCACGTCATCTACTTTTTGACTTAGTACTTGATGATAATACTTTTGTGCTTGATCAAAGTCACCTAAAGCCAAAAAGCAATCCGCCATCAACTTATATGCATCTAAAGCTTGTGTACTTGTATTGCTAGCCGTTAATGCAAAAGCTAATGCTTGTTGATAATTTTTGGTTGCATAATATGTTTGTGCTAGCATCATATATGCTTGTGCCTTCAAATTTTTATCTGTAATATATTGAAATTCTTGTATTGCTTGTGGATATAATTCACTTGCATAAAAAACATTGCCTAAGCCATAATGCAAAATCTCTTGTTTTTGTGGTTCTTTTTCAAAAACATTCAATGCTCGTTTAAAAAGTTCTTCTGCTTGCACATAATTTTTTAATTCAACTAAAAAACTACCTAATTCATAATATGCCTGAGGACAATATGGATTTTCATCAACTTTAGCAATTAATTTTGTTAACACTTTTTCTCCAGTCTTTTTTTGCATCTTTTTCACCTTACACCATATCACTAGAATCTAGTTGTTTGTTTAAGTAATCAGTTTGATTCCAAGCTAAACATTTAAAACTTTGACCATCCTTAGTCTCAAGAATTGTCGTACTTGTATTTACCAAACCACCTTTAGCGCGAAGTTTTTCCAAACTAACACCTTGAAGATACCTAATTTCTGCACACAAAGCCGCTCCATGACTGACAATTAAGATATTTTGCGTAGGATAACGGCGACAAATTTCTTCAATCTTTGGCGTCATCCGTTCAAATAATTCTTGAAATGTCTCGCCTTCAATTTCTGTTGGATCATATTTTTCGGGATGATTTCGAAAGGCATCAACTATCTCAGGATATAGACGTTCAACTTCTGTAAATTTCATTCCCTCCATTTTTCCAAGATTAAATTCACAAAATGCCTGATCTACTTCAATTTTAACAGGTTGATTTAATTTTTTTGCGAGTTGTTTAGCCGTTGTCAGCGCACGTTTTAACGGACTTGAATAAATCTTAGCAAATTGATATTTTTGTAAATAAGCGGCTAATAATTCTATTTCATGATAACTTTGTTCAAGCAAAGGAGAGTCTCCACGTGCACCTTGGTATCTTCCTTCTAAATTCCATTTTGTTTTGCCATGCCTAATAAAAAATAACTTGGTCATTTAAAACATCCTCATTAAAAAATTCTTCTTTGATTATCTCATAAATTCAGTCAAATGTTACCTTTTTTTCAAAAAAACATTTGCCTCATCTGTAAAAATCTTAAAATTGCATTTTTTAACTAAACATCCGTTACTACATTCACGAGGTTACATAGCATCCACTGATCTACTTGACAATATCAAAGCTATGAACTTATATGCCAAATTTAACTGAAATAACCGTAAAATTTTATCATCTGCAAAATCAAAACATCTGCTATTTTATTTACTCATTTCAAAATAAGTTTTTACTTTTTATTTGACTCTATATGTTGGTATTACCTTAATGATTCTAAGCTTAGGTAATAAAAAAACCAGGCATTTGCCTGATTTTCTTATCATACATATTGCAACATTTGCCCATCTTTATAAGCATGATCAATTGTTGCGCTACCTAAACATTCTTCACCATCATAAAAGACAACTTCTTGACCTGGCGTAATAGCTCTTACTGGTTGATCAAAAATCACTTCTAAACTTTGCCAATCATCTGCTAATTTAACAGTTACGCCACTGTCTTTTTGTCGATAGCGAAACTTAGCTGTACAATGAAATTCATTGCCACGCGCCTTGATTTGTTCAGGTACTACAAAACTGATTTTACTTGCCTGTAGACTTGTTGCATATAAATGTTCATGATGATAACCTTGACCAACATATAAAGTATTAGTTTTTAAATCCTTACCGATAACAAACCATGGTTCATTATTTTGTGAGCCACCACCAATACCTAAGCCTTTACGTTGCCCAATTGTATAATGCATCAATCCATAATGTTCACCTTTAACTTCACCATCTAAAGTGACCATCTTACCTGGTTTAGCTGGTAAAAACTCATCCAAGAACTTGCTAAAATTGCGTTCACCGATAAAACAAACACCAGTAGAATCTTTCTTTTTAGCAGTTGCCAAACCTGCTTGCTCGGCAATCTTACGCACCTCTGGTTTAGGCAAATCTCCCAATGGAAACATTGCATTTTTAAGTTGTTGTTGTGATAATTGGCTCAAAAAATATGTTTGATCTTTATTATCATCTTTACCTCGTAGCAAATGAACCGTCCCATCGTCATCACGCTTTATACGCGCATAATGACCCATTGCAATATAATCAGCATCTAACGCCATTGCATAATCTAAAAAAGCTTTAAATTTAACTTCTTTATTGCACATCACATCAGGATTAGGCGTACGACCACGCTTATATTCATCTAAAAAATACGTAAAAACACGGTCCCAATATTCTTTTTCAAAGTTAACCGAATAATAAGGAATGCCAATTTGTTCGGCTACCTTAGCTACATCTTCATAATCTTGGGTTGCAGTACAAACTCCACTATCGTTTTTGTCATCCCAATTTTTCATGAAAACACCTACAACGTCATAACCTTGTTGTTTAAGCAAATAAGCAGCCACCGATGAATCGACGCCTCCACTCATGCCAACAACAACACGCGTCTTACTGTTGTCTGTCATTTTTTCACCATCATTTCATTAAGATTTCTGAATCCAAACGAGTTGAAGGTCGTTTTTTTTCAGTCCAAACTATTATAACAGGTTCATTTTTTTTGACAAGTTAAAGCTTCACGATAACTTCACGTTCAATCAATAAATCCAATAAATAATTTAATTGCTCAACATAGCTTTCACAGTTAGGTACATTATAAACGTCTACTTCTTTTAAACCATTAGGTGCTGTCACTACCATCTTGAATTTTTTCATATCTGGTTCAATTACCATCTTAAATTTAATGCTCTTGTTAAATGGTGAATTAGGATCTAAAGAACGTTCTAATTGAAATTTACCACCTTTAGATTCAATAAAACCTACGTCACGCAATGTATAACGCTTAATATTTGCGGATAAACCATAAACTTGTGAACTACCTTTTAAAACTGCTTGTTGTGCATATGCCATAATACATACCTCTTTTCTAAAAACTATTTTATTCTCTTAATTATTTTTACCAGTGCTTGAACCGTCAAGTCAATATCTTTTTTAGTAGTTGTTGGACCAAAACTAAAACGTAGCGACTCTTGAACACGTGGATGCTCACCATACATCGCTGCTAAGACATGTGATGGTTCTAAGGAGCCTGCCGTACAAGCAGAACCTGCCGAGACACTGATTCCTGCTAAATCAAGATTGGTTAATAAAAGGGAATTAAGACAACCCTTAAACCAAATATTGACAATATGGGCTAATTCATCTTTTCCATGGACACCATTAACCTCAAAATTAATTTGCGCATTAGTTAAACTAGTTAGTAGGTAATTTTTTAATTCATAATAACTAGCTTGTTTTTGTTCTAATGTCTGTTGCGCAATTTCAACAGCTTTAGCAAATCCTGCAATTGCCGGTACGTTTTGAGTACCAGCTCGTCTATTTGTTTCTTGACTGCCACCTTTTAGATATGCACCAAAATCAATTCCTGTGCGCTGATACAAAAAGCCAATAAATTTAGGTCCCCCCAATTTATGCGCTGATACTGATAATAAATCGATTTGATATTTTTGTACATCAATTGCAGTAATACCATAAGCTTGTACAGCATCAGTATGAAACCATGCATTAGTTTGTTTTACTATTTGTCCAATCTGCTCTAATGGTAAATAACTAGCAACCTCATTATTACCAGCCATGATTGAAACTAAAATAGTATCTGGTCTGAGTGCTTCTTTTAATTCTTGTAAAGAAATTTGGCCATTTTCGTCTACAGATAGATATGTTATTTCAAAACCGAGCTTTTGCAAATACTGCATGGATCTCAAAACAGCTTCATGTTCGATAACCGTTGTAATGATATGCTTACCTTCATTTTGTCTAGTTAATGCACTTTGAATGATTGCCGTATTATCACTTTCAGTTCCACCACTAGTAAAAATAATCTCACTAGCAGATTTAGCATTTAGCGAATCTGCCATTACTTGCCGACATCTTTCAAGAACTTGCTTTGCTTGACGACCATGGTAATTAATGGCGGAAGGATTGCCAAAAATCTCTTGCATTGCTTCATTCATACAAGCGATAACTTCTGGCAATATCGGTGTAGTTGCGGCATTATCTAAATAAATATGTTCCATCATCTTATCGCTATTTCATTTCCTTTCCTTATCCCAAACGTGTGAGATTTAAAATCATATCTGCCGAACGTTTTCCTGCTTCTATGATAAACTCATCAAAAGATTGATTTGCCTGCTCATCTGCAGTATCAGACATTGCGCGAATCACACTAAAGCCCACACCAAACTGTGCAGCCGTTTGTCCAACGGCAGCTCCTTCCATTTCACAGCACAAAGCCTCTGGATAAATCTCTTTAATTGTAGCAATCTTTTCTTTAGAAGCAATGAATTGATCACCTGATACAATTAAGCCACTTTTAACATTTAAACCACTGATTTGGGCTGCCTTTTTAAGTTTAGCTAATAAGTTTTGATCGGCTTTAAACTTTTGTGGTTGTTGAGGTAGTTGCCCTGGTAAATAATCAAATGCTGTCACATCCACATCATGATATGCTACACTTTCAGACAATACGACATCACCTACTGCTAAACCATGACCAATTCCTCCAGCAGATCCTGAATTAAGCACATAATCAACACTAAAGCCTTGAATCAATAAAGTTGTTACAATACTAGCTTGGACTTTCCCAATTCCAGATTCCACCAAGACTACATCTACTCCATTTAATTTACCACTAAAAAATTCGTAAACACCAATTTTAGCATTATGACACTCATTTAAATTATCTTTAAGTGTCCTTAATTCTTCTTGCATTGCGCAAATTATACCGTATTTCATTTTATTTCCTACCTTTTAAAAATTAACAAAAAACATGAACAAATACACCAAGACAATCAAAATCACCAAGATTACTATAGCCCAATTTAATCTTTTAGCAAGGCGCTTTGTCTTGAATTCTTCATCTAATTGTTGCATCTCTTGTTTAGCTTCCTTTCTGGTTAATCCTTCACTTGAAGCTAAATATTTTTCATAATCCGGCATTTGTTTTTGATATTGTGGCTTTTTTTTACGTCTTAAAGGTTTTGTTTCTTTAGAACGTCTCAAAGGTTCTTTCATCCATTTACTCCATCATTTTCCAAAATAAAATAGCCATTAATGTCTTAGCATCACAGATTTCTTTACGTGCAATAGCTTCATTAACTTGTTTTAAATCCAATTCAACTATTTCTAAAAATTCATCGTCATCTTGTGCTAACTTCTCTTTTGCCTTACTCAAACCAACTGCGTGATAAAGATACATTTTTTCATCTGCAAATCCAGGTGATGAATAAAATTCTGTTAAAAGTTCTAAAGATTGGGCTTGATAACCTGTTTCTTCGTTTAGCTCTCTTAAAGCAGTTTGTAGTGGTGTTTGTTTTTCTTTAAGCTCAATTTTTCCTGCTGGAATTTCTAAAGTTACCTTACCTAAAGGTGCACGCCATTGTCGAATCAAGACAATTTTGTCTTCTGGTGTAATTGCAATGACTCCTACTGCTCCTTGATGTCGAATAATTTCGCGTGTGGCTTTGCGCCCATCTGGAAGTGTAACCGTCTCAACATTTAACTCAACCACATGTCCTTTAAAAACATTTTCGACATTTGTTACTTTTTCTTCAAATTCCATTTTTCCACCTACTTTTCAAGTTGTGTAATGAATTTTTCATATGCGTCTTGTTCGATCGTTTCTTGCCAAAAAACTTCAGAAAAATCACCTTGTAAAGCTGCTACTTGCTTAATTTCAATGTGTGCGACAACAGTTGCATTACCAATCAATGAAATAAAGTATTGTTTATCTTGCTTTTGATGGACAATTGTTTGGACCATTCCGCCTGGATTCAAAACCGTTAGCCGTTGTTCTAACAAATTAGGAGCATTCAATAAAATATGCATTAAACTTGAAGCAGACATTGCTGTTCCGCAAGCATTGGTATAACCAACGCCTCTTTCATAAGTTCTTACAAATAAACGATCTTTAGCCAAAACTTCTACAAAACTAACATTAACCCCGTCAGGAAAATATGGATTTTTTCCATCATTTAGCATTTCAGCTAGTTTGCCTAAACGATTAGATATGAGTGTTTGATGATTACAAAACGTAATTAAATGTGGATTGGGCACTGATACTGCTGAAAATTTCAAATCAGAATCAAACTCTGGTACATTTTGTTCCAAGAGTTCATCACAGCCAAGATTCATCCCTATTTGTTTTGCATTAAAACTAACAGGTGAAATCTCTACTCCAAAAGCCATTACATCTTTAGCTAGGTCTAGTTGCTTTTCAACTGCTAATTGTGCATACATCGTCTCAACTTTAAACGTATCTAAAGCATATTTTTCGCTCAAATAGCGTGCAACTGTACGTAATCCATTACCACACATGCTAGCTTCACTGCCATCAGCGTTGATTACGCGCATTTTAGCAAGCGCCTCTTTTTTTTGACTTGGACATACATACAATACTCCGTCTGCACCACCATTTAAGCCAATTGTTCTATCGCATAATTTGCGCGTTAGCATACGTAATTGATCTTCGGTCAATGTTTCATCTAAATTTTCTTCATCTAATAAATAAAAGTCATTTCCAGAGCCATGAACTTTTAGTAATTTCATCGTCTACATCCCTACCAATTCGATCTTTTCTATAATTTATATCATACCATTTTATGGCTTGAGGAGCAAAAAGCCTAAATATCTTAGTTACTGCAACTTAAAATATCTTTATAAAAAATATTGATTTTTCAATAAAAATAGTATAATCTTATCACGTTTATTAGATAACGCTTTCTTTTTGTGGATGATGGTTTGATTGTAAATTTTTGTGACAAGTTTTTTTAATCAACAAAATCTAAAATGATTACAATTAGGGGGGGAACACAATCATGAAAAAAATTAATAATAGTACAGTAGCATTTGCTGCAACTACATTTGCTTCTAGTACAATTTTTGCTGACAAGATTGATCCTGCTACTCCACAAAAAACAGAATACTATATTACAGATTCAGACGAGTTTTCGGGTACAGATATCAATAAATCTATTTTTAGTAATAAATATTTGCCACATTGGACATTACATGATTCATCAGCAACTTATGCTTTAAATTCTGGCATTTTGCGTCTTAAAATCAATAAGGAAACTCAACCTTGGGATCCTGAGTATGATGGACAAACGGTTGTTTCTGGTCTACAAACTGCTGAAAAAGATTGGCTCCATAAATGGACAAATTATCCTAATGTTAATCATCATGAAAATACTATTTTAAATCATATTCAAAAATACGGCTATTTTGAAATCAGAGCTAAAGTTTAAAAAGGCTCTGGAATTCACAGTGCTTGGTGGATGATTGGTGCCCAACAAAATAATAATCCTTGATTCTAAGGAAAATGGCGAAATCGACATCTTTGAAATTTTAGGACGTGAACCAAATAACCTCTATTATACTTGGCACAAATGGGATAGTAATGTTAATGATGAAGCCCAAGTCGTTGATACTAAACAAGATTTAAGTGTAGCTTACCATACCTATGGTTTTGAATGGACACCAACTTCAATGAGTGTTTATCTTGATGGGAAACTCTTAAAAACAATGAATAAGAGTCCTGATTATCCAATGCTCACACTATTGGGGCTTTATGAAAAACGTGCTGGTAGTTGGACTGGTGCTTTTGATTCAAGCATTCCTTATCCAAAATCTTTTGATATCGATTATTGGCGTACTTATCAAAAAATCCCAACTTCACCATATACTTTAAACGTTGCAGATTTCCCATTGTATGGACAAACACATGTTGTTACTACTGTAGATAAAACACGAATTGCAAGTATGCCTAGCGATAAGCAAAGTGTAATCAATTACGATCAACTTTACTCGCCTGATAACAATACGCACTCTTTGACCCTTAGTTATCTTCCAACAACTAAAGATCAAAATTTGAGTTATCATATCAATGGTGGTGACGTTAAGACGGTAACCCTTCTAGCTAATCAATCACAAGTAAAATTAAGTGCAGATTTAAAACAAGGTTGCAACGATATCGAATTTATTAATTCAAGTTCTGATACAATTCAGTTAAACAACTTAACTATTTCATAATAAACCAATAAAAAAGTCCTCAGCTTTTCAAATCTATAATTTTTAGGACTGCTAACATTTCTAGCGGTCCTAATTTTTTTGTAAAAAACAAAAAAGCCCTCCTTACTGGCAAGGAGGGGCACTATGTCCTGTCAAGTATACAGTTTAAATATATAAAAATTGGTTATGCGAC
>ERZ791897.231-NODE-231-length-52574-cov-4.674289_pt1 | contig 52574 bp, 61 predicted proteins | sample MGYA00510152_ERZ791897 | MGnify/ENA primary metagenome ERZ791897 (study PRJEB30046, sample SAMN00792050) | human gut metagenome | study: EMG produced TPA metagenomics assembly of the A metagenome-wide association study of gut microbiota in type 2...
GACTGTAAATCCGCTCCTTCGGGTTCGGTGGTTCGAATCCACTCCCTTCCATTTTATAGGGATATAGTTTAAAGGTAGAACTACGGTCTCCAAAACCGTCAGTGTGGGTTCGATTCCTACTATCCCTGCCATGTTTTGATGGCGATAGTGGCGAAGTGGTTAACGCACCGGATTGTGGCTCCGGCACGCGTGGGTTCGATCCCCATCTATCGCCCTTTGATTGGGGTATAGCCAAGCGGTAAGGCAAGGGACTTTGACTCCCTCATGCGCTGGTTCGAATCCAGCTACCCCAGTAAGGATTTGTTCCTTTTTTATGGCGGTATAGCCAAGTGGTAAGGCAGAGGTCTGCAAAACCTTTATCACCGGTTCAAATCCGGTTACCGCCTTTAGAGTAGTTGCCTGAGGCGCTAACCTATAATATTAATATTTTATGCCGGTGTGGCGGAATTGGCAGACGCGCTGGACTCAAAATCCAGTGTCCCTTGGGACGTATCGGTTCGACCCCGATCACCGGTATTTTTATAAACCGTTATAAACAGTAAAGTCCGAGAAATCGGGCTTTTTTCTTTGCAGTTACAGTTAAAAACAGTTAAAAATCGTGAAAAAGTTGTCCAGAAAGTTGTCCAATTGCTTGGGTGATTTTTTGCTCTTGTTTTTCTCGATACTCGTCAATTAGATAGGCATATCTTTTAGCAGTAATCGTCATGTTAGAGTGACCAAGACGTTTACTAATTGCGTATAAGTCTATTCCTTGATAGAGCAAATAAGCAACATGTTACTACATCAAACATGTCGCCTTTTACAGAACAGCTCCGAACAGCTGCCGCAGGATTTGCTGGAGAAATGGGTTTGACGCTTGATGATTTAGGATTTGTATCAGATAATCCATCAAGCGTTGAAGCAATCAAAGCTAGCCATGAGGGGTTGCGTTTAGCTGGTAAGAAAGCTCAGAGAAGTTTGGGCTCTGGTTTACTAAACGTAGCTTATGTAGCTGTATGTTTGAAAGATGGGATTCCTTATACTAGGACTAGATTTATGGATACTATACCAAAATGGGAACCTCTATTTGAGGCGGATGCATCTGCTTTAGGTTTGATTGGCGATGCAGCAATCAAACTAAATCAAGTAATACCTGGAATTGTTGATGAAAATACGATTCGTGATTATACGGGTATGGGTGGTAAGAATGGATAAAGATATTGTTCCTGATTTATTAAAAGCTATTCAAGAAGAATTTGAAAAAGATAGAATTGACAGTAAAAATATTAAGAGATTATTAAAGCTACTAAATGACAATAATGCAACTTATATAAATGCTAATGAATATGCAATTGAAATAGGTGAATTGCTTTCTAAGGTATTAAATAAGCATATAAGAAAAGAAATATTACCAGATGGAAAAATGTATTTTAACATTGCTGATCGCATACTGAACGAAACTCTTAAAAATAATTATGAATTGATTGCAGATTATGCGGAAAATGTACAAGCTCAATTGAATAAAAAAGCAGATATTAGTTTGAAAGCTAAGCGACTACAAATTAATCAAGATAGGATAGATAGTTTGGTTAATAAATTGGTTAGTAAAGATGATTTCGAAGCAGTTAGATTCATTTTAAAAGAGCCTATTGTAAATTTTAGTCAAAGTATTGTGGATGATGCAATAGAAGTAAATGTAGATTTTCATGCCAAGGTAGGTATGGCCCCAAAAATAGTACGTACTGCAGTTGCTAAAGCATGTAAATGGTGCAGAAAACTTGAAGGAATCCATGATTATCATAGTTTGAAAAATGAAGATGTATTTCATAGACATGATAACTGTCGATGTACGGTAGATTATTTTCCTGGAGAGGGAAAAAAGCAAAATGTTTGGACGAAACAAGAAAGGAAAATTGCCAAGAATAGCGCTCAAAGAAAAAAACATCAATTTGAAGACATAAAAGCAAATAATCATAAATCTGATAGTGCTGAATATAAGAAGATGATTGAAGTATTAGGTAAAGATAATATGCCGGTCTCTGTCGCAAAATTCCAGGATATGAAGTATAATGATAGTGAAGATTACAAATTAGTCAATGGATATATGAAATCTGTTGAAAAAGGTGAAATTTCTCCGTTAATTGGATTCGAGTATTTTAAAGCTTATCACAATGAATTGTCAAAAAGTCTAGTTGGCGCCACTTTATCAAATGGTATGGAGATAAAAGAAGTAAGTTTTCATTTTACTGCACGATCAATCGGAACTCACAATTGGGCAAGCCCTAATAATTCAGCTGAGATAATGAAAAGATTAAATCATAGACATGTACCTTTAAATGATATATTAGAATGTATTAGTAACGGAAAAATTAAAAGGGAAACAACCAATAGTATATTATTTGAATTACCAGGCAAATGTTTAGTATCGTATAATCCAATTAATCATAAATTGATTCAATGTAATCCAAAGTAGGAGGAAAATTATGTTTGGTTTAACAAATGATGAGTTAGAATTTTTAAAAAAGTGTAGCAATGATATAAGAATATTAGTAGACGATAAAAATCTTGATGAGTTACAAACAGAGATAAGTTGGTATTTAACAAGTGAAGATTGTATGTATTATGATGAAGATGGTGATAACTGGTATAATGAAAAAGGTAAATATATTCAAAATTTATATGACAAAATAATTGACTGGAAATATAATACAGAAAAATAGTATCGTATATAACAATGTTTTAGCATTCAATCAAAGTTAAGTGGTTGAGTGCTATTTTTATATCCAAAATCCTGAATTTTAATTATACTTTTGTATGAACAAATAATACAAAAGGTGATTAGAAATGACAGAAAAATCAAAAGCTACAAAAGAATTTTTATTGGAAAATGTACTTAATGTGGTTATTCAGTATGCTGCAGAAGGTGGCAAAAAATATGTCGCTGGACAATTGTTACCTAATGCTGTGGAGAAAGGGGTTGGTTTTTTGTTAGATTATGGTGCAACATCAATACCTACAATCGGATCAGCGGTGAGTACTTATCGTACAAACAAAAAAATAGAAAATTTAAATACAATGTTGAATTTATTAAATGACCGTGTAGATGAAATCAATAATCTTTTCGAGAAACAATCAATCGAAAATAAAAGGGTATTAGATGATGTATTTAATATGGTGATTGAAAAAATAAGCGACACCTATCAAGATGAAAAAATACAATATATGATTAGTGGCTATGTAGAGTTATTAGCTGTAGAAAATCCATCTTTCGACACTGCCTATTTGTATTTTGATACTTTGGATAGGTTAACGATATTGGATTTAGCTGTGCTAAAACTATCTTATGGAAAAGAAAATCAAACATATATGGATATTTTAGAGAAATTTGATATTGATATTAGTCAATATAGAGCGATACGTGAAAATTTATATAGAATGGGTTTACTAGAATCCATCTCAGATAATACTGTTGAATCAGACTTGAAACAGCTAAGTGAAGCGATAGATGAATTAAAGACAGTATTTGCTGATGCAATTAGTAAGTTATCAAGTGGCAAAGTGAAATCAATAAAAAAATTCACATCTAAATCTAACGTAAAAATAAAATCAAAAAATAGATTGAAAATATCGAAATTTGGTAGAGATTTTGTCAAATTCTTTTTAAAAGAGTCTTTTTATGAAAATTAAATATATGTTGTTAAAGAAGGTGATTTTATGTGGTTATGGATTTTTTTATTTATTTTAATCATGCTACCAATCACAGCATTTGTCATAGGAATATCAATCATTATTCTCTTGCAATGTGTTAAATATGGTCTAAATAAAGGTGGTGATCGAGATGGATGAAGATGAATGGGATGAGTTGGAAGAATTTGAAGATTTAGGACTCATCTAAACTAGATTGAAAGGGGCGATGAAATGACCAATAAACGTATTGGCAATCAAACTCCTACTCAATCGGTAATAATACCATATCAGAAAACTTTGAAAGATGAAGCTGTTAAGTATTATGAACGTACTGGGCTGAAATGCTATGATTGGCAGAAAAATATGCTGGATGCGATTATGGCTATTGATGTAGATGGCTTGTGGGTACATCAAAAATTTGGCTACGCTATACCGCGTCGAAACGGTAAGACAGAGGTAATCTATATCAAGGAAATATGGGCCTTAGAAAAAGGATTAAATGTCTTACACACTGCACACCGAATTAGTACTTCGCATTCATCATTCGAGAAAGTCAAGAAGTACCTGGAAAAGTCAGGATATGTTGATGGTACGCATTTTAACTCAATCAAAGCTAAAGGGCAGGAACGTATTGAACTTTACGAATCTGGTGGAGTTATCCAGTTTAGAACGCGTACTTCAAGTGGCGGTCTTGGTGAAGGGTTTGACCTGTTGATTATTGACGAAGCACAAGAATACACGATAGAACAGGAATCAGCCCTTAAATATACGGTCACTGACTCAGATAATCCGCAAACGATTATGTGTGGAACGCCACCAACGCCTGTATCAAGTGGTACGGTATTTTCTAGTTATCGTGATACGGTACTTGCTGAAGGAGCTAAATATTCTGGTTGGGCTGAGTGGTCGGTGGACAGTCAAAAGGATATTCATGATGTGGATGCCTGGTATAATTCCAATCCATCTTTAGGTTATCATTTATCTGAGCGAAAAATTGAAGCTGAATTGGGCGATGATAAACTGGACCACAATATTCAACGTTTGGGTTATTGGCCAAAGTATAATCAGAAGTCGGCTATCACTAAAGGCGAATGGGATACTTTAAAAGTTAATGAATTACCAACGTTTAATGGGCCACTATTCATTGGTATTAAATACGGAAATGATAATACCAACGTGGCGATGAGTGTAGCAGTCAGAACAGATGATAATCGCATTTTTATTGAAACTTTAGACTGTCAATCAATTAGAAATGGCAACCAGTGGATTATTAATTTTATCAAAAACGCCGATGTAGCTAAGGTAGTAGTTGATGGAGCGAATGGTCAGAAGATTTTAGCGGATGAATTTAAGGATTTTGGGCTAAAAAAACCAATATTACCAACCGTCAAAGAAATCATTGTGGCCAATTCACTGTGGTCTCAAGCAATTTATCAAAAAGAGTTATGCCATAATAATCAGCCGTCACTAACCAAAGTAGCCACGAATTGCGAGAAGCGAAATATTGGCTCAAACGGTGGATTTGGCTATCGCTCACAGTTTGACGATATGGATATTAGTTTAATGGACAGCGCATTATTAGCGCATTGGATTTGTTACACCACAAAGCCAAAGAAAAAACAAAAAATCAGGTATTAGGCATCTCAAGCGAGGTGCTTTTTTAATACAAAAAATTACCGAACTGCCGGGTAAGCAGGAGAAAGGATGTTTGGAATGTCATTTAAAGTCATCGAAACACAAGAAGAGTTGGATAATATCATCGAAGGACGTTTGGCGCGTCAAAAACAACAATATGAAGAGCAACTGCAAGGATATGAACAACTCAAAACTCAATATGAGGATTTACAAAAAGAGGCTGCTGGATTTAAGTCAGCATTAGAAGAAGCGAATACGAAAGCAAGTACAAGTGAGCAATCAATCGCAGATCTGCAATCAAAGGTAACGAGCTATGAACAAGCTCAGCTAAGAACGAAAATTGCCTTACGACAAGGATTGCCATTTGAATTAGCTGATAGATTGGCCGGAACTAATGAAGATGAATTGAAGGCAGATGCAGAACGTTTAGCAGGATTTTTAACACCAAAAGAACCGACTGCACCATTAAAAAGTGTAGAAGAACCAGGTATTACCGGTGAAAATGCCGCGTATCGTTCAATGTTACAAAATTTAAGCAAAGATTAAAGGAGAGAAAATATTATGGCAGACAACTCATTAAAAACAGGAACATTATTTAAACCGGAATTAGTAAAAGAATTAATTTCTAAAGTACAAGGGAAGTCAGTGTTAGCGAAATTATCAGCGCAAACACCAATTCCTTTTAACGGAACAGAACAGTTTATTTTTAATTTAGAAGGAAATGCTCAAATTGTCGGTGAAGGTGAGCAAAAAGGTGCAGGCAAAGCGACTTTGACTTCTAAAGTGATTAAACCTATTAAATTTGTCTATCAAGCGCGTATCACTGATGAATTTAAGTATGCTTCTGAAGAAAGACAAATTCAGTATTTACAATCATTTAGTGATGGATTTGCTAAAAAAATTGCTGAAGCGTTTGATATTGCAGCTTTACATGGATTGGAACCTAAATCCATGACGGATGCAAGCTTTAGAGCAACCAACTCATTTGACGGACAAATTACAGCCAACGTAGTAACTTATGCGGAAGATACTTTTGACGATAATATTGAAGCGGCAGTGCAACAAGTGACCGCTAAAGGTGGAACAGTGACTGGTATTGCAATTTCACCAGTTGGTGGCCAAGCATTAGCTAAAATTAAAGATACAAATAAAAATCCGTTATATCCAGAGTTTCGTTTTGGCCAAAATCCAAATTCTTTCTACGGAATGGCTTCAGACATCAACAAGAATTTAACTGTAACTGGTGGAACTGCTGAAACAGACCACGCTATTGTTGGTGATTTCCAAAATATGTTCAAGTGGGGTTATGCTGAAAATGTTCCGTTAGAAATTATCGAATACGGTGATCCTGATGGTGCCGGTCGTGACCTAAAAGCGTACAATGAAATCTGTTTACGTGCTGAAGCATTTATCGGATGGTGGATTTTAGATACTGAAGCATTTGCTCGTGTTAAAGTAACTGTCTAGAGGTGATTTATTTATGAGATATAAAGATGTCAAAACAGGCGCTATCATCGTAACTGATAGCGTCCTTGGTGGTGATTGGGTGCTAGCTGATGAATTAGTTAACGCTGAAAAAGAACCATCAGAAATTGGAAAAGAGCCTGATGTAGCAGAAGAAGTGATTGAGGAAGATGAAAAACTTGATGAATTGACTGTGCCAGAATTAAAAGCTCGGCTAGATGAAATGGGTGTAACTTATCCAAATAGTGCTAGAAAACAAGATTTGATTGATATTTTATCTCAATTTTAGGTGGTGGTAAGATGAATTTTGCAACCATTGATGACTTATCTCAACTTTGGCGCCCTCTGAAACCAGGAGAAGTAGGACGAGCAGAGTCATTGCTAACAGTCGTGTCTGATTCGCTAAGGATTGAAGCTCAAAAAGTTGGTAAAGATTTAGATGTATTAGTGGCTGACAGTACATCTTACGCCAATGTAGTTAAGTCGGTAACCGTTGATGTAGTGGCACGTACTCTCATGACATCTACTGACCAAGAACCAATGACACAGGTTACGGAAAGTGCTTTGGGATACTCATATAGTGGTTCTTTTTTGGTTCCAGGCGGTGGCTTGTTCATTAAAGACAGTGAACTTAGACGCTTGGGTCTAAAAAGGCAACAATACGGGGCGGTAGATTTATATGGCCTTGATTAAAGGAATTACGGTGAAGTTAATTGACAAGGTTAGTCAGGGTGAAGATCCTTTTGGTGCTCCCAACTATCAAGATAAAGAAATTGAAGTTGAAAATGTATTGGTGATGCCAGCTAGTTCTGAGGATATTGTGAACGAGTTGAATTTGACCGGCAAAAAAGCAGTCTATACTTTGGCTATTCCTAAGGGAGATAGGCATGAGTGGGAAGATAAAGAAGTCAGATTTTTCGGACAGAGGTGGAAAACTTTTGGATTCGTTACACAAGGGATTGAAGACTTAATTCCGCTTGACTGGAATAAGAAAGTGATGGTAGAACGCTATGGGTAACTTTAAGTTTAAATTAAACCGAAGTGGTGTTAGCGAGCTTATGAAATCGGCTGAAATGCAAGCTGTTTTAACCGATAAAGCTTCAGCTATTCGTAGTCGTTGTGGTCGTGGTTATGAGCAAGATATTTATGTTGGTAAAAATCGTGCGAATGCGATGGTTAGTGCGGCTAGTTGGCGAGCCAGGAAAGACAATGAGAAGAATAACACATTGTTAAAGGCGGTGCGATAAATGATTGAGCTAATAATTAAGCGATATTTAGACGGTCATTTAGAGGTGCCGTCTTTTTTGGAGCGAAAAAGTACAATGCCAGCTAAATTTGTGTTGTTTGAGAAAACAAGTAGTGGCAAAAGCAATCATTTAAAATCAGCAACTTTTGCTTTTCAGAGTTATGCGAAATCTTTATATGATGCAGCAATGCTAAATGAGCAAGTAAAAGAAGTTGTTGAGCAAATGATTGAATTACCTGAAATTAGTGGCGTTGAATTAAATAGTGATTATAACTTTACTGATGAAGAAACAAAAGAATACCGATATCAAGCGGTATTCGACATCAATTATTATTAGGAGGATATATAATGGCAAATGTAAAAAATGTAACTGCAGCTAAACCTAAAGTCGGTGGGGCGGTATATTCAGCTCCACTTGGAACTACACTACCTACAGACGCAACAACAGCATTAGACGAAGCATTTAAAGCTTTAGGGTATATTTCTGAGGATGGATTGACCAACGAAAACAGTCCATCATCAGAAAACGTGAAAGCTTGGGGTGGGGATACGGTCTTAACTACCCAAACAGAAAAAGAAGATACGTTCGGATACACTTTAATTGAGTCGTTGAATGTTGAAGTTTTAAAAGAAGTATACGGATCTGATAACGTAAGCGGAACTTTAGATACCAGTATTACAATCAAAGCCAACTCTAAGGAATTACCAGAACATTGTTTAGTAATCGAAGTAATCCTTAAAGGTGGGGTGTTAAAACGCACTGTTATTCCAGTGGCGAAAGTGTCAGAAATCGGCGAAATTAGCTATACAGATGGTGATCCTGTTGGCTACGAAATTAAGATTCAAGCTTTGCCAGATACAAATGGCAATACGCATTATGAATACATCAAGAAATCTGAGTAGATGCTGAGGTTGGAGGTTAAATTAGATGATTAAAGGAAAAACAAAGTCAGGATTCAAATTTGAAATTGACGAGGCAGTATTAAATGACTATGAAACAATCGAACTATTAGGTGACGTAGAAGAAAATCCTTTACTCTTCCCTAAAGTCGTCAAACGAATTTTAGGCGATGAACAGACTGCGGCGTTAAAAAATCATGTTCGTGATGAAAATGGTCGTGTCAATGCAGAAAAAATGACTGCAGAAGTTACGGAAATTTTTCAAAGTCAGGCTCAGCTAAAAAAATAATGATCCTTGCCAAAATGCTCAAAGTGGACGAAGATGCGATTATTTGCGACTTAGCCGAGACATACAATATCTACGATTATAGACAGCTACCTGTATCAAAGGTGGCTGTTTTTGCTTGCGGTTTAAGGCCGGATTCAAGAATCATGATGAAAATTAGTGATTCCAAATGGCCTTTAGACACATTATTGCTTGCTGGAGTAGCAGATAGGTTAAGTTTAATGCTTTGGCAAAATACGAAAGATGGTCAAAAGGGCAAAAATCAACCTGTATCTATTGTTGATCAGCTAACTAAAAAGCAAATCGAACGCGAAGAAGTATCATTTGAGTCTGGCGAGGATTTTGAATTAGCTAAAGCGAAAATTTTAGGAGGAGGTGATAATCATGGCAACTGAATTAGGTCAAGCGTACGTCCAAATTATGCCGTCAGCTAAAGGTATTAGTGGCATGATTCAAAAGCAAATAGAGCCTGAATCAAAATCGGCTGGTGCTAGTGCAGGAATTAGTTTAGGTAAATCAATGATTACCGCAGTTACAGGTGCTATTGCGGCTGCAGGAATCGGAAAGATGTTTGCTGCATCAATTTCTGAAGGTGCTGCTCTTCAACAATCCTTAGGTGGTATCGAGACGCTATTTAAAAGTAGCGCTGATACAGTTAAAAACTACGCCAATCAAGCTTATCGCACTGCTGGAGTATCGGCTAATAAGTACATGGAAAATGTTACTTCTTTTTCGGCTTCATTAATTTCTTCGCTTGGTGGCGATACAGCTAAAGCGGCTGAGTTAGCGAATACGGCGATGGTCGATATGTCGGATAATGCAAATAAAATGGGTACTGACCTTGATTTGATACAACAAACTTATCAATCTTTAGCACGTGGTAATTATGAAATGCTTGATAATTTGAAACTCGGTAGAAAACCCATAGCCGAGTATAAACCTAGTGAAAACGGTGAAACTCTAAGTTTAGCGGCTTAGACAATACCGTGCTAAGCAAGAATTTAGATACTTTTTATAATTCTTGAAAGTGTAACGACTATCGAAACAGAGAAAACACCTGAAAGGGTGTTTTTTTAATGGAGTAGAGTAGGATTCAAGCGAATTCGAAGCGCTAGGGTGCAGAAATGCATAAGAGATAGTCTACTCTCTATGGTGACATAGAGCAGCTCAAAAAGAGCGGTCATAAGTTAGCTGCTTGTGGCGAATGTGTACCAAGTATGGTGGTACTAAATCAGAAATGGAACGCTTGATGCGAGATGCTGAAAAACTGACTGGAGAGCATTATACAGTTGGGGATTTTGCTGATACCGTCAAAGCGATTCATGCAGTGCAAGAAAGTTTGGGTATTACAGGTACTACTGCTAAGGAAGCAGCAACTACTTTAAGTGGTTCACTAGCATCAATGAAGGCAGCTTTTAGTGACGTTTTGGGAAAATTATCGTTAGGCCAAGATATTGTTCCGTCTTTAAATGCGTTGGCTGAAACAACTGCTACCTTCTTATTTGACAATTTCATTCCGATGGTTGGTAACATTTTAAAGGGGTTACCAGGAGCAATTAGCACCTTTATATCAGCAGCTATTCCGCAGATTTCATCAGGACTACAATCAGTTTTTTCTAATTTAGGAATTAATATTGATTTTTCCGGGCTGAGTTCTAAGTTTCAAGGAATACTAACTGCAGTTCAGTCTGTAATAGATGGTTTAAAAACTGCTTTCGGACAATTACCAGATCTTTTCAATTCAATTGTAAGTGCTGTAACACTAGTGGTTGATGCGATTATGAATGGTATTTCACGAATGGATTTTAGCGGTATTCAATTACTGCTTAGCTCGCTTATTCCAGCTATTCAGTCCGGTTTCTCAACAATGATGTCTATTGTCGGTCCAGCAATTGACAGTGTGGTCAATTCGTTTGTATCGATGTGGAATGCTGCCCAACCACTTATTTCTGTAATTAGCGGCGCTTTGATGCCTGCTTTTCAAATCTTAGGATCATTTTTAGGTGGCGTCATCAAAGGTGCATTAATGGGTATATCGATGGCTTTTGATGCGGTAAAAATTGCAATCGAATTTTTAACACCAATTATTACAATTGTCATAAATGCATTTAGTGCATTATCACCAGTTTTGAGTACGATTGCTCAATGGGTAGGTACAGTAATAGGATTATTTGGTAATTTGGGTACTGCCGGTCAAGGATTGAGCAGCTTCATTCAGTCAGCGTGGTCAAATATTCAAAACGCAATTTCAACTGCTGCAAGTGCAATCGGAACAGTTATTGAATATATTAAATTATCCTTTTCGGGAGCTAGTAATGCTGCTCAAGTTGTCAAAAATATTATATCGATCGTTTGGATGGCGATTGGCGATGTCATTCGAACAGTGGCATCATCAATCGGTGGTGCAATCGGCAGTGCAAAAAATGCCTTTCATGCTTTTGGTAACGCGGTTTCTTCAATTTCTGGTGGAGTTAAGGGTGTTATCAATGGTGTTAAAGGTGCTTTTGAAAGTCTAGGAAACATTAGCTTAGTAGGAGCTGGCCGTGCAATTATGAACGGTTTTTTAAACGGCTTAAGGTCTGCCTGGGGAGCTGTTACCAACTTCGTTAGTGGGATTGCAGGTTGGATTAAGCGTCACAAAGGGCCAATCAGTTATGACCGACGGTTACTTATCCCTGCTGGTAATGCAATCATGCAAGGGTTAGATGCCGGCTTAGCCGACGGCTTTAGTTCAGTTAAATCAACCGTTTTAGATATGGGTCAAGTACTGAGCGATACGTTTGAAGTTAGCCCTGAGGTTGATGTGACTAGCTTAGGTGGTCTTGATGTTCAAAAGCTTAGTACGCAGTTAGATATTAAAGATGCCACACTTGCACCTAACGTTGAAGCGCAAAGCCAACGCAAAGTAATGTCTGATTTGATTGATACTTTAAATAGACCACAACCAGCTGTTATTAATTTAAGCCTTGGTAGCAATGATTTTGCTGCATTTGTAGAAGATATTTCTAAAGCACAAGGTTCAGAAGTGCAATTTCAAAAGAATTACAAATTTTAGGGAGGTGATATAGATGGGCCAACAACTTCTATTTACTTATGGCGGCCGTTGTCTCGACAAGGAAATACAAGGTTTTAGAACTTTAGCAGTAACTGGGAGAGAAGAGTTAACGCAAGATATAGATGATGTTGATTTAGCTAGTGATGGGGCATTGTATCTCAGCACACGGCTTAAGCAAAAGACATTGAAAGTAAGTTTCTTTCTTCGGTGTTCTACTTTATCTGAGCGTCATTTAGTTACAGCTAAACTAAAACAACTGCTGCTAGCTAGAAACACTACAGTTAATTTTAGTGATGATAGTTTATATCACTATATAGGTAGCGTAAGCAAGTTGGAAGTTGACAAGACAACTTTATCATCAACCGGCTCGATTGAAATTGAATTAAGCGATCCGTATAGCTATTCTGAAACGCAAATTTTAAGCGGAACTGGTAATATCGTGAAGTTTAACAACTCATATGGAGAAACTGGTTTTAGTAACAAGCCGATTGTGATTGAATTTACACCGGCTGCTTCAATTACAACTTTCCAAATTACTAGCAATCAGCAAAAGAAATTTATTCTTAATCAAGCAGTATCTGCAGGTAAAAAGATAGTAATTAATTTTGAAAAATTAACGTGCACAGTAGCCGAACTAAATGTTTTAGCGGATGTATCGTTAAATAGCAATTTTGCTGATTTTGAGATTGACCATGACACCGTAATTACTTTTAACGCTAGTGGTGCATACACAATAAGATTTGAGGTGAAGAAACTTTGATTTTTTACGAATTAAATAAGCAGCAAAAAGTAGTAGGGATAGTTTCTTCAACGATAGTCGAAGCTACCTTAGAAGAAGCAATTAATACTGCCGGAAAATTAAAATTTACAACGAGTTCTAAACTTCGTGATGATTGTTACTATATTCTATTTAAGCGGCCTAGTGCTGAGACCTATATGTGTTTTAAAATTCTGACCGAAACTCAAAAGAACAATCAGGTTGAGTACACAGCTGTTGAGTCTGCCTATGATGAACTAGCCTCTTATTCGTACATCAAAGATATCCGGCCGCAGAATCATGGTGCTAAAGAAATGTTAACGCAAATCTTAAGTGTTACTAGATACCAAGTTGGATATGTGGCTGATACACCAGGTAAAACAACTAATTTCTATTACAAGTCCGTTTTAGAAAGTTTGCAGGAATTGACTAATCTTTTTGGATTAGAAATAACTTTTGACGTAGTTTTCGATGCTAATGATAACCAAATCAAGCGGCGACTTGTAAACTTATATCACCAACAAGGGAATCGAACGGGTAAACGTTTCGAATATGGCGATAAACTTCTAAGTGTCACCAAAGAACAATCTAGTGAAGAGTTAGTAACGGCGCTTGTAGGCCGTGGGGCCAGTGTGCAGGTCGGCGAAGGTTCAGACGGAAGCCCAGACGGTTATAGTCGGAAGATAACCTTTGCAGATATTGAGTGGAAGAAAGCAAGTGGCAATCCTTTAGATAAACCACTTGGCCAAGAATTTCTAGAAGATCCGGCAGCTACGGCCGTATATGGCTTTTCTGACGGCAAACCTCGAATCGGTTTTGTTGAATTTGACAAAATCAATGATAAAAATTTATTGATAAAGGCAACGTATGACAAGCTGCAAGAACTCAAGCGGCCTAAAGTATCGTTTAAAGCATCCGTTACTGATGTTGGCAATCTGTCACTGGGAGATACAGTGGCGATTATCCGCCATGACTTAAAAATTGAGTATTCCACGCGCGTTTACAAGGTTACGCATGACCTGCTCAACCGCCAGAACAACACAGTTGAACTGGGGGATGATTTTCAAGCCGCTAGCATAACGTCAACGATCAGCGCAGTTCAAGATACGTTGCAGAGCGTCAAAGATTATTCGCAATCAGCGTTGCAGTCAGCTAACGGCAAGAATACCAATCATTTCGGTACATCGCAGCCACAGTTTGCTGTTGAGGGGGACTTGTGGTACAAGGATCTCGGCAACGGCGAGACTGAAATGTACCAGTATCAGAATGGTAACTGGGAACTGATTACGTCGACGGCAGAGCTGCATAACACGCAGAAGGAAGTTGACCAGGCCATCAAAGATTTCAACGCACAATTTAAAGAAATCGATGACAAGTACGTACCTAATGAAACTTACCAGACTGAGAAGCAGGCTTTTTCCACGGCCGTGACTAAAGCCTCAGAAACAGCTCAAGCGGCAAAGGAAACTGCGGATACTGCCTCTGAAAATGCAACGGAAGCAAATAACAGTGCAAGTGAAGCACGTGCTAAAGTTGATGACGTTGCTAAAACCGTGACAGAAAACGGAAAAGCAATCGAGGAAATCAAAACTGATGTCGGTGGCGTTAAAGCCACGTATGCCACGCTCGATGGAAAGGTTACGTCAGTGTCGGCTAGAGCGGGTGCAGTTGAAGCAGCACTGAGTGATGGAAGGGGTGGGTTGATCAGCGTCAAAGCCGAAAATAACCGAATTGAATCTTTGGTCGATGCAAAAGTCGATGACAGTGAATACAACACGTTTAAGCGACAAACGTCAACCGAACTCAGCCAAAAAGCCAATAAGACTGACCTGAACGGATATGTAACAGGGACACAATTTAAACAGACGGCAGATAAAGTTGATACGCTCGCGAGTGATGTTAAGTCTGTAAAGACAAAAGCTGACACTATTGAAACGACTATGAATTCGACAAGCTTTGCCAACAGCGTTGTTAAGGCAAGCGGCATCGATACGAAAGTAGCTGGTTATGATACTACGATCCGGAAGCTGATCGGTAAGGATGGGACAACCGGTGATTTGAACACGTTAGTATCTGCCTACAGCAATGAAACTAACCAAACAAAAAAGCAAACAACCGATTTGATCAGCGCGCTTGATTATAATGCAACAACCGGTGCCTTCGGCTCCGGATTTGCCAAAAAAGTTGCTGATGCCTATGGTACAACCGAATCGTATAAATCGCTGAACGGCAAAATCGACGGTCTGCAAATCGGTGGCGCAAATTTATTGGACGGTACGGCAGGGCCATGGAAAAAAGCAGGCATTAGCAAAGACTGTGCTGATACGGTAAATTTTGCCCTGAACAAACAGCCACAAAGCACCACCATCACGGTATCGTTTGACTGCAGAGCAAACGTAAGCAAGGCTTTCTACTGTTTCTTTTACGGGAGCGACTACAGCATAAACGGTAAAGTTGTGAGAGCTAGCAATTCTCAGCACTGGGTTAACAATAGTATCGGTGAGGATGGCAGGACGCCCATCACACCATCAACGGCATGGGAACGAGTATGGATAAGGTATGAACTGTCAAAAATCCCACCAACCGGAACAAGATGCCTGCTTATCGGGCGTCTGTATAGTAACTACAGTACCAGTGACTGGTTGGAAATCCGAAACGTCAAACTAGAATCCGGCAACAAAGCTACAGATTGGTGTATGTCGGATAATGATGTCAACAAACGCATACAGGACCAGGCTGACGCATTGACTGCATATCAGGCAGAAGTCAAGCGTACTTATGCTTTATCATCGTCCGTGTATACCAAGACAGAAACGCAGACACGTGAGAATGCTCTTAAAAGCTCGACCATCAGTGACTTGAAGGCCACCGATGACTGGAAGAAATTAATCAAGATCAATCAGAACTCAAGCTGGATCCAAGACGCAACTGGTTTCCAACAGCAAGCTTGGAAATACAATCTTGATTCGAGCAGTCAGCTAATCGGCAAAAAGAGTTTTGAAGACGGGAATGTGGGGGAGTGGTACTGTGCAGATTTAAAAACTAGAGCGACGCTGGAGAAGGGTAATGCAGCAAGCGGGCTAAGCAACTGGATCTATCCTAGCACTGCATACGATTTGTGCTATAACAATACAGAAATACCAGTTAAATCAGGGGATGCGTTTTACGTTGAGGCTTTAGCTCCCAACTTTCCAAAAACATCTAACGGGGTAAATATAACCATTCGCGCGTGTTTGAAATACACCCAAAACGGCAGCACAAAATGGCAAATAGGCCCTGTTGCTACCATTGCGCCTAGTCAATGGGGGTGGGTAAAAGGCACTATAACCGTACCTGATGGCGTATCTGGCGTTATACCATGCTTTTCAGTAAGAAATGATAGCGGTGCAGCGGTTAAAACGTATCTATCTTATGCTAGTTTCACCAAACTCGATGACTACACTCAGTCAAACATGACGTCAATCAAGCAGTCATCAGACGGTATCGGATTAAAAGTTGCCCAACTCGTCGGTGGATCAGATATTTCGAAAATCGACATGACTAGTGCGGCAGTTAAAATTGATTCAAAACATATCCTGCTGAACGGCGATGTTGCGATTGACGGGACGACTTTTGCGAAGAAGATAAAAGCAACTGGTATTACGGCCGACATGATGTTGGCCGGCACTATCGATGCAGCCAAAATCAACGTCATCAATCTAAACGTATCAAGTCTAGTGGGCGACACTGCCAACTTTGTCAAGACCGCCTGGGAAGGTGTCTTCGGGCAGTACGTGTCGATTAATAGTTCTGGATTTTCCGCAAAGTTTTTAAACAATACAACTAACATTAATTGGCAAGGTATTAATTTGAATAAAAACGGAGTAGCAATGGGCGGTATGAAGTGGGGAACGCTGAACAGTGATGATGGTTTATTTACTGCAATAGACGGGAATGCTGGACATTATGCAATCGTAGCTCAAGATTGGAAATCTAGTAGTAGTTATAAAGCCAAGATGGTTTGGTCGAGAAACGAAACAGCAACTAACGGTTTGAAGGGTGGCTTTAATTTTGCAGATTCAGTGACATTCCAAAAAGATATTACATTTAGTGGCGCCATATTTGGGCCACTATTGTCTAGTGGAACTGGGTGGAGCCACATACGAATTCAAGAATCTTCCTTTGGCGGTTCAGCAGGAACTGCAATTGTTAATGACCACGGAACAGGATTTTTTATTGGGAATAATGACCAAGTTTATATTGTTAGAAATTGGACAGGCCTTAGGATTGATGATAAGCGTTATGCTTTTAATTTCAATAGCAACGGTACTGCAACACAGTGGGCTTGGATATAATAGAAAGGACTTTACTATGCAATTAAAGATTAAAAACAACGAATTAAATGATATTATTAATTTTTTAAGCGAACTTAAGCTAAAAAACAAAGCAAGTCGTGGACGTACTAAATTAATTAAACTAATGACTACTAAAATTACAGAATACAACGAGGATCTAGAAGAAATTCGAGATCCTTTTTTAGTGCACAAAAATGGTGAACGAGTTGTTGAAAACGAACAGTATATCTTGAAAGAAGGTGTTGATATTGTAGATTTAAACAAACAACTTGAAGAACTTGGAAAAGAAAAGGCGGTGATAATGCTTGATGAATATGTAGAATTAATCAAAGTTTTTAAAGAAGCTTTAGATAATTACGCTGAAGATTTTAGCAATCGAGATGCAGTTATCTATGATTACCTTGCGACAGAATTGGAAGGTGTTTTGAATGATTAGAGAAGCACAAGTTGCTTATTCGGACGATACTTTAAAAATGGTGAAAGGAGCTAATGAAGATATGAAAATTAACGTAACAAGCTTGAATTATAAATTTAACACAGAAGGAACAACAGAAGCAGTGACAGTCGGATTGAATGGCTATGATAATGAAAACACTCTGTCTACAACACTAACTATTTCTAGTAGTGATGTATCAGATAAAACTTTAGATGATGTGACACGGAAAGAATTGGAAACAATCGCTAAAAAGAAATTAGCAGAATTAACTAAAGTGACAGAATAATTAATACAGCGGTGGGTGGGTGCGGAATAACAAATAAAGGAGTTTTAATATGTTACATCAAAATATTTGGCAAAATGCTTTACAAATGGTTGATAATAAATTCATCATTTTGTTAACAGCTCTGATATTGATCGATATTGCGACAGGGCTTTTAAAATCTTTAGTTGCAAGCAACACAAACAGCAAGACTGTTAGCGACAAAGGGCTATTAGGTATTTTAAAGCACTGTTTAGTGTTTATCGTTGTGTTAGTAATGTACCCTATCGCCGAAACAATCGGATTTCAGACATATGCAGATTGGTTGTTAGTGTATTTTATCATTACCTATGCTGTAAGTATCATGGAAAATTGGGGACAAGCAGGGCTACCCCTACCAAGTTGGGTAAAAGACCGACTTGCTAAGTTACAGGACGATTATGATCATAAAGGAGATGATAAGAATGCGTAAATTTAATAAAATCTTGATTAGTGCTAGCTTAGCTAGTGCTATTTTTTTAACTCCATTAACGGCTTTGGCGAATACATTAGGCATTGATGTAGCAAGTTGGCAAGATAGTACTCAAAATTATTTTGCCGATTTTAAATCAAAAGGAGCTGAATTTGCATTAGTTAAATTAGGTGGCCGTGGCGGAGGAGAAGGTAGTCATTATCAAAATCCGAAAGCATCAGCACAGCTTGCAAATGCTCAAGCAGCAGGATTGACAGTAGGCGGCTACTTTTGGGGGCAATTTGGCGCCAATCAACAAGAAGCAAAATATCATGCACAACTTGCAGTTGAAGATGCTCAAAGAGTAGGTTTAAAAAAGGGCTCTGTAATCGCTCTTGATTATGAGGCAGGAGCAACAAATAATAAGGAAGAAAACACAAATGCTATTAAAGTATTTTTGAAGTATATTAAAAGTCAAGGATATAAAGTTTTGTTGTATTCGGGAGCATATTTTTTAAAGCAGTATGTAGATACAGATGCAATTGGTAAAGAATTTGGTACAGTAATATGGGTAGCTAGCTATAAGACAACTGGATTACAAACACGACCAGATTTCAATTATTTTCCAAGTATGAATTATGTAGCAATGTGGCAATATGCAGATAATTTTTATGGTGTTGATGGTAATGTTGATTTGATTGACTACATGAAAAATTCTAGCGGTGTTACAGTTGATACTCCTGTTAAACCAACTGAACCAGGAAATTCTAATGATACTAGTAAAAAGTACATAGTTCAATCCGGAGATTCTTGGTGGGCTATTGCTAATCGTGTAGGACTTGATATGTATCAATTAGCACAACTCAATAATAAAACTATTAATGATATTATCCATCCAGGAGATATTTTAAAAATCAGTGGAACATTAAAAGATAATGCCAATCAAAATAATAGCAATATACAATATGTAGTAAAAAGTGGCGATACCTTGTCAGGAATTGCTGCTAAATACAATACGACTTGGCAAAAGCTTGCTAGTCTTAACGGGCTATCCAACCCTAACTACCTATATGTAGGTCAACAGTTAAAGGTTTCAGGTAGCACGTCAATCAACTCTGTTTATTACACAGTTAAATCTGGAGATAATCTAAGCACGATTGCAAGTAAGTTAGGAACCACTGTTAATAGTTTGGTTTCTAAAAATAATATTGCAAATCGTAATTTAATTTATCCAGGTCAAAAACTGATATATTAATTTAAATCGGTTGGTCATCTGGCACAGGTTAACTGTATAGGCAACCCTAACAGGCTTTATGTCGGTCAGCGTTTGTTATACTGACAATTTGAATAGATAGGTAAAGGCACACTGGTCAAATGACTGGTGTGCCTTTTTTGTGAGGTTAACTAGTTGTCCAAAAGTTGTCCAAATACGGTGCAAGCATTGATATACCAACAACGGTGTTACCGATCACCGGTATTAATGATATATGTAGAAAAGACAAGGTTTAGTACCTTGTCTTTTTTTGTACATTCAAGCTAGAGAAATTTAAATTTTAAAATGGTCTATGTTATCTTACAACTAATTAAAAATGATTCCCAATTGATAAAGGATTGAATGTTAATGGAAAGTTTAGCTTATATTACGCAACCAGGAAAATTTTTGATAAGAAAAGTCGATGCAACACCGAATTTAAAAAAACGATTGTTGGAGTTAGGAAGGTTTTAATTGTCATAAAACCACTTGATGTAAATGATGCAGCTATTGTTTATCTTCAAGGACAACGATTAGCCTTAGATGAGCAATTGGCTAATCAAATTAAAGTGGTTGCATTTAATTTTAGTGAGGACAATTTAAAGCTAACTTTAGCAGATATTAAGCCTGAGCAAAGTTGTTTGTTGGTTAAAATTAATGGAACAAGTCAATTTAAACAGCATATTATGGAAATGGGTTTAACACGTGGTACTTTGCTTAAGGTTATTCGTTTAGCACCTTTGGGAGATCCAATTGAATTACGTGTGCGAGGATATAAATTAACCTTACGCAAACAAGATGCCAGCCAAATCTATGTACAGGAAATGAATTTATGAAAAAGACAGTTGCATTAGTAGAAAATCCAAATAGTGGAAAAACAACGTTGTTTAATGTTTTGACAGGTGCTAATCAAACGGTAGGAAATTGGCCAGGAGTGACTGTCGAACGTAAAGAAAGGAAAGTTAAAGTAGCTTTGGATATTACGCTTCAGGATTTACCAGGAGTATATTCACTGACACCATATACACCAGAAGAAATAGTTACACGACAATATTTATTAGATGAGCATTCAGAAATGGTCTTGGACATATTAGATGCAACTAATTTAGAAAGAAATTACAATTGTTAGAGCTTCAACAACCATTTGTGATGGCTTTAAATATGATGGATGCTTTGGGAAAACAGAAACGCACTATTAATTTAAAAAAGCTAGCTTATCTATTAGATGTTCCTGTGATAGGAATTAGTGCTTTAAAAAAGAGCAATTTAACTAAATTAATTACAGAATTAAAAAATACAGTACAGATACCGACTGTACCGATTTATGATGATCGCTTGGAAAATGCTTTGACAATGATTGTTGAACAACTGCAAGACTCAAATTTCAAAAAAATTTGCGGTGGTATGCTATTAAATTATTTGAAGGTGATCAAAAAATTTGGTAGGAATTAAATCTTGCTAAGCAACAAAAACAAGAAATTTACGATATTATCAAAACAGCAGAAGAACTCTTTGAAGATACTAGTGATAGTATCATAGTTAATGCATGATTTGATTATATAACGCGTATCATAAATCAATGTGTGATTGATAAAAATGATTTTCAGTTGAGTTTAAGTGATAAAGTCGATGCATTATTAACTAATCGTTGGTTAGGTATACCATTTTTTGCTTTAATAATGTGGCTAGTTTACTTTGTATCAGTACAAATACTAGGTGCTATTGCTTCAGATTGGCTAAATGATGTGTTATTTGGCAAGATTTTACCACACCTAGTGACACAAATTTTGCTAACTTGGCAGGTTGCAGATTTTATGCAAAGTTTAATTGTTGATGGTATTTTAGCTGGAGTTGGTTCAGTATTAGGGTTTGTTTCACAAATAGCTTTACTTTTTTGTGTTTAAGCATATTAGAAGATTGTGGTTACATGACGTGTATTTCTTTTATCATGGATCGTATTTTTAAACGTTTTAATCTTTCAGGGAAATCATTTATTCCAATCTTGATTTTGACTGGTTGTGGTGTGCCTGGAATTATGGCGACACGTACTATCGAAACACCTAAGGATTGCAAGTTAACAATCATGTTGACCACTTTTATGCCTTGTTCAGCCAAATTAACGATTATTGCCTTGATAGCTGGGACCTTTTTAATAATAGTGGCTTAATTACTGTTTCGGCTTATTTTTTAGGTATTTTAGCAGTTGGATTTTCGGATATTTTTTAAAGAAAACGCGTTTGTTTGCGGGAGAAACACAACCGTTTATTTTAGAATTACCAGCGTATCATTTATCTAAAATAGATAATGTTTTACGCAATATTTATTATCGAACTAAAAGTTTTATAAGTAAGGCAAGAAGTGTTATCTTCACTTTATATGTTTTAATTTGGGTATTGTCTAATTTTAACTTTCAATTGCAAATGGTAGATCAAAATCATAGTATTCTAAGAACTTTAGGTGATTTTTTAGCACCAATCTTTAAACCTTTGGGCTTTGGTGATTGGCAAATGACAATTGCTTGTTTAATGGAATTGATAGCTAAAGAAAACTGTATTAGTTCGTTAAGTGTTGCATATGGTGGACTTAAAGGTGCTGCTTTCCATCATTTTTTAGCTTTAAACTACAGTGTCTTTGCGGGTTATGCCTTTTTAGTATTTAATCTTTTGTGTGCTCCTTGTTTTGCCGTGATTGGAGCAATGTATCGCGAATTTGGTAAATTCAAGTGGACAGTATTGTCTATAGCTTATCAAACACTTTTAGTTTATTGCGAAGCTTTGTTAATTTATCAAGGTTCATTGATAATAACCAATCAAGCTACATTAGTAACATATGCATTATGCCTAGGAGTTATAATCTTTTTAAGTTATGGTTTTTGCAAAAAGAGTAAGGAGTGATGATAAAAATGGCAACAATTATTTTGATGATAGTAATTTTGGTTTTACAGGCTATGTTATTTATCAAAAATTGGTCAAAAAACAAAGTTCGTGTAAGTCTTGTCATGATTCAGGCTGTCCTTTAGTAAAAAAAGAAGATAAAGATAGATAAAATAAAAAGGTCTGAAACTAGCAAATTAGCTTATTTCAAGATCTTTTTATAATTTATCTGAATAAATTTTATAATGCAGAAGTAATAAGATTTAAATAATCTTGTTCGTAATAATTATTTTTGAGATAAACAAGATAGATTGGATGCTTAATATGCACATCGGTTAAATGAATCTCTATAAGCTCTTCACTTTGAAGCATTTTTTCGACAACTGAGCGATATAAAAAGCTAATTCCTAATCCATTTGAGAGTAATTTTTTAATTGTAGTAGGACTACCGATTTGATATTGGCTTTTAAAATCAGTAGCGGTAATATTTTGAGCGGAGATTAGATTATGAAAAATATCGTATGAACCAGAGCCATATTCGCGAAATATTACAGGATACTTAAGTAAATCTCTTAGTTGATATTTTACCGTAGCACTTAATCCTAATTTTTTTGATCCCACGGCAATAAAGTCGTCACTAAAAATTTCTTGACTACAAAATTCTTGTTTATCAAAATTGCCTTCAACTAATGCAAAATCTACTTTACCGTTACGTAACTCTGTCAAACACTGGGCAGTATTTAAGACATGACAGGCAATATTGATTTGAGGTTGTTGGCTGACGATTTTTGTAATAATTTTAGGCATCAATGAATCAGCAATGGATAAAGTTGATGCAAAGCTAAGTTGATTTTTTTCTGCAGGATTTGTTATTAAAGCATGGAATTTTTTACTTTGGGCCTGAATCGACTCAGCAAAACTTAGTAGCTTTTTGCCAGCCGGCGTCAGTTTAAGCGTCCTGTTTTGATAGATAAATAATTTGACTTCGAGTTCTTCTTCAAGTGCTTTGATTTGTTGCGAAACGGCAGGTTGACTAATATATAAACTATTAGCCGCTTTAGTATAAGAACCTAGTTGAGCAACAGTAACAAACGTAATAATTTTTGAATCAATCATTTTACACCCTTCTATAAATTTTGCTTATATTTATATTCTAAATGATTAGTTTAACTTATTAAAGACTTTTGGTAAGATATTATTGTCAAATAAAGGAGGAGAAACGATGTCAATATTTAAAAAACAGGCATTTTGGTTGGCAGCGGGCCTAACATTAATTTGTTCAATTTTAGGAACTTTGTTAGCTAAATTACCATATTTAAGTTTAATAGGAGCTTTGGTGTTATCATTACTTTTAGGGATGGCATGTCAATTTCAACCTAAAGCAATTCAATCTGCAAGTGCAGGTATCGGATTTATCTCGAATAAATTTTTGCGCCTAGGGATTATCTTGCTAGGTTTTAAGTTAAACCTTATTGATTTAGCACAAGCCGGGGTTAAGACGATTCTTTTAGCCTGTGTGATTGTGGCTTGTATGATTATAGTTACGTATTGGGTTTGCCGTAAATTTGGTGCAGAACCTGAATTAGCTATCTTAACTGCTAGCGGTTGTGGTATTTGTGGTGCTGCAGCTGTTATGGGAATTTCACCCCAAATTGATGCACAAGGTAGTGAAGAACGTAAACGCGAAAATGAAGTTTTAGCGGTTGCTGTTGTTTGTGTGATGGGGACAGTTTTTACTTTAGTTGATATCTTGTTAAAACCGATTTTACATCTTGATGCAAGTCAATTTGGTGTAGTAGCGGGTGGTTCACTACATGAAATTGCGCACGCCGTAGCAGCTGGTGGTGCAGGCGGTGCTGAAAGTTTGAAATGGGCTTTAATCATGAAGCTTTCACGTGTCTTATTGTTAGCACCGACAGCTTTGATTGTTGGAATTTGGTATCAAAAACATGTTGTTAAAAATGCTACCACAAGTGGCAAGAAAAAATTACCATTCCCTTGGTTTATGTTAGGATTCTTGTTGACTAGTGTGTTAGGGACTTTCTTACCATTCTTAAAAGAAGCTGTACCTACTTTAGTGCAAGTTGCTTATATTTTCTTAGGGATGGCAATGGCTGCTTTAGGAATGTCTGTAAACTTTAAAGTTATTGCGCAAAGAGGTAAAGGTGTCTTTACAGCCGCATTCATTACTTCTGTAGGATTATTAATCTTTACGATTATTGCAAGTAAACTATTCTTTTAAAAGCTATGCATAAAACTTTACTTACAAAAAATAAGTTGTTATAATGATTCCATCTTAAGAAATAAGGAGCGAATCATTATGACAACTTTTTTTAATGAAGCATTGAAAAAGCGCCGTTCAATTTATTCATTAGGTAAGGATTTACCACAAAAAAATGCAGAAATTGTAGAAATTATTAAGGAAGCTATTAAGGAATCACCAAGTGCATTTAATTCACAAAGCGTAAAGGCTGTAATTACCTTTGGTGCTTCCTCAGATGCTATCTGGGATATAACAGCTGATATTTTAGAAACACAAGTTCCTAAAGAAGCATTTGCTAAAACAAAAGAAAAATTAGCAAGTTTTGCAGCTGGTCAAGGGACAATCTTGTTTTACACCGATACAGTGATTGTTAAAGGGCTACAAGATAAATTTCCATTGTATGCACAAAACTTCCCTATTTGGGCTGAACAAGCACTAGGAGGAGCGCAACAAGCTGTTTGGACTGCTTTAGCACAAGAAGGAATTGGAGCTTCGTTGCAACATTATAATCCATTGATTGATGATGCATTAGCAGCTAAGTTTGATGTGCCTACAAGCTGGCAATTACGTGGCCAAATGCCATTTGGTTCAATAAAACAAGAAGCACAAGCTAAAGACTATTTAGCAGATGAAGAACGTTTCAAAATTTTTGAATAAAGGTTCCTTAAAGCCATGCATTTGCGCGATGCATGGCTTTTTACTTTTTAACAATAAAAGTGCTATAATTAAAATAAACGCTTACATTTAAAGTGATAAGGAGGATGAAAAAATGAGCACGCAAGAACGGTTTACTTTAGATGAAATAACACAGAATAATCCGTTGTTTTCACAGGCTAAAACAATAATAGAAACGGCATTTTATGCTAATAATATGCAGGAAGTTAGTGATGTTGCAACGGCATATCGTTTAGCCAAGGATAATCCTAAGACAATTGTGACAGATTTAGCGATTCAACACGCCCAACAACTTGGCTTGCCTAGCGATGCCAAGATGTTAGTAGATAATCATGGAGCAATTGTTGGACGTAGCGCTAATGCTAGACGTTTGCTTGGACAAGATGAAGAATCTGTTAAGCTACTAAAACTGTTGTGTGAAGCGATTTATCAAGCTAGCGATCGACCGTTTTATCGCACTCAAGTCGTAGTTGGCTTAGATGAAGATTTCATGGTCAAAGCTCATTTTGCAATTCCGCAAGGCTATGAGATGAATTTGTTATCATATTTACTTAATTTTCAATCCTATGATAATACTTATCAACAACGATATCGAGCTTCTAAGGCTTATACTGAAAGTGATCTTTATATATATGCTAACCCGGATTGGAGTCATCCTGATTATCCAGAAGGCCTGGCATTATTTGATGTAAAACATAATGTAGCAGCTATTTTGGGCTTGCGTTATTTTGGTGAATTTAAGAAGGCAACGTTGACTTTGACGTGGGCTTTGGCGCATCGACACGGCTATATTGCCTGTCATGGAGGTGCTAAGACTTTTCATTTTGAAAATCAAGACGAGCAAGTTTTGGCTTTTTATGGGTTGTCTGGTTCTGGTAAATCAACGCTTACGCATGCTAAACATTCCGATAAATTTGCGATTACAATCTTACATGACGATGCATTTGTTATCAAAAAAGCTGATGGATCCAGTGTGGCGCTTGAACCGGCGTATTTTGATAAAACCAGCGATTATTTACCCAATAGCTCAGAAATTAAATATTTTACAACTTTGATGAATGTTGGTGTGACGCTAGATCAAGCTGGCAACAAGGTTTTGGTGACCGAAGATTTACGCAATGGTAATGGACGAACCATCAAATCACGCTACAGTTCGTCTAATCGAATCGACAAAGAAGCCGCACCGTTGACGGCGGTTTGTTGGATTATGAAAGACGATAGCTTACCACCAGTCGTTGCTTTGCGCGACCCAATCTTGGCTGCGACTTTTGGTGTGACGCTGGCTACCAAACGCTCAAATGCTGAAAATATTTCTTTAAAAAATAAGGATAATCTAGTAATTGAACCTTTTGCTAATCCGTTTCGAGCCTATCCATTGGTAGAAGATTATCTAGATTTTAAGGAATTATTTGCTAAAAATCAGGTCCAATGTTATATCGTTAATACGGATAGTTTTAATGGTTTAAAAATTCCTAAAGAAAAAACTCTAGCTTTACTTGAACAAATTGTCACTAAACAAGCACAATGGCAAGATTTTGGGGCATTACCGCAAATGCAGTATTTAAAGACGGATGATTATCAAGTTGCTTGGGAGTCTAAAGAATATCGAAAAAAATTGTTTAAACGTCTGCAAACACGTTTTGATTGGGTTCAACAATATAATCAACAACACCTTAATAATCCTTTGCCAAATGAGATCACGGCTAAATTAGCTTTATTGTTAGAAGCCTTACAGTAACTAAAAAAGCCGACGTTGCTGAAAAATAATTTCAGTAGCGTTGGCTTTTTGTTTATTGATAAGGATTCCAGCTATATTTGGCACGCGGTCCACCAATTAACTTAGGTCGTGAACCCAAAAAAGTAACATGAGCTTGCCCAATTTCTTTGATGCTAGTACGAATCGGAATTTGAACGAATTTGACATGCATGCCAATCGCAGTATCACCAATATCCATCCCGGCATGAGCTACAATATGTTCAACTTCAACGGGATCTTTAAATTGTTCAAAAGCTGCTACTTGAGCAGCACCACCAGCATGCAAACTAGGATAGACGCTGACGATTTCTAGATTATACTTACAAGCACAACTTCTTTCTACAACTAAAGCACGATTGAGATGTTCGCAGCCTTGAACTGCTAAAAAAATTCCTTTAGGTTGAAGGACATCTAGTAAGGAACGGATGATTGTTTGACCGATTTCAAGACTAGAGTGTTTTCCGATGTGTTGACCTAAAACTTCACTGCTACTACATCCTAAAACAACGATATCTCCAACTTTAAGTGAAGTTTGATCAAGTAATTCAAGGATTGCTTGTGTAACTTGTGTAGCAATTTTGGTTAAGTGATTGTTCTCCATAAGGCCCTCCTTGGTAAGTAAACGAGCAACATATTATTTATAGTATTATAACGCAAAAAATCTCTTTTTGTGGATAAATTTAGCAAATTTTATTTTAAGCTTAGTTTGATAAGCTTTCACTGTTCTTTCATATGACACAATATATTGTATTCGTTGATTTAACAACATTCTATATCTTGTGTTTGAAATTGACAAGAACACAAGATAAAGTATAAAATGTAATCTAGTAAATATAAAGAGAGCTTAATTTAAAGTCTTAATATGGAGAGGAAATGGATGCTATGATGGAGTTAAAAACAAAGCCAGAGGCAAAGAAAATTGGTTTTGTGATAAAAAAAGATGGATATCAGATGCCTTTTGCAGAATATAAGTTACGATACATATTAGAGCAAGTAGATTTACAAGCACAAAGTTCAGCCTTAATAACTTTACTTATTAGTCACTTGGCCTCAGTGCATCCAGTAACGACAGCTGCTATTTATCAAGAACTATTAAATGTGTTAATCCAAGAAGGATACGAAAAGCAAGCACAACAGATTCAACAAAAACATGAACAACAAGAAAAACAATGGCTAGAGCAAACTAATCCAGAAAAAAGATTGAGTCGTCTACAGTCTAAAGATCCAGCTTTAGTTCATGAAAATGCCAATAAAGATAGTAACGTTTTTAATACGCAACGTGATTTGACGGCCGGAACAGTGGGAAAGACATTAGGCTTAAAGATGATGCCTGAACATGTGGCTAAAGCCCATTTACGTGGTGATATTCATTATCATGATTTAGATTATACCCCTTGGAGTCCGATGACAAATTGTTGCTTAATCGATTTTAAAGAAATGTTGACTAAAGGATTTAAGATTGGCAATGCCGAAGTTGAAAGCCCACGGTCAATTCAAACAGCAACTGCGCAGATGGCACAAATCATTGCTAATGTTGCTTCAAGTCAATACGGTGGCTGTTCAGCTGATCGTATCGATGAGGTATTAGAGCCATTTGCCTTGCGTAATTACGAAAAGCACTTAGCAGAGTCAAAAGATTATATTGATGATCCAGTCCGCCAACAAGAGTTTGCTAAAAAAAGAACTAAAAAAGATATCTATGATGCGATGCAAGGATTAGAGTATGAAATTAATACGTTGTTTTCTTCGCAAGGACAAACGCCTTTTACTACACTGGGCTTTGGTTTAGGTACATCTTGGGTTTCGCGTGAGATTCAAAAATCAATTTTAAAAATTCGAATCAAGGGACTGGGGAAAGAAAAACGTACGGCAATCTTTCCTAAGTTAGTTTTTACATTGAAAAAAGATTTAAATCTCAAGCCAGGTGATCCTAATTATGACATTAAGCAATTAGCAGTGGAATGTGCAACCAAACGGATGTATCCGGATGTGTTGATGTACGATAAGATTATCGAACTAACAGGGAGTTTCAAAGCGCCGATGGGATGTCGCTCGTTTTTACAAGGATGGCGTGATAAAGATGGCCAAGAAGTTAATTCCGGGCGAATGAATCTTGGAGTAGTAACAATTAATCTTCCACGAATAGCACTTGAATCTAAAGGTGATATTGCTTTATTTTGGGAAATTTTTGCAGAGAAGATGCAAATCGCTAAAACAGCACTTGATTTTAAGGTGAAACGTGTATTGGAGGCTATTCCTGAAAATGCTCCTATTTTGTATCAATTTGGCGCTTTTGGTAAAAGATTAAAACCAGGTCAAGCTGTAAATGAAGTCTTTAAAGACGAGCGCGCAACTGTTTCTTTGGGCTATATTGGACTATATGAAGTGGGTTGCATGTTTTTTGGACCAGACTGGGAAGATGATAAACAAGCACATGATTTTACCCTAGAAATTGTTAAGAAGATGAAAGAAGCATGTGATTTATGGTCCAAACAAAGTGGCTATCATTTTAGTGTTTATTCAACTCCAAGCGAATCTTTGACTGATCGTTTTTGTCGTTTAGACGTTGCTAAATTTGGACGAGTTAAGGATGTTACAGATAAAGATTATTATACTAATAGTTTTCATTATGATGTACGCAAACATCCAACACCATTTGAAAAGTTATCCTTTGAAATGGATTATCCAAAATATGCTTCGGGTGGATTTATCCACTACTGTGAGTATCCTAATTTGCGTCAAAATCCTAAAGCACTTGAAGCTGTCTGGGATTGGGCATATGACAAAGTAGGGTATTTGGGAACAAACACTCCAATTGATCATTGCTATGAATGTGGTTTTGAAGGTGAATTTAAGCCGACAGAACGAGGATTTGAATGTCCCAAGTGTGGCAATCACGATCCTAAGACCTGCGATTGTGTAAAGCGTACTTGTGGTTATTTAGGCAATCCATTGCAAAGACCGATGGTGCATGGACGCCATGTTGAAATTGCTTCACGCGCTAAAAATTTGACGGATGAGATGAGATGAGATAAGATGAGTGAAAAAATGCCCAAAAATCCAAAGCCAAAAGAATGGTTAGCTAGTCAGTTAAGTGCAGGATATGTGGCTGATTATAAGCCGTTTAATTTTGTTGATGGTGAAGGTGTCCGGTGTAGTTTATACGTTAGTGGCTGTATGTTTGCTTGTCCTGGATGTTATAATAAAGTTGCTCAAAATTTTCACTATGGACAACCCTATAGTCAACAATTAGAAGATCAAATTATTGCAGATGTAAAAGCTGATTACTGTCAGGGCTTAACTTTGCTTGGGGGAGAACCTTTTTTAAATACGCAGGTGTGTTTGCGTTTAGCTAAACGGATGCGGGCTGAATTTGGACAAAGCAAAGATATTTGGGCTTGGAGCGGTTATACGTATGAAGAATTGCAACAAGATTCAGCAGATAAGCTAGAATTGTTGAGTTTGATTGATGTTTTAGTTGATGGACGCTTTATGTTAGCTAAAAAAGATTTAACTTTACAATTTAGGGGAAGTTCTAATCAGCGTATTATTGACGTAGCTAAATCATTACAAGCTAATCAAGTTGTTTTATGGGATAAATTACTAAAATAAAAGAGAAGACTTCAAGATTTTTTTGAAGTCTTTTTGTTTCTGCTAAATTAATGATAAGTGAAAGATAATTAATTTAGTTAATTTTCAAGATGATAACTAAATGGATAAAATCACCGTTAATAATGACAAAATGTTTGTTTAGATAGGTTATATGCATTTTTAACGCTATAATGAATAAAAATTATGTGAATTTTTATAACTTTACTATTATAAAATTATAATTGAGTAAATATTTACTTTAAGTAAGTTATTTTTTTAGTATATTTTTACTGCTTAAAATAACAAAAAAGAAAAAAGTTATTTATAAAGATTCTAAATTAAATAAAAAGAAGAAAAATGAATTTTTTTAAGAAAAAGGTATTATTTTTTTAAAAAAAGGTGTATAATAGTATGCATAGAGAATATATATATTGTCAGGTATGTTTTAACTAAAGGAGCGATTTAAATGGTTACATTATATACGTCACCAAGCTGTACTTCGTGTCGCAAAGCTCGCGCGTGGTTAAAGGAACATAATATACCTTTTAGTGAACGCAATATTTTTTCAGAACCTTTGAACATTAATGAAATCAAGCAAATTTTACAAATGACTGAAGATGGAACAGAAGAAATTATTTCTAAAAGATCAAAAGTGTACCAAGACCTAAACGTAGACTTAGATGATTTGCCACTCAAAACTTTATTCGATTTGATTCAAAAAAATCCAGGCTTATTACGCCGTCCGATTATTATGGATGAAAAAAGATTACAAGTAGGTTATAACGATGATGAGATTCGTCGTTTCTTGCCTCGTGAGGTTCGAGCACTCGAATTACAACGTGCACAAGAATTAGCGGGATTTTAACTTGATTTGGATTAAAATTTAATAGGCTAGTTAACAAGGATTAATTTCTATTTTAAATAGGGATTAATCCTTTTAATATTGCTAGAATTGTTAAGGTAGAAAATTTAATTGGTTTACTGAATTTTTTATATTGTTGATAGGTCCTTTTAATTTTTAGATACATATTAAATCTAGCTAAACTAAAAGCTTAATGATAAATATTTAAACGGCTGATATCACATTTTAACGGATAGATAATTATCACTATATGGCTTTTTTGTAGTATGAAGTCTGTTTTTTTGCTAAAATAGTGTTAAAATGCAATATGAATAAATAATTCAAATGCAGAGAGGTGGATGGTTACATGAAAATGGAAAAAGTTAATGCTAACACGATTCGCGTGACTTTAGAAGAACAAGACTTAATTGAACGTGGGATGACCGTCCTAGATTTACTTGGAAATCAAAATGAAATTGAAAACTTTTTTTATAGTATTTTACAAGAAGTAGATGTTGAGCAAGAATTCAAAGAGTTAGATGCTGTAACTTTTCAAGTAATGCCTAAAAAAGACGGCCTAGAGATATTCATTACACGTGTGAATTTTGATCAGTTACCTCAAGATCTTGATTTTTCATTTCCTTATGTTGAAGAAGATGATGAAAGTGAAGAAGAAATTTTGCAAGCATACATCGATCATAAAAAAGGTAAAGTAGGCGCAGAAATTAAACAAGAATATACTGATTATTACAGACGTTATGAAGATTTATTAGCAGAAGGTATAGAACTTGATGAATTAAAAAAGGTAGTTTTGCAAGGAAACAAAAACGAGTCTTTACAAAGAAACGTGCAACCGCAGATACAAGAATATATTTTTGAATTTAACGACTTCGAAGATTTTGCAACTTTAGCACAAGAATTTAATCATGTTGTTGAAAACGGTTTATATAGTTATCAAGAAAAATATTATCTTGTTTTGGAATTTAAGTCAAAGGACTATACTCCTAAAGAAGTTAGTGATATAGCAGCGATTGCTTTTGAATATGGGGAAAAAGCCCAAGTAACATTAACAACTTTGCAAGAACATGGACGCCTTTTACACAAAAATGCTTTTGATTGGGTTAAAGAAATATTTTAAAAAGCTATGAAATAGCGATTTTCGCTATTTCATAGCTTTTTGTTATGTCAAATGAAGATAATTATGATAAAAACTTAATTTTATAAAATAACATTGATGAAACTATTGCTAGGATAAATTGCGTATTTATTATTGAGGTGAACTTAATGTTATATGCAATGACAGAAAAGCAACAGTTAATTTTTGCAAAAGATGCACAAAAAAATCAGTGTTATTATTGTCCGGGATGTGGTAGACATGTGATTTTAAAACAAGGTGCGTTGAAGCTAGCACATTTTGCGCATCAAAAAGCAGCTTGTCAAATTTTTAGTGAAGGAGAAACTGATGAACATCTCAAAGGAAAACAATTACTAGCAAAATGGTTTAGACAGCAAGGCTGCCAAGTTTGGTTAGAAGCATATTTAAATAAACTTCATCAAAGACCTGATTTGCTAATCAAAAAGCCAAATGGAATCTATCAAGCAATTGAATTTCAATGTGCACCATTGTCGCTTGCTAAGCTTAAGCAACGAACCTTAGGATATGCACGTTTAGGCTTGAGTTGTTGGTGGATTTTAGGGCACAGATATTATGTGAAAAATAAACTAACACAACAAAATGCACAATTTTTGAGGTTTCATCCTAATTTAGGCTACTATTTAACTTATATAACACAAGATAATGATCGCTTATTGCTTGTGTATGATTTACAGTGCGATGATTTTTTGCAATTGCAAAAACACTATTACTATGCCGAAAATATCAGACAACTCCAAGGCTTTTATCATAGAAAACATATCATAAAATATGGATTAATTTCTGCCAGTAAAAAAGCTAAACAAATCCAAAAATTGCAACGATTATGTTGGCAAGAGCAAGGAAAACTACATGATTTGCAAATCGCCTGTTATGAACAACGGATAAGACTACAAGATGTTTATCCTAAATTTGCAGCAACTACATATCAAGCTCCGTTATTTTGTCAATATCCGTTTAGTTGGAAAATTAAAGCTTTATTGCAAAAAGATAAATGTTGTTATGCTGACCTATTGACACAAAGTCTATTTGAAACACCATTATTAAAGACTGATTCTTGGCGCCAAAGACAAATTGAACAGTTTGTTTCTTTACTGTAACTTAATTTTTACTGAGGTTGCTTTTTTAAAGATAGATTAGTAAAATTAGAGTTAATTAAAATAAAATTAGGAGGACGTTTGGATGGCAGAAGTAAAAAAACTACCTAAGAGAAGTGAAGTCCCAGTAGAATTAACATGGGATTTGAGTTTAATTTTTAAAAATGATGAGGAATTTGAAGAAAGTTTTGCACAAATTGAACAACAAGCGCAAAATTTTGCCCAATTTCAAGGAACATTACAAAGTGGAGCAAAAAATTTATTGTTAGCGTTACAAGCTAAATTAGATTTAGAACGCCAACTTGAGACAGTTTATGTTTATACCAGCATGAAAAATGATCAAGATACAACAGAAGCAAAGTATCAAGGTATGAATGCTAGAGCACAAAAATTATTTGCACAAACTGCAGCATCTTTAGCATGGTTTGAACCCGAATTTTTGCAATTTAGTCAAGAAGAACTAACAGCTTATTATCAACAAGAACCTGAATTGTTGCAATATCGACATTTGTTAACTGCTTTATTGAAGAGTAAAGATCATGTATTAAGCGCAAAAGAAGAAGCGATTTTAGCAGGAGCTAGTGATATTTTTGACGCTTCACAAAATGTTTTTAGTGTTTTAAATAATGCAGATTTAAAGTTTCCGATTGTGCGTGATGGTCAAGGCGGGGAAGTTGAATTATCAAGTGGCGTCTATGGCAAATTATTAGAAGCAACCGACCGTAGTGTGCGTAAAGAAGCTTTCGAGCAATTATATAAAGTTTATGGACAATTTCAACATACGCTAGCAACAACACTAGCAACGCATGTCCGCAAACATAATTTTATTGCTCAAATTAGAAATTATCAAAGTGCGCAAGAAGCTTCATTGGCCCAAAACGATATTCCAGTTTCTGTTTATGAAACATTATTAAAACAAGTAAATGAAAACTTGCCATTATTACATCGATATGTAAGTTTACGCAAGCGTTTATTAGAGTTGGACAAAGTGCATATGTATGACTTATATACACCAATCACAGGTGAACCTAGTTTGACGTTTACGTATGAAAAAGCTAAAGAAATTACATTAAAGGCCTTAGCTGTTTTAGGTGATGATTATCTTAAACATGTTGAAGAAGCCTTTGATCAACGTTGGATTGACGTTTTAGAAAATCAAGGTAAACGAAGTGGGGCTTATTCTTCAGGCGTTTATGATACAGCACCTTATATCTTATTAAATTGGCAAGATAATCTAGATAACTTGTATACTTTAGTGCATGAATTAGGTCATAGCATGCATAGCTATTACACGAGACATTATCAACCATATCAATATGGAGATTATTCTATATTTGTGGCTGAAATTGCTTCAACAACAAATGAAAATTTATTGACACAATATTTACTCGAGCATGAAACAGATCCACGAATTCAAGCTTATATCATCAATCATTATTTGGATGGCTTTAAAGGAACTGTCTTTAGACAAACACAATTTGCTCAATTTGAAAAATGGTTACATGAACAAGATGCAAATGGCCAACCATTAACAGCTGAAGCGATTAGTAAATATTACGGTGATTTGAACAAAGAATATTATGGTCCAGCAATCGAACGTGATCCAGAAATTGCATTAGAATGGAGTAGAATTCCACATTTTTATTACAATTTCTATGTCTATCAATATGCAACAGGTTTTGCAGCAGCATCAACACTGGCACAAAATATTTTAGATGACGATCCAAATCATACTAAAGCTTATTTAGATTATCTTAAAGCTGGTAGCTCAGATTATCCAATTGCTGTTATGCAAAAGGCTGGTGTTGATATGACGCAAAGTCAATATTTAGAAAAAGCATTTAAGATTTTTGAACAACGTTTAAATCAATTGGAAGAATTATTGATTAAATAAAAAAATCCCTGCTAAGTCAGGGGGATATGTTTATATGAATTAAAATTATTATATTATGTAAAATAAACTTCTAGGCCCTTACCTGTTAACAGATAAGGGCTATTTATTAATTTTCATGAAGACTGGATATTTACAAAAAGATTGAGACATACTTGTTTGCCCGTTAATAAAAGGTGGATTTTTTTGATATTTGATAAAGTCTTTAGGGGGGATTTTTCCGCTTAAAATATCTTCTAAAAAGCTCAAAGATTCATAATCAGCTAGTGCAATTGCGTAATCGCATCCAGCCAGATTATATAATACTAGAGTTGGGTGAGTTGTTACGTTCATTTCTGCAGCCATTTCTTGATCTTGCTTAAAAGATTGGATGGTAAATTCAGAACAACGGTCTTGTTTAAACATTTCTAAATCAAGCTCGCATTCTTGGGCAATTTGATAGACAAGTTCATCACAATATGATTTGTTTTGCGTAAGAACTTGTTTTTGGACTGCTAATAAAAAATTACGCCCACGTTTTTTGCCTTGAAATAAAGCTGCCTTATAATCAAGTGCAAAACGATAAATTTTAGCCGCAACAAGATTACGTGTTTCAAGATCGTTAAGTGCGATCCCTTTACGTTGTATGATTAAAGAAATTGTATTTAAGCTTAGTAGTGGAATAAAACGAAAATTTATCTTGTCTTTAGATTGATTGACTAGTTTTAAAATGTGTTTTTCTGTTTCATAGCACGCACCACCAAGCGGGTTAATAAACAGATACATTTCTAACAATGCTCTTCCCTCCAAGATAATAGAACTCTGATATATCTTTTTATAATATATACTTTAGCAAAATTTGCTAAAGTTGCAATTAAAATGCTTATTATATTCAAAAAAATCATCTTTTTTCTGACAAATAGTCGGTAATTTTTAGACTTTAAGCACTCATAAAAAGCCAATATGTGTTAAACTGATAAGGTATGAAAGGTAGGAATTGCGATGATTGAAGATTGGGATATTTTTTTAGCACCGTATGCACAAGCTGTATCTGAGCTTAAACTTAAATTACGAACTTTAAGAGATCAATTGAGAACTGAAGATATGCATGGACCGATCGAATTTGTAACGGGGCGTGTGAAACCAATCGAAAGTATCAAAGAAAAAATGCTACGCCGGCAAATCAAAGAAGAGCGACTAGCCACTGATATGGAAGATATTGCAGCGGTTAGAATCATGTGTCAATTTGTGGAAGACATTTATGATGTAGTCGAAGTTTTACGACGGCGAACCGATATGAAGATTATCGAAGAACGGGATTATATCGCTAAAAAAAAGCCAAGTGGTTATCGTTCCTATCATATCGTGATTGAATATACCGTACAATTGCTTACGGGAGCTAAAGTGATTAAAGCAGAGATTCAGATTCGAACTTTAGCGATGAATTTTTGGGCAACTATTGAGCATTCATTAAACTATAAGTATCAAGGAGAGTTTCCAAAAGAATTAGCGGAAAGATTACGCATAACAGCAGAAGCAGCCTTTTTATTGGATAATGAAATGTCGGATATTCAAGAAGAAATTCGTGAAGCACAAGAAATCTTTGCACGTAAAAGTTTGCATGCATTGGATATAAAAGACCAGAAAACTGGCGAGTAAAAAATTACTAAAGAGGATAACTATGAAAATCGGGATTTTTGCAAATGATAATCGTAGATCGCAAGAAGTCAAGCGACAATTAGAAATAAAGTTTCATGAGCGCCATATCGTAATGGATAATCAAGATCCTGATATCGTGATTACCATTGGTGGTGACGGGACTTTGCTATCTGCATATCATCATTATATTGAAAATCTAGCTAAGATTCGCTTTGTTGGTGTGCATACGGGACACTTGGGTTTTTATACCGATTGGCGTGATGACGAAATTGATGATTTAGTTGTTAGTTTACAATCGGATAACGGTCAAGCAGTAAGTTATCCTTTATTGGATGTGACAGTACAGTATACAGATCATAAAATTGAGCATTATTTAGCCTTAAATGAAGCAACTTTACGGCGAATCGGTTCTACGATGGTGACAGATGTCTATATTGGAGGCGAATTGTTTGAACGCTTTAGGGGCGATGGATTATGTGTGTCAACGCCGACTGGTTCAACTGCGTATAACAAGTCATTGGGTGGAGCGATAATTCATCCGGATTTAGAAGCCTTACAATTAGCAGAGATCTGTTCGCTTAATAATCGTGTGTTTAGAACTTTGAGTTCGCCGATGATTATAGCACCAAACGATTGGATTACGTTGGTTCCTGGGAAAGGAAGCGACTTTTTGTTGACGATAGATTCTGATAGTTATCATAACAAAAGTGTGGCACGCATTTTATTTAAGGTTTCTAAAAAGCGTATATATTTTGCTAAATATCGGCATAACGAATTTTGGCGGCGAGTGAAAGATGCCTTTATAGGAGACGATTATGGAGATTAAATTTATCAACCATACTCCATACAATTTAAAGCTCAAAACTTTTTTAGAGCAACAAGGGATTTCACGGCGTTTGTTAGCCAAAATAAAATATGATGGCGGAGATTTGTTGGTTAATGGTCAAAGCCAGACAGTGCGTGCAATTTTAAAGCAAAATGATGTAATTAAAATTGTGTTGCCACCAGAAAAAAATCGCAAACATCCAATGATCCCATCATATGTACCTTTAGACATCTTATATGAAGATCGAGATTTTTTAATCGTTAATAAACCAGCACGAGTGGCTTCGATTCCATCGTTACTTCATCCGAATGATTCGTTGATTAATCGAGTTTTTGGATATTATCAAATACGTGGTTACCAGGGGATTTTGCCACATATTGTAACGCGTTTGGATCGAGATACTTCAGGTATTGTATTATTTGCGAAGCATCGCTATGCGCATGCCTTGATGGATGCGCAGTTGCGAGAGCGGCGTGTACAAAAAGTATATTTAGCGATCCTAAGTGGTCAAGTTAATTTTGAAACAAAAGAGATTACAGCACCAATAGCACGGTGTAATGATAGTACAATGAAACGTGAAGTCAATGAAAATGGGCAATTTGCATGGACAACACTGACAGTTACGCAAAGATTACAAACAGCAACTTTATGTTCAATCAAGCTTCATACTGGTAGAACGCATCAAATTAGGGTACATTGTGCATACTTAGGTTATCCACTGATTGGTGATGGCTTGTATGGGGGCTTAGACAAAATGCCTTTGCAACGACAAGGTTTGCATTGTCATTCATTAACATTTTATCATCCCTTTCAAAAGCAATGGGTTAACTTCTTGAGCCCATTACCTGAGGATATGAATAATTTTTTACAACAAAACAATTAAAAAAGGAGGGCAAACCGCTACGCTTAGGCGGAAAGAGAAATGGTCGAAACAAAAATAACAACACATGATAAAGACGAAATTATTATTGAGCTACTCAATAAACAACAGGCTCGACCCTTTAGGGAGCAATATTTGGATCTACACGTTTACGAGCAAGCTCAAATATTTACTGATTTAAATGAACGCCAACGCGCACGTTTGTATCGCTATTTGACGGCTGAAGAAGTCGGTGCGATGTTTAATGCTATCGAAGACGAACCACAAGATGTAGTCAATTATTTTAAGGAAATGACACCTAAATATGCTGCAATGGTCATTAATGAGATGTATACCGATAATGCCGTTGATATTTTGGCATATGCTCAAAAAAAGGATTTGGCTAAGTATTTGGTCTTGTTGCCTTCAGAAACAGCTAAAGAAATCAAAGAAATGTTGCATTATGAAGATAAGACCGCCGGGGCAATCATGTCGACAGAATACGTAGAGATTGTTGGTAATCAAACGGTTAGATCAGCGATGCATGTCGTTAAAAACGAAGCCAAAGAAGCCGAAACAATCTATTATGTGTACGTAATCGGTGATGATAATAAGCTAGCCGGGGTCGTCACGTTGCGTGATTTGTTGACGAATGATGATGATGTGATGATTCAAGATATCATGAATACACCGGTAATGTCGGTACAAGTTGATGAAGATCAAGAAGAAGTTGCGCAAACAATCCGTGATTATAACTTCTTAGCGATTCCAGTTACCGATTATGATGGACGGTTAATCGGAATCATCAATGTCGATGATATCATCGACGTTATCGACGAAGAATCCGCGGAAGATTATTCGGGGTTAGCCGGGGTTAATACCGAAGAAACACCGAATAATCCGTTTAAGGCTTCCTTGAAACGCTTGCCGTGGTTGATTATTCTTTTGCTGATGGGAATGTCGACAACGACTTTAATTAACCGTTACGAAGGCTTGATCAGCCAAGCTAGCATCTTGGCGGTGTTTGTCTCCTTGATCACGGGGACGGCCGGAAATGCTGGGACACAAAGTTTGGCCGTGGCGATTAGACGCTTAGCTAACAAAGATGACGAAGAAAAGAGCGGCTTTGCCTTTATCTTGCGTGAATTGTTGACCGGCTTGTTTATTGGCTTGGTCACGGGCTTGACGATTTGTTTGATCGTTGGCTTGTGGAAACACAATTTAATCTTAGGCTTTGTGATTGGGATGGCGATGGCTTGTGCAATTACGGTTGCAACGTTGGCCGGTAGTATTATCCCGATGCTTATGAACAAAATAGGAGTCGATCCAGCCGTAGCTTCAGGTCCGTTTATTTCAACTTTAAGTGACTTGACTTCGGTTTTGATTTATTTCAATATTGCAAATCTCTTTTTGAGCTTCTTTATTGGAAAATAAGGATTGCTTGCTAGCGATTAAAATTAGTATGTCCTCTTGGCTAGAAATTTTGGCCAAGAGGGCTTTTTTGTGAAATTAAGTAAAAAAAGGAACATCTTATGATTTTGAACATTAAGTTTGTTGTGTGTATTTCAAAATTTCCAAGCCATTTATTTTTGCTTGTTGTATTTGGTTACTTTATTAAAAGAGATTGAGGAAGGTGTACTGTTTTTAAAAGCAAATACATCTGTCAATATTTTCACTTAGCAAAAAAAAAGCCAATCCTACAAACAGAGGGGTGGCTTTTTGATTAGGTTCGCTAGAAATACTAGCAGTCCTAAAAATTATGTGCTTGTTTAATTTAGACTGCTGTCGCGTAACATTAGCTTGGTTCCTAATGTAATCATTTTAGGAATGCTGATTTTATTTTCGATGGTTGCAAGTAATAAATCGACGGCTTCTTTGCCCATTTCTTCTGTGTAGACTTTGACGCTACTCAAAGAAGGATAAACGAATTTAGCGATAGAAGAGTCGTTAAAAGAAATGAGACTCACATCTTCAGGAACGCGAATATTTTTTTCTTGTAAAGCCTTAAGAGCGCCAATCGCAATCGCATCGTTTGCGACAAAAAAGGCCTGTGGAAAATCGTTAGCCAATTCGTTTAAGGCTTGACTCATCATTTGGTAACCAGAATCGGGTGAGAATTTACCGACATAAACATAACGTGCATTATATAAGCGACGTTCTTCCAAATATTGTTTAAAGATTTTAAAGCGTGAATCGATCAGGTTTTCGGAGTGATCGGCGGTTTGTTCTTCGCCGGCGAGCATGCCGATTTTAGTTTGCTTTTGGCTCAAGAAATGTTCGATTGCTTGAGTGACCGAATTTTGGAAATCTGCTACAACACAGCTGTGTTGTTGAGCTAAGGTGTTACTGTCGGCAAATATTAAGTTGCTATTTAGTTTTTCGAGTTCTTTAATCTGAGCTGGACTATACTTACCTACTGCAATTACACCATCGGAATTTTGCGCTGTTTCAAGCGGATCGTTATGAAAGACACGAGAGACTTCATAACCGAGTTGTTGTGCTCTTTTTTCAATACCAAATCTTAAGGAGTAATAGTAAAGATCGTTTAATTCTTCTTTTTCTGTGTACCATTGAATAACCGCAATTTTATTTGAGGTTTCATTTTTGGGACAACGTTTAGTTTTTGTATAATTTAATTCTTCAGCAACCTTAAAGATTCGCGCTCTAGTTTCATCGCTAACCGACATGGTAGCATCATAGTTTAAAACACGTGATACGGTCGCGGCTGAGACTTGAGCTAATTGAGCGATATCTTTGATTGTAGCCATTATCTTCACCTCTTTCTAAGTTTTCGTAATAACTAAAATACATTGTAACATTTTTTAGGGTAGTAAATAAATGGTAAATAACAGATAAATTGTTGAAATATTTAGTAAAAAATAGTAAAATAATGTCAGATAAAACGTTTGCTAACGCAAAAACAAAATTAGGAGCGTGGATTTTACAATGGATAAAACAACTTTAGAACAAAAATTTACTGAAATTTTCGGAACAGCTGCGCAAGGAACTTTCTTTTCACCAGGTCGTATCAATTTAATCGGTGAACATACTGACTACAATGGTGGAAATGTGTTTCCATGTGCTATTTCTTTAGGAACATACGGTGCAGCAACTAAGCGTTCAGATAGTAAATTACGCTTTTACTCGGCTAACTTTGCAGATCTTGGCATTTTAGAAGCTGATTTAAATGATCTTAAATATGTTAAAGAAGATAATTGGACCAATTATGCCAAAGGGATGATTCATTTTATCAAAGAAGCTGGCTATGACGTAAATTGCGGTTTAGATATTTATGTTGATGGAAACATTCCAAATGGCTCAGGGTTATCTTCTTCAGCTTCATTAGAACTTTTGATTGGGGTAATTGTTGAAAAATTATTCGCATTAGACATTGATCGTGTTGATTTAGTCAAAATCGGAATGAAGACTGAAAATGAATTTATCGGAGTTAACTCTGGTATCATGGATCAATTTGCTGTTGGTATGGGACAAGAAAATCGCGCTATTTTATTAGATACAAATACATTAAATTATGATTTGGTTCCATTGGATTTAAAAGACAATGTAATTGTTATTATGAATACCAACAAACGGCGTGAATTGGCTGATTCCAAATATAATGAACGTCGTAGCGAATGTGAAACTGCTTTAGCCGAATTACAAGCTAAATTAGATATCCAATCTTTAGGTCAATTAGATGCCGAAACATTTGATGAATACTGCTACTTGATTGCCGATGAAAATCGTTTGAAACGTGCACGTCATGCCGTTTTAGAAAATCAACGGACTTTACGAGCTCAAAAATTATTACAAGAAGGTAAACTTGAAGAATTTGGTCGCTTAGTAAATGCATCGCATGTTTCTTTAGAACATGATTATGAAGTAACAGGAAAAGAGCTTGATACTTTAGCACATACTGCTTGGAAGCAACCAGGTGTATTAGGTGCTCGCATGACTGGTGCTGGATTTGGTGGTTGTGGAATTGCACTTGTTCAAAAAGATCAAGTTGAAGCATTTACACAAAACGTTGGTAAAGTTTATGAAGAAACAATTGGCTATGCTCCTTCATTTTACATTGCAGAAATCGCAGACGGAACTAAAATGCTCTAAAATTTTGAATTGATTAGCAGGTGAAAGATATGACTACTAAGACTTTACTGGAGAGCTTTGTTGATTTAATCATTGCTAAAAGTGATTATCAAGAGTTAGACCGAATTTATTTGAATAATCGAATCATGAATTTAGTAGGTGAATCGGTCAAAGACTTAACCACGGATAAAAGTGATTTATTGGATTTAAAAGATGAATTGCTAGCACAAGCGGTAAAAAATGAAAAAGTTGGCGCAACTTTTGAAGAACAAGATTGTTTAGGCGCAGAATTGATGAACTTTATTACACCTATTCCAAGTGTAGTAAATCAACGCTTCTGGCAAACACATCAAGCTGACCCTAAAAAAGCAATTGCAGATTTTTATGCATTAAGCAAAGAAAATGATTATATTAAGACAAAAGCGATCGCTAAAAATATTTATTTTAAGACCGAAACGCAATATGGTGATATTGAAATTACGATTAATCTTTCAAAACCTGAAAAAGATCCAAAACAAATTGCCTTAGCTAAAAAAATGAAGGCTAGTGGTTATCCAATGTGTCTTTTATGTTTAGAAAATGAAGGTTATCAAGGGCGCATTAATCATCCAGCGCGGGCTAATCATCGTGTAATTCGCTTTGATTTGTTAAATAAAACATGGGGTTTCCAATATTCACCTTATGCTTATTTTAATGAACATTGTATTTTCTTGAGTTCACAACATGAACCAATGAGTATTTGCGATGAAACATTTGCACGTTTATTAAATATTATTGAAACTTTCCCAGGATACTTTGTGGGTAGTAATGCTGATTTACCAATCGTTGGTGGCTCAATTTTAACGCATGAACATTATCAAGGTGGGCGCCATGAATTTGCGATGCAAAAAGCACCAATCGAAAAGGCTTTTACGTTTACTGGATTTGAAGATGTTAGTGCAGGTATTGTTAAATGGCCGATGTCTGTTTTGCGTTTACGTAGTGCTAATAAAGAAAGTTTGCTAGCTTTGGTAAGTAAGCTTTTAGCGGCTTGGCGGGCATATAGTGATGAAAGTGTCCAAGTGTTAGCTAATTCAAATGGTGAAGTACATCATACGATCACCCCAATTGCACGAATGCGCGATGGTCAATTCGAATTGGATTTAGTTTTGCGGGATAATCAAACTTCAGCCAAATTTCCAGATGGTATCTATCATCCACACCAAGATGTGCAACACATTAAAAAAGAAAATATCGGCTTAATCGAAGTAATGGGTTTAGCAATCTTGCCACCACGCTTGAAAGATGAAATGCAAGTTGTAGCAGATTATCTTTTAGGAAAAGTAGCTAGTGTTGCTCAATATCATCAAGTTTGGGCTGATCAAATTAAAGCTAGTCATCCAGAAGTAAATGATACAAACGTTGAAGAAATTGTACAGCAAGAAATTGGTAAAGTTTTTGCACGTGTCTTAGAAGATGCTGGTGTCTTTAAGCGTGATCAAAAAGGTCAAGAAGCCTTTATGCGTTTTGTAAAATCAGTTGGAATTAATGACTAAGTTAATAACAAATGTAATATTGGCTTAGGAGAGTTACTAATAAAAAAGACCTCTTTACTGGAGTTTTCCAAGTAAAGAGGTCTTTTGTTATGTCTTTAAATTTAGTTGATACTATGCAGCGTGTAAATTAAAAACGCACCTTTTAAATAAGATGCGTTTTTTAGATTAAACGATTTTTGAACCGTGTAATTGGTTAACTCCAAGTTCTTGGGCAATTTGTTCACAGTTTTGAGCCGTAATCCCACCACCTGGTAGAATTGTGATACGCCCATCAGCATAGGCAATCAGTTCTTTGAGGTGAACTAAAGTATCTGTGATTGGCAAGCTAAGTGGTCCACCGTGAGTTAAAATGCGTTCAAAACCACGTTCAACGGCCCAATCAATTGCCTTTTTTTGTTCAGCAAAATCAAGTTCATCAAATGCCATGTGTAAAACTAGTTGCATGCCACCACTTGCAGCAATTAATTGATCTAAGACTTCAATATCAAGCTTGTTGTCTTTAGTTAAAGCCCCAATTGAGATTCCATCAACGCCTAAAGCTTGTGCTTCAAAAATATCGGCTTCCATGATTTTAACTTCGATATCATTATAAACATAATCACCACCACGAGGTCGAATTAAGGCGATTACAGGGATGTCTTTAGCATGAGCGTATAAGCAAGTTTCAGCCAAAACACCTTTGCTGACGGTGGTTCCGCCAACACCTAGATTGTCGCATAATTCAAGACGTTTAGCCCCGTTAGTAATTACTTTAGCGACATTAGTAAAATTTTCTAAACAAGCTTCTTTTAATAACATTTAAAGTCTCCTTTTGAATTAAAGTTGATCAGTAAAGCAGACACATACGCCTTCAGGGACGACGATATCTTTTTGAAGGCAAGTTAATTTACCACTTTGCAAATCACGTGCAAATAAAGTTGCGTTATCAGTATTTTGGTTAGTTACAACAACAAATTTTTGACTTGGATCTAAATCAAAATCACGTGGGAAATCACCACAAACATCAGCATATTCAACGAATTCTACCAAATGATCTGCTTTAACAGCAAATACTGCTAGACTGTTGTGGCCACGGTTGGAAAGATATACGAATTTGCCATCGTTTGAGATGCGAATTGCAGCAGCTCCGTTATGTTGCGTCCAAGTTTCAGGAATAGTCTTGACGATCTGTAAAACTTCAAAGCTACCAGTTGCTTGATCGTATTTTAAGACCGCTAATTGGCTGCTTAATTCCCCAGCTAAGTAAGCGTATTGGCCATTAGGGGCAAAAATGATGTGGCGTGGCCCAAAACCAGCTTCCATTTTCAAAACGCTAACTTGACTTAATTTGCCTTGTGCGCTAACGTCATAAGTATAAACTTCATCACAGCCTAAATCAACAACTACCAAACGATTGTCAGGTGTCAAATCGGTGTAATGAACGTGTGCTGAGCCTTGTTCAGGGCGTGGACCGTTACCTTGGTGTGTGACTGTATCGGTTAAAGCTAAACTTTGATCAGGTTTAATTTGATAAACATCAACTTGACCTTTATGGTAATTAGCAGTGTAGACTAATTGACGCGCTTCATCGATACCAACATAGCAAGGGTTAGCCCCAGGTTGTAAAACACTGTTGATATGTTTAAATCCTTCATTAGTAACACTATAAGCAGCGACACCACCTAAGTCACTTTCTTTAGCAACCGTAATTAATTCATGATTGCTAAGTTTTAAGTAAGTTGGACTGTCAATTTCGATGACGTTTTTAGGGGTGCTGATAGTTTTTGTTTCAGTATCTAAAATAGCGTGATAGATACCTTGGCTAGTTTTTTTAGTATAAGTTCCAAATAAAATATCTTGTTGCATAAAGAAATCTCCTTTAATATTGAGTGTACAATCCAATTATAGCATGATAATTTCAAAGCGGTTTATTTTTTTAAAAAAGCTCGTTTGAAGTTTAGAATATGATAAAATAAAGATGATCAATTAGAAAAAATAATGAGGTTAACTACGATGATGAAAACAAAAGTTTTAAATATTGGTGCTAAAGCCTTGGATGAAAAAGATGGTTTAATCATTTTATTTGGTAAATCAGCTTCACCACGTTTGGCAGAAGTTTCGGTGATTCAAGAAGTTTTGGATGGTCAATTGCAAGCAGATAATTTGTCTGTCGGCAAAAAGATTTTAATTGATGAACAAAGCTATGAAATCAAATATGCTGGTGAGCTAGTCTTTTCTAATTTAGAAACGGTGGAACATACGGTCTTTGACTTTAATGAAGTACCAGAAAATCCAAGAAGTAATGCTATTTACCTAGCGCCAAATGTTATGCCACAAGTTAAGGAAGGCTCAACCATTACTTTTGGGGCATAAAAATTAGTGTTAATTTAAGTTTGATAATTATTCTTTATGAAGTGAACTTTTGTTGTTTGAATAACTAAACAGCAAGAGTTTATTTGATTTGAAGTGATTTTTTAGTATCACTGAATTTATCAGAATATTAAAAAAATTGGGTATTTTTACAGTAGAAATAATAATTAAGAAGTAGTAAAATCAGAAAAATTAGGTTTAACTTATTATTATTTATAGATTGCAATAGTATAAAAATGGCGGAGCACATATGACTAAAGTAATTGAAGTTAGTCAGCTCAAATTTAAATATAAAGATAGTCAAAGATTAATTTTAGATGATCTTAATTTGAGTGTCGCAGAAAATGAAATTTTAGGACTCGTCGGGCCAAACGGTGCGGGAAAATCAACATTTATCAGCATTTTAGAAGGTTTGCAGACCAATTATACAGGGCAAGGTTTTACTTTTTGGGATTGATTTGAAAAAAGATGCTAAGTCAGCGCAAAAACAAATTGGGACCTTGTTTCAAGATAGCGGTTACTTTGACAATCTGACGGTTAAAGAAGCGCTTAGTATGTTTGCTCAAATGTACCAAAAGGCGCTCTCACCTAAAGAAGCCCTAGCATACATGGATGCAAGTGAACTATTAGATCAAAAAGTAAAAAACTTATCTGGTGGACAAAAGCAAAAATTTGGGATTGCACTTAGTTTGATTAATCAGCCTAAGTTATTATTCTTAGATGAACCAACGACAGGACTTGATCCAGATGCACGCTTGCAACTGTGGAAAACCATTAAAAAGTTGCAAGGAAAGACGACGATTGTGATTTGCTCACATTATTTAGATGAAGTTGTTTATTTATGTGATCGGGTGTGCTTTATTTATCAAGGAAATGTCTATGCAACCGATACGCCAGAAGGCTTAATTAAAAAGAGTCAAGCGCAAACGAAAATTGAATTTGAATGCTTAGATCCAGCTACGCTCATTGAAAAAAGTAATGGCTTGCTTAAAAAAGCTGACTTACAGCCAAATTCTATGGGAAGATATGTGCTTTTAACGAAATCTTAGCTCTCTTATATGAATTAAAAACAAGCGTGAGTGCGATTGATGTTAAACGCCCAACGCTTGATGATGCTTATTATAAAATCATAGGAAAAAGTATGGAGGGACTTAGATAATGAAAAAATATTTGACAGTTATTGGGTTATTATTGCGTAACGAAATTCGTAATTGTGAAGCGATGCTTTTTTCATTGTTATTACCAGTCATAATTTTAGTTTTGATTGGCCACAAGTTCAATATGTGTATGCCGGCGTAGTTTGTATCGCCTTTGGCTCGATTGCTTTGATTGGAGTAGCTTCATAAATAACTAATTTACGTGAAAACGGGATTTTAAAGCGGGTTAAGTTAACCGAATTTGCATTAAATAAATTTATTTTATTTTATATATTTATCTTGATCAAATTATTTTTATGATAGGGTAGTTAGTCGTGATTACTTTGATTGCGAAGTTTTTATATAACCTTAAGTTTAAAATCGATCAACAATTTGTAGCCGGCTTAGCTTTACAAGTTTTCTTAGCGATGTTGGCATTTATTTCAATCGGTATTTTAATCGCTAATTTTGCCAAGAATACACGGGTGGTATCAACAATTGGTAATACCTTGTTTCCAGCTAATAGTTGGCCTAAAGAAGTTAAGCAAGTTGTTAAGTATTTCTCAATGAACAATCTTTGGGATGCATTGCGCTAAACGGTAATCTATAATACGCAAAATATGCATCATTGTATTTTTCAAACGACCTGTTTAGTTACCTGTTTGTTAGTCATTGGGGCTTAGGACAATATTTATTGAACAAAAAAGTTGTAACAAATTAAGCTGATAATAAAAAGGATGTCTCCTAGTTAGGAAACATCCTTTTTATTTTGAAAGTTAACTTTTAGTGAGCGTCACCGTTAAAAATTGAATTTTTAACAATTACATAATCGACTTTGCGTAAAGCTTCTAATTCACGTCCACCAGCATAAGAGATAGAGGATTGTAAATCTTCTTGCATTTCACGTAAAGTATCGGCAATGTGACCACGATAAGGAATCAAAAGTTTCTTACCTTCAACGTTTTTGTATTCACCTTTTTGATATTGAGAAGCTGAACCAAAATAGGTCTTATATTTTTTGCCATCTTCTTCGATAATTTCACCTGGCGTTTCATCATGACCAGCAAATAAAGAACCAATCATAACCATTGATGCACCGAAGCGGACAGATTTAGCGATGTCACCATTAAAGCGAATCCCTCCGTCAGCAACGATTGGTTTGCTTGCAGCTTTGGCACATAAACGTAAAGCGGCTAATTGCCAACCACCGGTTCCAAAACCAGTCTTTAACTTGGTGATGCAAGCCTTCCCTGGTCCGATACCAACCTTAGTTGCATCAGCACCGGCATTTTCTAATTCACGCACACCTTCAGGGGTACCAACATTACCAGCGATTACAAAGGCGCCAGGAAGATGTTTTTTAATGTATTGGATCATTTCAATTACAGTATTAGCATGGCCGTGAGCAATATCAATTGTGATATATTCAGGCACAAGATTTTCTTTGGCTAAATCATCAATCAATTGGAATTCTTCTTCTTTAACCCCAACAGAAATTGAAGCGAAAAGGCCCAAAGAATGCATCTTTTTGACAAATGGAATACGATCATCTTTATCAAAACGATGCATGATGTAAAAGTAGCCGTTTTGTGCTAACCAAATAGAAAGCTTTTCGTCAATAATTGTTTGCATATTTGCAGGAACGACAGGAATCTTGAATGTCATTGGACCAAATTGTACACGTGTGTCGACTTCGGAGCGACTCTTGACGATACATTTATTTGGAACGAGTTGGATGTCTTCATAATCAAAAACTGGCATATATAAATCCTCGCAATCTTTTTTTGAACGGATAGTTAAAAACGAACATTGTTTTTGTTTGAGAAAGATAAAATCACAAACACATATATGATACAGTTAAATTTCAAAAAGGTCAATCAAAAATCCGAAAAATAACACGAAAAAGGGATTTTTTTAAATACTCAGAAACTTTGGTGTATAATAGACAAGGATTTTGGTGATGGAGGAGTAATGATGGCTAAGAAAAAAGAAAAGCAAATCAAAAAAACGAATGATGAACGGATTTTAGACCAACATAATATTACTTATCAAGAAATGAGTTTTAATTGGTTAACACAAGGCAAAGATGCGTTAGCTGAAGCAAAAAGTTTAGGTGTGGAACCTAAAAGTATTTTAAAAACAATTGTTTTAAATGCTAATAATGATCCTAAAGACTATGTAGTAGTGTGTTTGCCATTAGAATATGAAATTGATTTGAAACTAGTTGCTAAAGAGTTAAATAAAAAACAGGTTCACTTAGCGGATAATAAAAATTTAATCAATATTACAGGCTATATTCATGGTGAAAATACTCCAATTGGTATCAACATTCGCAAGGGCTTTCCAATTTATTTTGATGAACGTATCAAAGAATTTGAACAAATCTCAGTCTCGGCTGGCAAAATTGGCCGTTCTGTACGTGTAAAACAAAGTGAATTAGTTAACCTTGTTAAAGGCAAATACATTAAGGTTCAAAAAAATGCTTAGGGGGATAAAAAATGAAGAAAAGTGAACGTGCCACCTTATTTTTAAGACAAAATCACGGCTTGTTGCGCTGTCCTGTTTGTCAAGAAGACTTAGCAATCACGGTAACTAACAGCGTCAAATGCTGCAATAATCATCATTTTGACCTCTCGAAAAAAGGGACATTGTATTTAGTATTACATGGAGTCAAGAGTGATTACGATGATTTGGCGTTATGGCAAGCTAGACGTGCGATGATGCAAGCCGGCTTGTTTGCACCAATCATAACTGAAATTAGCGCTCAGTTACCTAAAAAAGCGGCTAAAATCTTAGATATCGGTTGTGGTGAAGGTTATGCTTTGACAGCTTTAGAGCAACAACGCACGTATCAAGACGTACTAGTTGGCTTTGATCTTTCTAAAACGGCGATTAATCTGGCAACTCAACAAGCAACTAACGCCTTTTTTTGTAACGCAGATTTAGCAGCGTTACCGTTTCAAGATGCCAGTTTTGATTGCTTAATTGAACTTTTTTCGCCGTCTGCTTATCAGGAATTTAAACGAGTGTTAAAGCCACAAGGCCGCTTATTAAAAGTAGTCCCTAACGAAAATTATTTGTTAGAGTTACGCCAAGCCTTGTATTTTGGCGATGAACAAAAGCAAACATATAGTAATAAACGAGTAGTGGAATTGTTTTATAAGCACTATCCACATGCTAAATGCAAGCGGATCTGCTATCGGTTTGCTTTAACGCCAGATACGTTGGCCAATTTACTTAAGATGACGCCTTTGCAATGGGGCGCTAGCCAAGAAAATAAAATGCAGCTTTTAGAAAAGGGTTTAAAAGAAGTAACAGTCGATGTTAGTTTGTTGATTGGCTAAGTTTGTGAAAATCAGTAATAAAAGATATACATTTTTTTAAAAGGAAAATAGCGATACTATGGTCTTTAAAGAATTACTATAAATGCATAAAGACGATAAAAATGAATTTTTTGTGAAAAAAGCTTGATAATTTGGTAGGCAAGTGATAGTATAATCCATAAGAAATCGGTTGTTAGTAATTACCGTCAACGCGTTAGTTGCTAATGATTGTACTTCACTTAACGTAACTGTTCGCCGTGCCCACACCGAATGGTTACGCTTTTTTTATGCTTTAATAATTGCATGTCGAAAGGATGATTTTGGTGGCAAACCATATTGTTTTATTTGAACCATTAATGCCGGCTAATACCGGAAATATTGCTCGAACTTGTGCTGGAACCAATACACATTTGCATTTGATTGAACCTTTAGGCTTTTCAACTGATGACAAGTATTTAAAACGTGCTGGTTTAGATTATTGGGATAAAGTTGAAATCACGTATCATCCTAATTTACCAGCTTTCTTAGAAAGTATGCCAGCTCAGGCAAATTTATATATTGTTTCAAAATTTGCTCCACGTGCATATACTCAAGCCGATTATACGGATCAAACTAAAGAACACTATTTCTTGTTTGGTAAAGAGACCACGGGCTTACCAGAAAACTTCATGCGTCAATATAGTCAAAATTGTATTCGTATTCCCCAAAACGATGAGCATATTCGCTCGTTAAACCTATCAAATACGGCTGCCATTGTCATCTACGAGGCTTTAAGACAACAAGCCTTTAATGGCTTAGAACTGACGCATACCTACGAAAATGATAAATTGAAGTAAAAAAAGACTTTCTTTAGCGTTTGGTTAAAGAAAAATGTGGCACGATGAAGTGCCTTACAATTGTTAGACAAAGTCTAGCGATTGTGAGGTGCTTTTTTC
>ERZ791897.232-NODE-232-length-52428-cov-4.368052_pt1 | contig 52428 bp, 55 predicted proteins | sample MGYA00510152_ERZ791897 | MGnify/ENA primary metagenome ERZ791897 (study PRJEB30046, sample SAMN00792050) | human gut metagenome | study: EMG produced TPA metagenomics assembly of the A metagenome-wide association study of gut microbiota in type 2...
AAGGCGCTCAGGGCAGACCAGCGCATAAAAAATCCCTCCAAACTCAAAACGGGTTTAGAGGGCTGTGATATTTTGTTTGGGCGTGACAGAGCAGCCCACCAAAGCACCGTTTTTTTTATTCGGTGGGCTTATCCAAATATAAAAGAAAGAGCCGATGCCTGTGATTACTCACAAGTTCATCGGCTCTGCGTCTTTGCGTCTGGCTCTGTGATAACGGTTATATGCAACTCTTTGGCATTGATTAAAGTTTCCTGTTTACATTTCGGACAGTAGAGGGGAAAATTCTTTAACTTTGTATCTTCCCGTATCTGTAACCTTGTTTTGCTGCCACAGACAGGGCATAATATCCATTTGGTATTCATATTGAAGCTTTACTTGTCACAATAAGCGAAAATTGCCTGTCTTACAAATTCTGCCGTTCCTTCTCCGCCAAAACGGTCGATGTTTTTCTTAAAACGCTCATCGCATACATACATCTCGCCCAATCCTTTTAAAATCTCATTATTGCAAGTATAGAAATTTTCGTTTATATAGGATTGCAAAACAGCGACTTTTTCTTGAACAGCTTTATCAGTAGGTGGTAATTGCTTCATCGTTCCGAATTTAGTGAACAGGGACATTATCTCATCGGCAAATTTATGATAGTTGTTCTCACCGTGAGAAGCAGCTCTTTTTTCATACTCTTGGTATGCTTTAGAGTGTCCCCACTTTGCTTTGACTTCTGACTTGTACTGCTCAATCTCATTCGTATCAAAAACTTCAAAATTCATTGTCCTTACTCCTTTACTCTGAATTTCACGGGCGAAGGAAATAAGCTCACCTATATGCTTATATTGTAATTCTAACAGTCTAATTTGCTGTGCTATCGCTTCTTCTTGATTAAAGTTAGGACTATCAAGAATTACTTTAATTTCCTTCAGAGGGAACTGTAATTCACGAAACAATAGAATGTTTTGCAAACGGCTAAGGGCTGCATCGTCATACATTCGATAGCCTGCCTCGGTTACTTTTGTAGGCTTCAAAAGACCAATGGCATCATAATAATGTAGTGTGCGCACACTAACACCTGTGAGTTTGCTGACTTCTTTTACTGTTCGCATATTTATCACCCCTTCCGTGTAATATCATTCTAAACTATAACGCAGCGTCAGAGTCAATAGGTTATTTGAATATTTTTTCTGCTTCCAAATTTATTGCTTGCGTGTATGACTTTTTAATGACAGTTATATGTAGTTCCTTTGCATTTATCAAAGTTTCCTGTTTGCATTTCGGGCAGTAGAGAGGATAGTTACTCAATACCGTATCTTCTCTAAGCCTGTCACGAGTTTTGCTACCACAAACAGGACACAATATCCACTCTGTTTTTATCAACTGCATTCCTCCAATTATTTATTAGAAACTTCAGATAGTTAAGTACAAACTTAAACTCCCCATTTTTATGCCTAGAAAATTATTGTTCTTTTAACTCTCCTTAATAAATAAGACATCAGTTGTCTTAATAATGCACTTTCTGTTTGCCATATCATCAACTATTATGCTTTCATCAGATATACTTCTAACCCAAACAGAGTAAAATCCTCCTGGTTTATTGAAAGCTAACAGTGCCTGCTCTTGCTTTAATTTTATATCGCATTTCTTATTGAGAAAATAATTTTTAAAATCTGTAATAGTTTCACAAGTAGGAATAGTGGGTAACTTCTCGGTTCGTTTTTTTTTGCAAAAATCAGAAATTGTACTGATTGAGGAAATATCTAATAAAATCGATTTGCCTTTATTATCCATAAAAAGAAGCTGAGTATTTTGAATTGCTATGAGAGCAACACAATAAAAACCATTAAACTCTCTATCTTTCAAAAAAACTTGTAACCATTTTCCAACATAGGAAGCATACAAAGATACTTCTTCTTGTTTGTTTTCCTCATTGTGTTTTTCTTTTATATCTCTTAGGAGATAATCTAAGTTCACTTCTAAAAGGTCACAAAGCATTAATAACTTTTCTGTTTCTGGGTACCCCAAACCTGTTTCCCACTTAGAAACAGATTGTCTTGTTACTCCGCATCTTTCAGCTAAATCTTCTTGAGATAATCTTTTCGCTTTTCGTAATTTCTGTAACTTATCCGCAAATGTCATATTTTAATACCCCCTTGTATTAGATAATTTCATTTTAGTATTTTTCCTTTAATATGCCACCAACTCTATCGTGCTTTTTCGCAACTTCAAGTTGCATCATTGCTTTTTTCATTGATTACATATCGTGATGCCATTTTTGACATTAGCTTGCCCATCTTTAGAGGGAGAAGATAGCAGATAATCGTCTGGATTTTTTGCATAAAACTATGACAAATAATAAATCGTTTAGACGAGATATGCTTTGCAAGTCCATAACCTACTTTTTGTGGGTCAGCCATAAATTCTTTCGGAACAGGTAACGGCTCCGCCGACTTTGTTCGAGTTAATGGCGGGTGAATAATATGGAAGGTAACACCGACAGAAGCATATTCTAAACTAAGGCACTTTGCCAACGCTTCCAATGTACCTTTAGTCGAAGCGTAGGGAGATATTCCGACAAAACCCGTTACGCCTACGCCAGAGCTTGTAAAAATGACTTTTCCACATTTTTGTGCCTGCATATACGGCAACACACTTTTTACTAAACGAAGTCCACCATAATAATTCACATCAAAAACTCGTTCATACATATTGAAATCGGTATCCGCTTCTTTATCAAAGGTACAAAGGCAGGCATTATGAATTGCAATATCTATCCTTTGAAATTTTTTAATAATGTCTGTAATAGCGGTGCGTACCTGCATCTCATCACATACATTAGCCTTGTAGTAAAAAAGTTTATCTGAAAATGACTGTTCCAAACTTTCAAGGTTATCTGTTTCTATATCTAATACAGCCACTTTATTTCCATTTTTCAGAGCCTGTTCTACAAAATAATAGCCTATTCCTTGATTTGCACCAGTAATTACAATGTTAGACATTATGCCACCCCCATCTCTGCAAAAAATTTCTCAATATGATGATAAGCAGCATTCCGAAAAGATTTTTTTTGTTCTTCCGATAATTCTCCGCTAAATAACCATCTTTGAGCAAAGAAATAAATGGGGGCATAGTATTTAACAGCTAAATACTCACTATCTGTTTTTGGAAGTATTCCTATTTCCATTAGCGTATAAAAGACCTTACTTTGAAATTCAAGTGGCTTTTCAAACATCCAACAGTCATATATCTTTTGAACTTCTGAATTGCCAAATTGCTCAATCAGAAGAAGCCGCATTATTTTATTACAAAAATCGTCCATAAAATAGTTTTCGAAAAATGTATCGCAAACAGTTTGGTAAAATGGCTTCTCCATAAAGCAGGATTGTACCGACAAAGATTGTTCTAATCGTACCATCATATCGGTTGCCACTTGCTCAAAGCGATGGAGTAACTCATCAAAAATAGCTTGTTTATTTTTGAAATGATAATAGATAGAGCTTTCTTTAATATTTACTTGAGCACAAATATCCCTAATAGATACTGCTGAAAATCCCTTTTGAGAAAAGAGGTCTAAAGATACATCTAATATTTTCTGTTTTGTATCACCCATCATTCGCGCCCACCTTTCTAACAACTGTTAGATATAAGTATACCTAACAATCGTTAGAAAGTCAATATTGTTGAAATACGAATAGATGATTTTTATATAGAAGACAAAGAGCCAATGAATAGTGATGTATTTCACAAATTCATCGGCTCTTTATAATATTTATACTATCTGTCTGTTTATGCGAAACTAATTTCTCTCTAAACCATCTCCCTCGCACACGCCCGTATGTTGTTCATTCTTCTCATCCATTCTAAGGCTTTTTCTTCCTTGCGTTGTTCCGTGATACCCGGTGCCCGTTTCATCTGCTCTATGAGCATTTCAAAAAATTCATGAGGTATTAGGGGATTTTATCCCTAACAAGCGAATTTGGATAACCAAATTCAGTGCTTGGTAAGACATAACGATTTTTTGCACACATAGAAAATTTATCTGTAAAGATAAATAGTCGAGTAATTTTCGTGTAGTGAAAATTACTCGGCTATATGTAAAATTATAATGTTGATGCAGAATTAATTATTATCGCTTCAGAAATGTATCTCATTAATGGAATTTCCATTAACAATTCTTGACTATTGTCAAAAGGTTTATATATACCTCGTTCATTTGATCGACCTTCGTTAGATTTACTGTGTACTAAAGCATTTCGTGTTTTATATATTCTGGCTGATAACTTTTTATAAAGCTTTTCATTTGAAATATCCCTTAAATCGATAGTGTCGCCTTTTGAAAAGCTGACTTCTGATGTTTTATAATAATCGACAATAGAACTATTGAATTCAGTCAAATCATTTATTAACTCTGAAATATCAACGAACTTTTTTAAAGTTAGTTCTAATGCTTCCAATTCAGAACCTTGAAATTCCTCTTTGCTTTGTCGTGTTTTCTTTTTAATTAAATCCACGATTTTAACAATATCTTTTGTTCTTTTTGAAGAAAAACCAGGGTGTTGAATAATATATTGTACACTTTTAAAAATATCCTCATTATAAACTTCCTCATAAAAATGTTCCATTATATGATAGAAACCTATAAACTTTACAAAAGGATCTTCAGAAGCCAATGCCATATAGTATTGTTCAACTAACTCTTCTTTATATGAAAGTTGCGGTGCCATAAGTTCGGCAACATTGTGGATTCTTCTTCTATTAAGAAATGTTCTTTGTGGAAATAAATCATCAATTTCGGTTACAGCTTTAAAAACAAAATCAAAATTATATGCAATATTAAATAGAAATGATTTTGCATATCTTTGCAATTGTTCTGTGCTTTGAGACGAGGTTGATTCAATGTAAACTACATAAGGTAATCTAACTATAATTTTTATCAGACTAAACAAATCTTTTTCAGGCAAAGTGTCACATCTTCTGTCAAAAACAGAAGATGGAAATCTCATAAAAACTTTTCTATTAATATCGTAGTCTTTAACAATATACCAAATTAGTTCTTTGGATACTTCGCGAAAAGAATATGAAATATTTGCATCTTCATCTTTAACTATTAATTCTGATAATTTATCTTCGAAGCCCATTGAAAAATGTCTCCTTGAATCAATATCTGGTAAATCAACAATTGATTCATAGGTATTTCTATCACATAGGGAATAAGGTTTAAAATCATAATGCTCTGCATTTTGTTTTAACTGATTATAATCTTCTATTGTGTATTGGTATTCTTGATCAGCAATCGTATATATAATTTTGTTGTCATCATAATCAAATAACAGTTTTCTTTTCCAAGGCCTTAAAATTTCGGAAATTTTCTGACAAAATTCAACCCAGTCCATAACAATTCCTCTCTTTTGTTAATAATTTACTTATTATATCATATTTCTATGAATTTTTCTATCTCGTAATTATGTAAAACGGCATCAGTTTCGCACCGATGCCGTTACATTTTATTGATATATTAACTCGTTTAAAATAATTTCTTCTGCCTGCTGTCTAATGCAATTCATTCTTCTTACACATTCCATAGAATGGTCAGCCTTCAGTTGTTCAGTAATACCCTGTGTTATTTTTAATTGCTTTACAATACGATAAAAACGCTCCTGTGCTTGTTTATTAATCTCAGATAGATAGGCATCAAGTATTCCATTTGTAAGTAAATTGATATAAGTCAACCTATGATACTTTTGTAAATATTCCAAATGCTGTTGCCCATAAATACCAATATCGTTTTCCTCATTCTTAGGAAGTTCAAGATTTGGAATAAGATAATTACCTTGTTTGCAGTAAGTACCGCCCAATTATTCATATAATGATTTCATTGTAGTTTCCTCCGTTATATTTAGTTTTCCTACAAATTCATTATATCCAACCGTCATTACAAATACTTATAAACGGAAAAGGGACACTTCCTTATATGAAGTGTCCCTTAGGGCATCTTTGTCATTAATCTTCTTGTTGTAAGGCAGCCTTTAAAGCTTGGGCCAAGGCACTTTCTTGCGGCTTGGAATCTTGGTTAATCTTTTTTAACAAGCGCCGTTCTTCGTGTTTAGTCATCTTCTTATTCTTAGCCTTTTTATCTAACATCTTTTCTGTTGTACCATCATATTTACACTTGAAATACATACCGTTTTTACCTTGCATAATCAACATCTTTTTATGACATTGTGGGCAGCGATGGTTGGATTCTTTGGCTTCCAAGCGTCGTTTATAAGTACAATCTTGATTAGAACAAACCAAAATCTTGCCGTCACGCGTGTTTTTCTCGCGTAAAGCTTGACCACATTCGGGACATTTCTTTTGAGTCAATGAAAAGTCTTGATATTTTTGTGAGCTGTTTTTGACTTCGTTGACTAGTTGCTTAGTATCTTGCTTGATTTCTGCTAAAAATTCTTGGCTGCTATATTCTCCTTTAGCAATTGCTTCGAGTTGTTGTTCCCATTTGGCAGTTAGCTGTGGACTAACTAGCGATGGATTAACTAATTTTAATAATTGCTTACCCTTAGGCGTCACATGTAAGTTATTATTTTGCCTTTCCATCAACTCGGCACGGACTAATTTTTCGATAATTTCCGCCCGAGTAGCTGGTGTACCTAAACTGTATTTTTCCATCTGTGTCAACAAACTACCTTCACTCAACGGCTTAGGTGGTTGTGTTAAGGCTTGACTTAGTTCAAAGGTTCCTGTGACACTTTGACCTTTAACCCACGCATTGCTTATTTTAATAGGTTCAGAAGTCTTTTGCCATCCAGCTTCTAAAACACGGGTTTGTTTAAAAACAAATTTAGCTTCACCAAACGCTACCGTTGCATTTTGGACTTCGGCACGATAAACCGGCGCAAACATCGTTAAAAAGCGTTTGGCAATCAGCGTATAGATTCTTTGTTCATCATTAGAAAACTTCGCATATTGTGGTGGCTGTTCAGTTGGAATTAAGGCATAGTGATCGCTAATTTTGGCATCGTTAAAGACCGCTTGATTGACAACTTTAGCTCCTTGTTTCAAGTAAAGTTGCGCATCATCATCAATAGCTTGCATCGCACGGAGACGTTGAGCTAAGCTGGCTTTAATATCTGAACTCAAATATTTACAATCAGTCCGTGGATAAGAAACAACCTTATGAATTTCATATAGACTTTGAACTAGACTCAATGTCTTTTTAGCCGAATAACCATACTTAGCGTTTGCATCACGTTGAAGTTCTGTTAAATCATATAACAATGGAGCTGGCTTTTTTTGTTCTTTTTGAACGACATCTACAACTTGACCAGCTGTATTTTGCAATTTAGTCAATAATTCCTGCGCTTTAGTCTTGTCTTTTAAACCGTGCGGATCTTTTTGAACCAGTGTAGCTTTTTGATTATTAGCATTTAAGCTTAATACATAATAAGTTTGAGGCTTGAAGCGCTCGATTTTTTCTTCTTGTTTACGCACCAAAGCAAGCGTAGGTGTTTGAACTCGACCAGCTGACAAATTATCATCGTATTTAACGGTCAAGCTACGTGTCACGTTTAGCCCGACTAACCAATCGGCCTTAGCACGTGCTAACGCTGATTGATACAAATTATCATATTGCTTGGCGGGCTTAAGGTTTTTAAAACCTTCTTTAACCGCTTGATCGGTTTGAGATGAAATCCATAAACGTTTAACTGGTTTATTAAAACGCACATATTCCAAGATCCAACGTGCCACCAGCTCTCCTTCTCTCCCCGCATCAGTTGCTATGACTGCTTCTTTGATATCTTTTCTTTTAGCCAAAGCGCTAATTGCACGTAACTGTGCCTTAGTCTTTGGCAAAGGCTTAATTCCAATGTCTTTTGGCAGCATTGGCAAGGTTTCAAACTGCCACTTTTGCCACTTAGAATCCAAATCTTCAGGCATCTTTAAGCCTAATAAATGCCCTAAAGCCCATGTTACTACGACATCTTTACCTTCATAATAATTATTATTCTTTTTACTAGCACCTAATATTCGACTTAAGTCACGAGCAACACTAGGTTTTTCTGCTAAAATCAACTGCTTCATGTCTTACCTCATTAATTTCTAAAAATATTACTTTGCATATAAAACTGTGCATGTTCATAATTGAATGTCGTAAACGAAATATCAAATACTTCACCTGAGGTTAAATAAAAAACTTCTTTAATTTCAATTCCTGGATCACCAACAGCTACTCCCACTAGATTACAAATATCTTCATTTTTTAATTTGACTACTCGCAAATACTTGTCAGAAAATCCAATATTTAATTGCAAGCCTTCGCGCAAATAGCTAAATAAAGATTCCTTAGCTAACCCTTCATTTAAAAATGGAACAATTTTTTTACGATAATACGACTCTTCTAAACACAAAATTTTATCTGCAACAGATTGAACCCTAACAACCTTATAAAATTGCTCATCAGCCTGACAAGCACAACTTTTTAAAACTTTATCTGGCGCTTTGACCAAGCTCACTTCAAGCACACGTGAATTCAATTTTTCTTTTTTCAAGTCAGAGGTAAAACCCTGATTTTCTAAAACATTTAAGTATCCTTCTTTTTGTGGGCGCCGCGCAAAAACACCACTCCCTTGAATCTGATAAATAACCCCTCGACTCTCCAAAATATTTAAAGCTTTTACGATTGTACTTTTGCTAACTCCAAATTGCACAATCAAATCCTCAAAACGTGGCAATTTTTGCCCTTGCTTGAGATTATTTTTTAAAATAAATTCTTCGATTTGTTGCGCTGTTTGCATGTATTTTAACACTATATTGCCCCCCTTTATCATACTCATTTACCAGTCTTTTTCATTATAACACATCTAAAAAGCCACTTTTATGAAGTGACTTTTTCGTTAATCTTATAGCTATAATAATTCAACTTGGCTAAATCTAAACTTACCCCACATCCTATAGCACAAGGTAGTTTTAACTGACCATTTATAATATCAAAATTTTCTTGAATGATGTCGTCTTTTAGATAACTTTGCGGTGGCGTTAAATCCCCAGGCAATCCTGGAGTCGTTTGTGTGGAAAAGTGCCAATTAAAGGCACGCCCAACTCCGGTTTCATACATTCCACCAACCCATGTTAATAAATTGTTTTCTTGGCAATATGCATTTAGCCTCAAAGCTTGAGTAATTCCACCAACACGACCAATCTTAAGATTAACAGCACGACAACTCCCTAAAGCTTGAGCAACTTTTAGATCATCTAGCGTTAAAATACTCTCGTCCAAACATATTGGTGTTTGCATTTTTGCTTGAAACTTGGCATGACTCAAAAAATCCGTACGCGTGAAAGGTTGTTCAATCAAACTTAGACCTATGTCATCATAATTTAACAGTTTATCTTGTTGTGAACTAAAAGAGCCATTCGCATCAGCTAATAATACTACGTCACTAAATTTTTCTCTAACAGCCAAAAGCCATTGCTTAGGATATTGTGGGCTTAATTTAAATTTAAAACGCCGATAGCCTTGTTGATAAAATTCATATACGTGTTTAAGCAATTCTTCTTTGTTCGCAAACATGCCTAAACTTACACCCAATTCTAATTTATCTCTTTGTTTAGTAAACAAACAATTTAAAGCTACCTTTTGTCTTTTAGCACGCAAGTCCCACAAGCATTGGTCAAGTGTCGCCTTGGCAAAAAAATGTCCCTGCACCCAGTCAAAGTTAAAATCTTGTTTTTCTAAAACTTGATTTAAAAGATATTTTTGTAAAACATAACGTTCTTGAACTAAAAACTCCGATAAATAATCAGGATGACTTAAAGCACTAAGTTCGCCATACCCTTGATTACCCAATTCATCTGTTAAGACTAAGATATCAAAATTTTTTTGTTCAAGCCTAGCATAACTAGTCACAATCGAATTTTTAAAAGGAATTTGGGCTTGGTAGTATTTAGCTGCCACAATTTTCATCTTTTTTCTCCTGTTCTTTTAGCCACAATAACACCGTGTCAGTAAACCATTTTGGAGCTTCTAAATGCACACAATGGCCGACTTTAGGACAAATCTGCATATCAGCATTTAATACGTAAGCACAGATTTTTTGACCAATGCCACAAAATTTAAAATCTTCTTGGCCCGCCACATACAATAGCGGACAAGTCAGATTTTTAATGTATGGCCAATAATTTGGTTGACTGCCTGTCCCCATATACTTTAAGCTTAAAGCCAAACTAAATTTATCTTGCTTAAGTCGTTGCGTCCGTAAAAGTTGTCTTTGCAAATCTGATAAGTTTTTCTTTTGACTAGCAAATAAGGTGATATCTTGCCAAAAATCAACAAATTCTTCTAATTCATTGTTCCATAAATTTGCTGCAAGTTTGGCATCACTACACTGCCTTAAAAAACGTTTTTCATAAGTGTCTAAGCCTGCCGTTGAACTTTCTAAAATCAAACTCTTAACCAGACTTGGATAGCGCAAATTAAATCCTAAAGCTACACGTCCTCCCATCGAATACCCTAATAAATGAAAATTTTTTAAGTCTAATTCTTGTAGTATTTGGTGTAAATTGTCTAAAACATTCAAAAAAGCATAATCCGTTGGTTGATGTGTTTTAGTTTGGCCATGTCCTGGCAAATCTATTCCTAAAATATTAAAGTCAAAGCAATCTTTAAGTAATTCAAATGTATCTAAACAACCAGTAAATCCATGTAGACAAACTAGTGTCGGTCGTTTTGGCTGATACGTATTTAACCATTGATAATGATAATTATTCATGACTAATTTCCTTTGCAAAAAAGCTACATAATTCTTGCCAAACTTCGACTGGTTCTTTAGCTTGACTCTTTACTTCTAAAATAGTTACTCCTTTAGGATTATTACATGCTTTTTGTAACATTGCTAAATCCGTAATATGTTGGTAATTAAAATCATAAAGTTTTGCTACTTTTTGGCCACAAAGTCCTAATGGTGTTTGAAATAAAGGTTCAAAATCACTTGGAGCTAACTTGTTTTGCGGTAAGAATGAAAAAATTCCCCCACCGTCATTATTCAATAAAATAATTGTTAAGTTAGGCTGATAATGTTTAGCCAATTGCAAGCCAGTTAAATCATGAAATAACGTCAAATCTCCGGTCAATAAATATGTTGGTTGCGCTTGATTTAAGGCAACTCCAATTGCTGTTGAAATCGTACCATCAATTCCATTGACGCCACGATTGCCATAAACATCCCAATCGTTTGCTAAACTCAAGCGATCAACAAAGCGAATCGCATTACTATTTGCGACAAATAAATTAGCCTTGGTTGGTAAAATATTGGTTAGGTGATACGCCAATAAACTTTCATCGAAGTGTGTTTGTTTATCAAAATAATTTGCTAAAATCTTTTGTGTTTGAGATTGCAAGTCTTGCCAGCCACTTGACCACTCAGTTTGTGCAAATTGTTCATCTGCAATGGCCTGCCAAATTTGTTTTAAACTAGCCTGCAAGAAATAACGACTTTGATGTAAACTATCATGCCATAATGCATTTTCATCACATAAGATAAAATCAATTGGACTATCCGTTAAACTTTTAAGATAAAACATCACATTTTTTGCCACTGGTAACTTACCAAAACGTAATACAACTTCTGGTTTAGGCATATTTTTAAACTGACTAAATATCAAATCAGCTTGTTTTAAATGTATACTTTCTTGACTAGCATGCACATTACTTAATGGATCAGCAATCAAAGGCCATCCCAATTTATGCGCAATTTTTTGCAAATACCAAGCTTGTTTGCTCGTCAATGCTTCACCGCACACAATCATACCTCGTTTATGCAAAAAAGGAAGTAAACTTGTTAAATCTAATTGTTTAAATTCCAACTCAATTTCTAAACTTGCATCTAAGTCAGGCAATAAAGGTTCACGCAATGGTAAATTAGCATGGACAGGTCCACATGGTTTTTGTAATGCCTGTGTCATCAGCTGAATGGCCTGCCAAAAACTATACCGCAACATCGCCGGTGTTTTTTGCGGCAACGCCATTTCAACAAAGTGTTTGACGTGTTTACCATACAAATCTGTTTGCGCCATTGTTTGTGGTGCACCAACATTACGCGCTTCAAAAGGTCGATCGGTAGTCAAAATAAGTAACGGCACCCGACTTTCATAAGCTTCACAAATTGCCGGATAATAATTAGCCGCTGCGGTACCTGAAGTGCATACCAAAGCAACAGGCTCTTTTTTAGTCTTACTTAATCCCAACGCTAAAAAAGCAGCCGAACGTTCATCGATTGCGACATATTTTTGCAAATCAGTTTGCCGATGTAATAATAAAGCCAATGGCGTAGAACGCGATCCTGGACTGATAACAACTTCTTTTAAGCCCATTTTTTTCAATCCATTAATGAAAGCTAGTAGATATTGCGTCATTTCTTGTTGATAACTCATTTTCCTTCGATTCCTCTTTTCATCGGTGTAAATTTAGCCGCCGTTTCGGCCAATTCACTTTCTGCAACTGATGCTGCAATAATACCACACCCCGCGTATAATAACCCGTAATTTTCCTGTTGCTTACGTGTAAATACTCCTGAGCGAATCGCCACACTAAATTCACCGCTATCGTTTTGCAAATCAAGCCAGCCAACCGGTGCACCATACATACCTCGACCCATAGGCTCAACTTTTCTAATCCATTCTAGGGCTAATTGTTTTGGTTCACCGCCCAAAGCAGGTGTTGGATGTAAGTGTTTTAGTGCTTCCAAAAATGAAGCAGCGGGTTTGCGTTTGCCTTTGATTGTTAAAAAAAGATGCTGTAGATTTTGGTTTTGTAAAACTTCACGATCGCTGACTTGAATGTCACTAGCCACTTGCGCTAAATCATGACAAATTCGTTCGACAACGATTTGATGTTCGACGGTATTTTTAGGATCGGCCAATAAAGCAGCTATTAAACGTTCATTTTCTTTGGGATCTGTAGCCTTCACAAACGTCCCAGCCACGCTTGCTGTTTGAAAGTTTTCACCATCAGCTTTCAACAACCGTTCCGGCGTTGCTCCAATAAAAAAGCGTGTCTGTGATTCTAACATGAAACGATACGTATTAGGTTGTTGACTCAAAAGATTGATTAATAATTGTTCACTATAAAATTTTTGTGCATAAACATCTTGACAACGCGCCAAAACGACTTTGCGCAACTTTTCTTGACTGTTTAATAATCCAATCGTTTCTTTAGCCGCTAAAAGCCATTCTTCTTTATCCCGCATACTTGCTTTTAATTGACCTTGATAGGCTTTCTTTAGCTTAACAGAAATTAATGGGGCAATTAAATCTTTTACTTCGTCATAAAGCTTAGCTAATTTTTCTTTAGCTTCATCAAGTTCCTTGGCTTGAACAGTCAAACAAAGCTCACATTTTGCATCCGTTTGTTTGAATAAAATCTTAGGCCAAACAAACATTCCGTGTAACATTTCTTGCCAAAATTCTTCTTTTTTAGCTAATTTATCAAAACAAAATCCACCAAATAATAAGGGAGTTGCTTGCGCATTTATTGCACACCATTCTTTTTTTAAGCGTTCTTTGACACACTCGAGCTTCAAATAATCCAAACCTTCAAAAGTCAACAGATAACCTAGCCCTAACAATACTTCTTTGTCATCTGGTGTTTGCCAAAAAAAACGCTGTCCACTATATTTATCAGATTTTAGTAGTACTTGCGCACAATCAATCTTTGGTAATTGCCAGTTTTGTGTGTAATATTTTTTACAATTCATATTCAACTAAACTTCCTTTTTCATCAGTTAAAAAACGATATTTTTGAATCTTATTGCTAGCTGTCATTGGCATTTCTTTAACAACAAAAAATGCTTTTGGAAACTTATATTTGGCTAAACGTGGTGTCAAATAATCTAAAATTTCTACTTTTGTAATACTCGTTTTAAGTGTTAAAAAAGCAACTGGTACTTGTCCCCAAGTTTGATCTTTTTGGCCAACAACCGCTACTTGTTTGATTTGAGGCAGTCTTTGTAAAAGATGTTCTATTTCAGTTGGATAAATATTTTCTCCCCCTGAAATAATCAATTCACTTTGACGACTTACCAAATACAAAAAACCATCTTGATCTAAATAACCTAAATCCCCAGTCTTCAACCAGTCTGTGGTCTTTTTTTGACCAAGATAATTGGAAATAATACTTGAACCTTTAAGCCAAATCTCACCAATGCCGTCTTTTTGTGGAGCGCTAATTTTTAGACAAACACCTTCCAAAGGACGCCCAGCTGAGCCTAGTTTACTCAAAGCATCCTGGGCTGGTAACGCGCAAATCTGCGAACAAGTCTCGGTCATACCATAAGATTGCATCACGGCCACACCAAATTTTTGATACTTAAGCAATAAATCTTTAGCGACCGGGCCTCCTCCTAATAGGTACGTCTTAAAATTAGCCGGATATACTGTTGTAGGTAAAAGTTCGGCTAAATCTTGTAACATCTTGGTGACTACGGAAGCTAGTGTCACTTGCTTGGTGGAAATTAAAGTTTGAATCTGTTCTGCTTGGAATTTTTCTACTAGATAAACACTGCACCCACAAATAAGCATGCGCAAAATAATCGCTAATCCCCCGATATGATACAACGGTAAGACACACAACCAACAATCCTCACTGGTTAAAGCCAGACTTTTTTTAGTAGCTAATGCACTTGCTTTATGGTGCTTAAAACATTGCCCTACCCCTTTAGGATGACCTGTCGTGCCTGAAGTATACATGATTGATGCAATGTTTTCTGACCGATATCCATAATCAAAAATTTGTTGAATTGGTAATTGAGAGATTTCTAGCAAATCTAGTGCTTTGTATGTTTTAAAATTAACTGACAAATCTTGCCAAACATTTTTGGTGCAAATAACATGCTCACAGCCAGCATCATTTAGTTGAAAAACTATTTCACGACTCGTTAAGCGCGGATTTAAAAACTGCACCTTTATTCCTAATTCAAATAACGCTAAGATAGTTAATACATATTCTAAGCTATTATTTCCCAACAAAGCTACCGTCGTTGGTTTGTCTGCAAGTCGCTTGTGCCAATAATTAGCATAACCTTGCACTAATAAAGCTAATTGTAAAAAAGAATAACTTTGCTCGCGATGGATTAAAGCCTTTTTTAGCGGCATTTGACTAGCTTTTTTTAATAACCAGCTGTTTGGTTTATGGGAATTTAGGAAATTGATCAAAGTTTGGTTGGCGTTTTTCTTTAAATGCATCGCGACCCTCTTTTGCTTCATCCATCGTGTAATATAACAACGTTGCATCTCCGGCTAATTGTTGAATCCCAGCTAAACCATCGGTATCAGCATTCATCGCTGCTTTAATCATTCTTAATGCTAAAGGACTCTTCTTTAAAATTTCATTAGCCCATTCAAGCGTGACTTCTTCAACTTTAGCTAACGGAACAACGGTATTAACCCAATTCATCGCTAAAGCTTCCTTTGCGCTGTATTGCTTAGTCATAAACCAGACTTCCTTAGCTTTTTTATGACCAATCACGCGCGCTAAATATCCTGAACCATAGCCTCCATCAAAACTTCCAACATTTGGGCCGGTTTGTCCGAATTTAGCATTGTCCGCTGCAATTGTTAAGTCACACACCAATTGTAAAACATTGCCACCGCCAATTGACCAACCTTTAACCATCGCAATCACAGGTTTAGGAATCACTCGAATCAAGCGTTGTAAATCTAACACATTTAAACGTGGAACTTGGTTTTCATCAATATATCCCCCATTGCCACGTACTTTTTGATCGCCGCCCGAGCAAAAAGCTAAATCGCCAGCACCCGTCAAAATAATTACACCAATATCACTACGATCACGACAAATACTAAAAGCTTCAATCATTTCTGCGACAGTTTTAGGCGTAAAAGCATTGTGTACCCACGGGCGATTGATTGTGATTTTTGCAATCTTGTCGTTTTTTTCAAATAAAATTTCATCGTATTCTTTAATCGTTGTCCAATTTACCATTTTCTTAACTCCTTTGAATTGTTCTATTCCATATTATACAAAAAAATTTTACAAAATATAATTTCTCCTCTAAAAAAACTATTATTATGTTATACTTTAACTAATCTTTAACAAAGAAGGATGCTAGCATGAATATTTTAGATTATCTTGATTATCAAACTCTTTTATTAACCGCTGATAAAGTTCACTTAAAAATTGAAGTCACACCTCGTTTATATCAACCTTTTGGCGTCTTACATGGTGGTATCAACGGCTTGTTAATCGAAACAGCTTGTTCTTTAGGGGCGATGCAAAATGTCTTATCCGGTGAAGTTGCGGTCGGACTTGACTTACAAGTTAGTCATCTTAAAGCCGTCACAACTGGTAGCTTAGAAATCATCGCCACACCTGATAAAATTGGCAAAACCTTGCAAGTCTGGCAAGCTAGCATTTATCAAGGAACAACTAAGACAGCAGTCGGTCGTTGTAGCCTACTTAATACTAAAATAAAAAAAGCTGAAAATCCATAAACATGTCATAAAGCAATTAAACAAAAAAGCCTATGCAAGCTAGCTTTTATCACTAATTAAAATCCTTGAATCGACTACTTTTTAAAGCAGCAGATAAACTAAATTACACAGCATCCAAAAATTGGCTTAACTTTAAATGAAATCTCGTAGCTGAATCTGATGTCATTGATCGTTTACTTTCAATTTCTGCTAAATTCAAGGTATCTCATGAATGCTCTCAAAAACTACTTTGACCTTATCACACAAAATAATCAGAAATATTTTTCCACTTGCTTTATGAAAGTCCCAATAAAACTTCATGCCATTAAAAAAGCCCTCCTTACTGAAAAAACAGTAAAGAGAGCTTCAAAATCAAAATTAATAACCTAAGTTTTTAGTGACTCCTCCATCAGTTCACTTTGCCAAAGAGCCTTTATTATTTAAGATTTTCATTAACAAATTGTGAAACATTGCCGACACTTTGATTAGCTACAATATTAGCCTTGAACTTAACTTGGTCACCGCTACGTAACAAGTTTGCCTTGCTAAAATCGTTAGTGTCAACTGAATAGACAATTGGACTATTTTGTAAGGTGAACATCACGGCGTTTTTGTTAGAAACAATGGCCACTCGATCAACAATTCCACTAATATTTTTGGCTTTGGATGCTTGCGTATTCATCACTTTAGCTCCACTATTAACCAAAGCTTGTCTAAAGTTATCTAAAGCACTGATTGGTGTGCTTCCCGTACCATAGATAGATTGATCTTGGGCATCTAAATAATAGTATCCTCGAATTGCGCTAGTCTTATCTAAAATCGTCATCACCCAAGTTGGCCGCCCATCGACGTTATATAAAATCGGCATATTAGCGGTCCATTGTTGGGCTTTATAATTTTGGTTAGCATTTTCTTTAGCCCCCGAACTATCCATGATGCCACTTGCTTCATAATAAATCAACTCACCTGTCCGTGCATTAATCATTGAATAGCCTAATGCTGAATCAGCCTTTGTATTTGGATTAGTGAAATCCGTAAAGTAACTAATAGTTCCATCAGCATTAAAGATTGAAGTTACACCATCTTCAGGTCCATTATTAGTTGGATTTTCCAAATCAGTCTTACCAAAATATTGATTCCAAAAACCATGTTTATAACTACCATAATTTTGGTTCATTTCATTGGCAACATCTGACGTGATCCCTTCATCGACAAATTTTGGCAAATTGCTAAGCTTGTAAGTTTGCGTTTTCCCCGTTTGTGCGTTCATCACAATAACCCGCAATTTTTGATAATTGATGCGATGACTCAAAAATTCTGATTGATAGACCGTTTCAACCCAATAAGGTGTTCCATTATTATCAATTTCTAATTGGGCACCACCATCGCCTAATTTCAAATATTGTGGATTATGGCGGTATAATTGGCGTTCGGTATCTAAATTAAAATAAGCACTTGTCGTATATTTATAAGGTTTTTTGATAAATTTAGGTGTTGCATTTTGACTGGTTGCATCAATCATAAAATAACCTGGAATTTCTTTAGCTTTTAGCATCGCAATGAAGCCTTGATATTCAACTGGTACGATATAAACCGGCTTTCCTTGATAAAATTGCGCCTGTACCGTCCCTGCAATTTTAAAATATTGACTATTTGGCAGATCAGAAATTGCCTTGCGCACACGATTTAACACTGTTTTGGGTGCTAATGCGATTGGTGTTTGACCACGCTTAAAGGTTGGAGCTTGTTTTGAGCTCACCTTTTTTAAATCAAGCGAATTATAAGTTGGTTTAACCGAAAAATATGAATGGATCTCGCCTCCCATGGCAATCACAAAAACAAGCACAATTAGGCTTAAAGCTAATTTCCCAGCTTTAAAATTAGTCTGTTGCAAGCTGCGAACCTGAATTAAGCTGGCTAAGATAAAATAAATCCCACCAAAAAACGCATTTCCCAACAGAATCGATAAAAGATTACGTGATGGTAACATGAAATATACATATACAAATATCCCTAGTAATTCAAGTACCAATAAACTTAATAATAGGGCCACTTTACTTGTTTTACCGGCCGTAAAAAGCAACATTAATAACACAATTAAGATTGCTAAAGCTCCATAACTTAATGTCACAATTAACATAAATTTCATCCTTTTTTAATTTTTGATGTAATTGTAATCATTTTGATTTAGATTGTCAATTAATAAAAGATATTAATCGCTAAATCAACTAACTACTGAGTCCATACTAGCTTTTAAATTATTTTCATAAAAAAACACCGTGTAGCTTGAACTACACGGTGTTTTAAAAGCTTCTAAAGCAAGATTATTTAAGAGTAACCTTTGCGCCAACTTCTTCAAGTTTAGCTTGGATTTCTTCTGCTTCTTCTTTAGATACGCCTTCTTTAACAACAGAAGGAGCGCCATCAACCAATGCCTTAGCATCTTTCAAGCCAAGACCTGTGATATCCTTAACAACTTTGATAACTTTAACTTTACCAGCACCTGGATCTGTTAATTCAACGTCAAATTCTGTCTTTTCTGCAGCTGCATCGCCACCAGCAGCAGCAACTGCAACAGGTGCAGCAGCGGAAACGCCGAATTCTTCTTCAATAGCTTTTACTAAGTCGTTTAATTCAAGAATAGTTGCTTCTTTTAAGTCAGCAATGATTTTTTCTGTATCTAATGCCATTTTAAAATCCTCCAATTTTTAAATAAGTTTTATTAATTAATTTAGGGTAACTATGCAACTAAATTAAGCTGCATCGCCGTCTTCTTTGCTGTCAGCAACTGCGTTAACAGCATATGCGAAGTTGCGAACTGGTGCTTGCAATACGGAAAGCAACATGGAAAGCATACCTTCGCGGTTTGGTAATTTTGCAAGAGCGTTGACTTCTTCCAAGGAAACAACCTTGCCTTCGATCATACCACCCTTGATTTGCAATGCTTCGTGATCTTCAGCAAATTTAGCTAAGATACGAGCTGGTGCTGTAGCATCTTCACTACCAAAAGCAACTGCTGTAGGGCCTGTGAATACTTCATCTAAGCCTTCGTAACCAGCTTTATCAGCAGCACGTCTCAAGTAAGAGTTCTTGATAACACGCATTTCGATACCTGCTTCACGCAATTCCTTACGTAAATTAGTTACTTCTTCTACAGTCAAACCACGGTAATCGGCAACTACAACTGATGAAGCCGCATTGAATTTTTCAACAAGTTCTTCAACAATCGCAGCCTTCTTTGCGATAATTTTTTCACTCATTTGATTCACCTCCTAGTCGTTGTGCCAGAGTTTTTTAAATAAAAAAAACCCTATGTCCACCAAGACACAGAGAGAGAATTAGTATCAATACTCCTCGGCAGGATATTAAGGCGATGTGCCACCTGAGTCTTAGGTAGAATCATATAAAAAATTGACCTTTATTAATTTAACACATAAATCAATAAAGGTCAACTACTTTTTTAAAATTTAATTTTAAAGAGCGTTTGTATCAACAGTTACGCTAGGGCCAAATGTTGATGCCAAGGAAACATGTTTCATGTATGTTCCTTTAACTGCAGCAGGACGAGCCTTTGCAATTACATCGTAAACTGTTTGGAAGTTACCTAAGATAGCTTCTTGTGTAAATGATACTTTACCAAGTGGCACATGAACGTTACCGTTACGATCTGTACGGTAAGTTACCTTACCAGCTTTAGAATCGGAAACAGCTTTTGTTACGTCCATTGTAACTGTACCAGTCTTAGGGTTAGGCATTAAGCCTTTAGGTCCAAGAACACGACCTAAACGACCAACTTGAGCCATCATATCTGGTGTTGCAATCGCAACATCAAAGTCAAGCCAGCCATCTTGAATGCGTTGTACTAAGTCATCGTCACCGACAACATCTGCACCAGCTTCTAAAGCTTCTTTAGCCTTAGGACCCTTTGCAAATACAACAACTGTTTGATCTTTACCTGTACCGTTTGGTAAAACAACAGCACCACGTAATTGTTGATCAGCTTGTTTTGTATCAACGTTTAAGTTGAATGCTACTTCGATTGTTGCATCAAAGTTAGCAAAGTCGATTTCTTTAACTAAAGCAATAGCTTCGTTTGCTGTGTATGCCTTGCCTGCTTCGACTTTTTTAGCAGCTTCTAAATATTTCTTGCTTTTCTTTTTAGCCATTAGTGAATTTCCTCCTTGCAATATGTGGTCTATCGGATATACCTCCCACTTGACACATTTATTTTCATAAAGTGTCCGTCTGAGAAGCATGGCCGTAGAAAGATTAGTCTTCTACAACAAAGCCCATGCTTCGTGCAGTACCTTCAATCATGCGCATAGCAGCTTCAACGTCTGCAGCGTTTAGATCTTGCATCTTTGTTTCGGCGATTTCTTTAACTTGTGCTTTTGTAACTGTAGCAACTTTGTTTGTGTTTGGTTCGCCGGAACCTTTTTCTACACCAGCAGCTTTCTTAAGTAAAACTGCAGCAGGTGGTGTCTTTGTAACGAAGTCGAAAGTACGATCTTCGTAAACAGAGATCACAACAGGAATAATCATACCAGCTTGGTCAGCCGTACGAGCGTTAAATTCCTTTGTGAAGCCCATGATATTGATACCTGCTTGACCTAAAGCAGGACCAACTGGTGGCGCTGGAGTCGCCTTGCCAGCAGGAATTTGTAATTTAACAACGTTGATTACGTTTTTTGCCACGGTAAAAACCTCCTTAGTTCCGTGTGTGGTACGGATGGTCAGCAAAATTTGACCTCCCACGATGTATACAGTTAAGCATACTCGTATAATATAGCACGCTTATTTAGCAAATGCAAGCATTTATAGATAAATTAATTTGCGTCAAATAAAAATTTACCTATTTTCTGATCGATTTGACGATTTTCATGTAATAAGCTATGTGCAGCTTTTTTTCCTTTAATAATCATTTCTTCATAGCGTTGTTTACGTAATAAATACCGTAGTGAAGCAGCCGAATTAATTGAAACTTCCCCATCAGAATGGGTACCATTTTGCAAATCTCCCATGATATTTAAAAAATGTGTCTTAGCCGAAATGTGATCGCTGTGCTGTTTAATCTTACGATACAGAGGCGTCATCACTTTGGGCCCTTTTTTTGTCAATGGCAGGTTTTCGATTTCTTTGCTGCTTTTGCCCGTTTCATAATCATTATACGGTGCACCTAAGGAAACGACTTTAGCAACTTGCGCGACATTACTGGCACTACCATATAAACTCAAATAGCGCATCACCGTCACGCCTCCCATCGAATGAGCGACAATGTTTACTTCTTTGACACCATATTTTAAACGCAACGTAGACATTATAGTCCAAAGCCATCTAGCCTGTGTCGTCACGTTATGTGTATTATCGGTAAAAATAACTTGAATAAAGCCATCGGGTAATTTAGGATTGCCACTGACTTTGAGTTCACCATCTTTTGTTATTCGCATCACTGCACTCTTTTGGCCCCAGCCATTTTGCTCGAAGCGATGCAACATCAAACCAAATGATGCACGATTTCCCAAGTAACCATGAATAAATAAAGTCGGTATTTGTTTTGTGTTGACCGTTTTTTGCGCTCCATGCGGTGCACCTAACCTATGCCATAAATAACCAGCTAAAGTCAACATAATCAAAAAAGTTGTCGCTAAATATTTCAAACCACGTTTCATAATTCCACCTGCTTTCACAAAAAAATTCCGCAAGCTTGCTTAAACAAACTCACGGAACTCGGCTTAAACAAGCTTATCTACTTGATTAAAGTTCAATTCTGCAGAAGTTTCACGTCCAAACATATCAATATCGACATGTAATTTCATCTTTTCATTATCGATGGCAGTAATCTTTCCAACTAAGCCACTAAAGGCACCATCGATGATTGTTACGCTTTCCCCAATTTCAGCGTCGAATTTTTCATGGCGACTACTCATTCCTAATTGACGCAAAATCCCTTGGATTTCTTCATCTAATAGCGGAGCTGGTTTACTACCAGCACCATGTGAACCAACAAAACCAGTTACCCCTGGGGTATTACGTACAACATACCATGAACGATCGGTCATCACCATTTCCACTAAAACATAACCCGGAAAAGTCTTTAAAAATTCAACTTTTTCCTTACCTGTCTTAGTAGTTTCAACTTTTTCTTCTTCAGGAACAACCACGCGGAAAATAAAGTCTTCCATCCCCATTGATTGTGCACGTGATTCAAGATTGGTCTTAACTTTATTTTCGTAACCAGCATAGGTGTGTAACACATACCATTTCTTTTCAAACGTTTCTGCCATCTCATTTTCTCCTTAATTCTTTTTTTAATCTATCCAAAATAAAAAAACCTCGATCCCTCGAAGCTTTCTTTCGCCTAAATTATAACAAAAAAAGACTGGCTTGACCAGTCTGTTTCTTATCAGTTTACTTAGCTAAAAGTGTTAACCCTGCTTGTACCGCATAATCAACTACTGCAAAGAATACTGCAAAAGCGATTGTCATCAAGACAACGGTTGATGTATCGCGTTTGGTTTCTTTACCAGTCAACCAAGTTGTGTCCTTCATCGTTTGGACAACACTCTTGAAAAATTTCATTTGCTCTTCTCCTTTTTACGATCCGTTTGCTTATTTCGTTTCACGATGTAGCGTGTGTGTACCACAATACTTACAAAACTTCTTAACTTCTAAACGTTGCACACGATTATGATTTTCTGTAATCGTGTAATTCCGCGAGCCGCATTCCGAGCACGCTAAAGCGATTTTTTTCTTTGCTCCCATTTTGTAGCTCTCCTTACATTTAATCATTATATACTCTATCACGCTAGCCTTCAACTTGTCAAATTCACTTAGACAAATGATCACGTAAACGTGCTAGCCGATCTAATTGTTGTTCACTCCATGGACTGCGTCGTACCGAAGCTTCATCTTGATATTTGCGCGTTGCCACATGCACTTCTTTTTTAGCTTGTTTAATATCTTGATACAATTCCCAAGCAGGTTTGCGCATCGCTCCTTTTGAAAAGACAACCCATTGTTCCGCTTGATCGCTAGTGGCAACTGTGACTTGGACTAGGGGACTTTGAAGTTTAACAGCTAGCATTTCAATATAAGTATCGGCCGTTTGTCCTTCATCTGTCCAAACAACTTCTAATTCATATTGGCGATAGCTTTTTGAAAGTCCTGGCACAAACATCGCATCAAAAACGACGATAATTTCATAATTGGTTTGGCGCTTATAATTAGATAAAATACGTAACAATTCATCACGTGCATCCCCTAATAGATCGGCTTTTTTTAATTTTTCGAGTTGTGGCCAATTTCCGATCATATTATATGCATCTACAATTAAAATATTTTTACGCATCGCTAATTGCCTCGGCTACTAAAGCCTTGATAAATTAACAAACCAGCCGCTACGCTCGCATTTAAACTTTGCACATGACCAATCATTGGAATCGTCAATAACGCATCACAACTCTTCTTTAATAACGGCGAAATGCCTTTGCCTTCATTGCCAATCACCAAGGCCACTGCTCCTTTAGCATCCCACGTACGATAATCTTGTCCTTGCATATCTGTTCCAAAGATCCACACGCCACGTTTCTTTAACTCTTCTGTGGTTTGTACAAGGTTTGTGACACGCGCAACTGGAACATATTCAATCGCCCCAGTTGAAGTCTTAGCAACAGTAGCTGTTAATTGAACTGCGCGTCTTTTAGGGATGATGATGCCGTGAACGCCAGCAGCATCAGCCGTTCGCATAATCGAACCTAAATTATGTGGATCTTCAATTCCATCTAAAATCAAGAAAAACGGCTCTTCATCTTTAGCTTTAGCCCTAGCAAATAAATCATCGATTGTCGCATAAGTATAAGCAGCAACTGCCAAGATTACACCTTGATGATTTTGCCCATCGGCTAGCAAGTCTAATTTAGTCTTAGGAACTTGCGCAACAACCACTTCTTTTTTCTTGGCAAGCATCATTAAGTCTTTAATCGCATCTGATTTTAAACCACTTTGAACAAAAAGCTTATTGCAAGCCGTATTTTGCTTGAGCGCTGCCATAACCGGATGGCGTCCAATAATAAAATCTTGTTGCTTTTCTTCCATCTATTTTTTCTCCTCTTGAACTGTCTTGATACACCAAGCAGCCAATTCCTCCAAACGTTCTTGTTGACCACTCAAATAAAGATAACCAAATAACGCCTCAAAGCCCGTTGAAACACGATAAGTCAAAACCGAAGTATTCTTGGCGGAAGTATGACTTTTAGCATTGCGTCCCCGCTTGTAAAATTCTAATTCTTCAGCACTTAATAAATCTTGTTCTTGCATTTTTTCAATCAATGCCGCCTGGGCTTTGGCAGAAACATAACGTGTTGCTGTATGATGTAACTTGGTTGGTTTAGTCATTCCGTTAGCTAATAAGTGTTGTCTGACATAAACTTCATAGATTGCATCCCCCATGTAAGCTAAGGCTATCCCATTCATTTGGCGATAATCCATCTGTGTCATATTAAATCCTCTTCCATCTAGTTCCTTGGGCAGTATCTTCTAAAATAATACCTTGTTGCTTTAATTGATCTCTGATTTCATCGCTACGTGCAAAATCTTTATTTTTTCTAGCTTCATTTCTTTCCAAAATCAACTCTTCAATAGTTTGATCCAAAAGTTCATTTTCTGTTGTAAACTCGATTCCAAAAATAGCACAAATTTTAGCAAAGTGTTCTTGTAAGAAAACAAGAGTCGCTTTAGTCACAATAGTTTCATTAGCATAAATATTTAATAGTTTAGCCATTTCATAAACGACCGTAATTCCATTTTGTGCATTAAAATCATCGTCCATCGCAGCTATAAAATCCTCTTCTAAGGCTTCAAATTTAGCAACAATTTCTTTGTTTAATTCATCTTGTTTAGCATCATTTAACCGATATGCTAAATTTTGCCAAGCCGTGGTTAATTTAGCTAGATTCGTCTTTGCTTCTGTCAAACTTGTTTCATTGTAGCGAATTGGATGACGATATTGTGTCGTAGCCATCAAAAAACGCACGATTTGTGGATCAATTTGTTTGACTAATTCATGGACGGTTACAAAATTACCTAACGATTTACTCATCTTTTCATCGTCTTTTCCAACCGTCACAAAACCATTGTGTAGCCAATAACGTGCAAATTGTTTTCCCGTCTTAGCCTCACTTTGGGCAATTTCATTTTCATGATGTGGAAATTCTAAATCTTGACCACCTGCATGAATATCGATGGTTTCACCTAAAAATTTAGTCGCCATTACAGAACACTCGATATGCCAGCCCGGACGCCCCAAGCCCCATGGTGATTGCCAACTGATTTCTTCTGGCTTAGCTGCCTTCCATAAAGCAAAATCAAGCGGATCTTCTTTTTTATCTTGATCACTACTGTTGACACGCGCACTTGCACCTTGCTCTAATTCATCGATTGCTTGGCTCGATAACTTGCCGTAATCTTTAAACTTACGTGTCCGATAATAAACATCACCTTTAGCTTCATAGGCATAACCTTTTTCAATTAAGACCGCAATAAAATCGATGATATCATCCATTGTTTCCATTACTCTAGGATTAAGTGTTGCTTGTTTAACATTTAAGGCTTTTGTATCTTCATAAAAGGCCGCAATATATTTTTGTGTTAATTCTTGCACACTAATTTTTTCTTCTTTGGCTGCATTGATAATCTTATCATCCACATCAGTAAAATTAGAAACATATTGCACTTGGTAGCCTCTAAATTCTAAATAGCGCCGAACTGTATCAAAAGCAATCGCACTACGCGCATTACCAATATGAATATAATTATAAACAGTCGGGCCACAGACATACATTTTAACTTTGCCTTTTTCTAATTCTTTAAATTCTTCTTTTTGCTTAGTCAAAGTATTGTAAATTTGAATCACTGTTATTCACTTCCTATCCTTCAAATTATCCAAAAGGCCCGGCCAAAACCATCAAATGGCTTTGCACCGGACCTTTTTTCTTCTATCAGTTATTATCTGCTCATTTCGGATAATGTTTGTTCCAAATGTTGTAAGACTTTGGCACGACCGAGCAGTTCGATTGAAGGAGCCAAATCAGGCCCGTGCATTTCGCGGGTCGTTGCGATACGGATTGGCATGTATAACTTACGCCCTTTAATCTTTGTTTCTTGTTGAATGCTGCGAATCGCATTTTGAATCTTATAAGTATCAAAAACAGGTAATTCCTTAACTTTTTGCGCAAAAGCATTCAAAACAACTGCGGCTGATTCATCGGCTAATTCGTTTTTAGCATCTTCGCTTAAGACCGGTGGTTCGTTAAAGAAGATTTCAGATAATTCAACGATTTGTCCGGTATAAGACATTTGTTGCTTATACAAACTAATCATTTTGCGGGCCCATTCGATTTGCCAAACATCTGGATCTTGTGGTAATCGATTAGCAGCAATTAATTGTTCTAAAGCGGAGTCTACAATTCGATCTTCGTCAGCCGCTTTAACATATTGATTGTTAATCCATTCTAGCTTTTTGTTATCAAAAGCTGCTGGCGATTTGCTGAGACGTTTTTCATCAAACATCTTGACAAAATCTTTTTGACTAAAGATTTCTGATTCGCCTACAGGAGACCAGCCTAATAAAGTGATGAAGTTAAACATTGCATCTGGCAAATATCCTAATGAACGATATTGTTCGATAAATTGTAAGATTGTTTCATCACGCTTACTTAATTTCTTACCCGTTTCAGAATTGATAATCAATGACATATGTCCAAAAACAGGTGCTTGCCATCCAAATGCCGCATAAACAGCTAATTGCTTAGGTGTATTTGCAACATGATCATCACCACGTAAAACATGACTAATCTTCATCAAGTGATCATCAACCACTACAGCAAAATTGTAAGTTGGCATGCCATCACGTTTTTTGATAACAAAATCGCCTCCGATAGTATCGGATTTGAAGCTAACATGACCTTTTACAATATCATCCCATTCATAAACAACATCATGTGGCACCCGAATACGCACAACTGGCTTTAATCCTTTAGCCTTAGCTTCTTCTTGACTAGCCTTGATTTCTTCTTTAGTCATGCCTTCGTATTCATAAACATAGCGTGGAGCTTCTCCACGTGCTTTTTGCTCTTCACGTTGAGCTGCAAGCTCTTCTTCTGTCATATACGATTCGTATGCCAAATCTTTTGCAAGTAATTCTTGAATCAATGGTTCATAGATATCTTTACGTTCTGATTGACGATATGGTCCGTATTCACCTGGTTTATCAGGACCTTCATCCCAATCGATTCCTAACCAAGTTAAGTTATCCATTTGACTCTTTTCACCGTCTGCGATATTCCGCTTTGTATCAGTGTCTTCAATTCGTAAGACAAAAGTTCCTTTATTGTGTCTTGCAAATAAATAATTGAATAAAGCTGTTCGTGCATTTCCAATATGCAAATGTCCAGTTGGACTTGGTGCATAACGCACACGAATTTCTTGTTTAGCCAATTTCAACGCCTCTTTCATCACTTTTTATATCCACTATTTGTACCACACTTGGCACATACCTTGTTAATTTTACACTGAATATCTTAAAAAATAAACCCGTTTTAAACTAGTTTTTCTCTTTGATTTCTCGTTTAGAGTGTGCTGGCTTTGCAAAGATCATGCGCCCTGCATCAGTTTGCAATGCACTAGTCACTTCAACTTCAATCGTTTGATTCATGAAGTAACGGCCATCTTCTACGACAATCATCGTACCATCGTCTAAATACGCTACACCTTGTTGTCTTTCAGTCCCGTTTTTAATGACCATAACCTCAAGTTTTTCTCCTGGGATTACCCGTGGCTTAAGTGACTTAGCCAAGGCATTAACATTTAAAACTTGGACATTTTGAAACTCAGATACCTTATTTAAATTGTAATCGTTGGTAATAATGACTGCATCTAACATCTTAGCTAGTTTAATCAATTTACTATCAACTTCTTGAATGTCTTCAAAATCACCATCATACATTTCAACCGGTAAAATATGTTCAGAACGAAGCCGATTTAAAATATCTAGTCCACGTCTTCCTCTAACACGTTTAATACTGTCACCAGAATCAGCAATGTATTGTAACTCATACAATACAAAATTAGGCACAACCAATGTTCCTTCTAAAAAACCAGTCTTAGCTAAATCATAAATGCGCCCATCAATCAAAATATTAGTGTCTAATAACTTATATTTGTGGAAATTATCTCCCACTTTACGTTCTAAAATATCTGCTGTTTGCTCTTCAACTTCAACTTTCTTTTTCTTGGTAAAAAGTTTGCGCAAATCGCCAAAACGATCTTTTCCAACGACCAAACCCATATAAGCAAAAATAATCATCAAAACAATCGGTAAAATAGTATTTAAAAAGAATGATTGCGCACGGTAAAAAATCGTCGAAATTAAAACGGCGATCAATAAACCAACAATAATAAAAATTCCTTCTGTAATGATGACTTCTGGTTTTTGCTTGGTTAATAGGTTTTCACAATTTTTAATGACACGTTCAAGCGGCCCAGCTAAGAGCAAACCTAAAACAGACATTATGACCAAACCTAATACCATATTGACTGCTGAATTATTCAATAAAAAATTATCTTCTAGACCACAAATTTGCCAAAAAGTCGGAATAAAAGAAAATCCTGCACCTATCCCCAAAACGGCAAAAATTAACTGTATCATTCGTTTTCGCATCTAATCAATCACTTCCTAATCATATTAGCTAAATACCAGCTTTAATGCTTGTTTTAGCGTTTTCACCCCTACAACTTCGATATTTCCTGGGAAATTCCAGCCATCGCCTAAATTATTTTGCGGGACAAATACCCGTTTAAATCCAAGCTTAGCAGCCTCACTTACTCGCTGTTCAATATGTGTGACTCGCCTAATTTCACCGGTTAATCCCAATTCGCCAATAAAACAATCACTTGGATCAGTCTCAAAATCACGATAACTTGAAACTAAACTAATAGCCAAAGCCAAATCAATTGCCGGTTCATCTAATTTAACGCCACCAGCTGCTTTAAGATAAGCATCTTGATTTTGTAATAATAGTCCGGCCCGTTTTTCCAGTACAGCCATGATTAAAGAAACACGGTTATGGTCAAGCCCTGTTGTTGTCCGTTTGGCATTTCCAAAAGCCGTTGGTGTTACTAAAGCTTGAACTTCAACCAAAATCGGTCGTGTTCCTTCCAACGAAGCTACAACAGCTGAGCCCGTTGCTCCTTTGAGTCTTTCTTCTAAAAAAACTTGCGAAGGATTGGCTACTTCTACCAAACCGCCTTCACGCATCTCAAAGATTCCAATTTCATTTGTTGACCCAAAGCGATTTTTTACTGCTCGCAAAATTCGATAAGTCCGATGCTGATCACCTTCAAAATAAAGCACAGTATCCACCATATGCTCTAAAATTTTAGGCCCAGCAATGGCCCCACCTTTAGTCACATGCCCAACCACAAAAATCGTAATACCATTAGTTTTTGCAATCTGCATCAAATCTGCTGTAACTTCTCTAATCTGAGCTACACTCCCAACCGCCGAATCCATTTCTGGTTCTTGCATGGTTTGTACCGAATCAATCACCACGTACTCTGGTTTTAAATCAGCGATGCTTTGTTTAATACTATTCATATCAGTTTCTGGATATAAGTAAAATTCGGTTCCTTCTAAAGCTAAACGTTGTGCACGTAACTTAATTTGTGTCGCACTTTCTTCCCCTGAAACATATAAGACACGCCGTTTTTCTTGGGCAAGCTGACCAGATACTTGTAATAATAGCGTTGATTTACCAATCCCTGGATCACCGCCAATCAACACCAAAGACCCTGGAACAATCCCACCGCCTAAAACACGATTTAGCTCAGCTAACTTGGTTTCAACTCGAATTGTTTGTTTAGCACTAATTTCACTGATTAACTGTGGCTTAACCGTACTTCCAGCCAAGCTTTTACGCGGTTGTGCTTTTGCTTTTGACGCAGAAGTCGCCTGAATTTCTTCTAACATACTATTCCATGCCCCACAATTAGGACATCTCCCTAAATAACGTGGTGAAGTATAACCACAACTTTGACAAGTATATTGCGTTTTAACTTTCGCCATATATTTTCCTCCTTTCATTTTAGATATCATATATCCTTATTTTATCATCTTTTACTCACTAAACCACATTTAAGCCTTGATTTTTTTACAATCCCGAAGAGCCAAAACCACCTTGGCGTGTTTGCTTAGGTTGTTTTTCTTGGTCAGCCAATAAATAAGGCATAAAAATTCCTTGTCCGATACGTTCACCTTTTTTCAAATGAATATCTTTGATTCCAAAGTTAATCATCTGAAAGAAAATAGCTCCTTCATTTGCTTCATTATTATAATAATCCGCATCAACTATCCCCACACCATTTGGTAAAATCATATTACGTTTCAACGGGTTACTTGAACGATTAGCCAACATTAGAAATTCATCAGGCTGCATATAAGCCTTAATTCCGGTTGGTATTAAATAAGGTTTTAACACCGCACTTGCATCCAAGTACTCTTGATTGGTAATTTCTTTTTGTTTTCGTAATGCACGTAAAACCTTTAAGAAATTTAATTTCCAGATACTAGGCAACACAAAATCTTCGGCACAAAAGAAATCATACCCTGCCGCTTGTTTAGTTGCACGTACTGGCAATTGAATATTTTTATCTTGATATTTTGAAACAATTTCAAATCCTCGTTGCATTTTTTACCTCGTATTAACTATTTTTCATCACTTATATAATATACCACTAAACCTAGTAATAATGGTATCTCTTAGGCTAAAGTTTCGTGAAAATATGTTATAATATTTCTGTGAAATGGAGGAGATTTTTTTATGAATTATCATTGGCAAAAAGATTCATTAGCAATCCTTGATGACGAACAAAAAATCATCGCCGAAATCGGTTTTAAGATGATTAACGATGAACAAACTTATGTAGTCGAAAGAACGTGGGTCGACCCTAATACACGTGGCCAAGGTTTGGCAGGTAAGATTACTGTTTACTTCTTAGAAGAAGTTAAAAAGCAAGCTAAAACTGTTTTACCTTTATGCCCATATACGCAAGCTTTCTTTGAAAAACACGCTGAATATACTACACTTTTATTCAAACAACCTTAGTTGCAGGAGGAATTTTTTAGATGGATCAAAATCAATTAAAACAACTCGTTGGTGAAAAATCAGTCGATTGGATTAAAGATGGTATGATTGTTGGTTTAGGAACTGGCTCAACTGTTAAATTCATGGTAGACGCATTAGGCCAAAAAATTCAAGCAGGCGAGCTTAAAAACATCATTGGAGTTACAACTTCCAAAGTTACCGCCAAACAAGCCCAACAACTTGGAATCACACTTAAATCAGTTGATGAAGTCGATCATATCGATTTAACTATCGATGGTGCCGATGAAATCAGTGCAGCCTTTCACGGAATCAAGGGTGGCGGTGCTGCTTTACTTTTCGAAAAAATTGTTGCAACAAACTCTTCCAAAAATATTTGGATTGTCGATCAAAGCAAGATGGTACAAGATTTAGGTGCTTTTCCTTTGCCAGTTGAAGTCATTCCTTATGGTAGTCAAAAAGTTTTTGAGCGTTTCGAAGCTAAAGGATTTAAACCAACTTTTCGTAAAAAAGAAGATGGTGGTTTATTATTGACCGATTCAGATAACTACATTATCGATTTACACCTTGAAAAAATCACCAATCCTCATGAATTAGCCACATATTTAGATCAACAAGTCGGCGTAGTTGAACATGGCTTATTCTTAGATCTTGTCAACACTGTGATTGTCGGTGAACAAGATGGTCCTAAAGTCTTAGAAGCACGTTAATACATGAGCTTAATTTCAATAAAAACATCAAGGCTGCATTGCTTTGATGTTTTTTATTATTCTCCAAGTTAAAAATTTATAAAGCGAATAATCCTAACCATAATCTTTTTCATCATATTTTAATTTTTAAAGAAAGTCTTACTCAAAAAATTAATTATTTTCAATCTCTAAGAGTTGAATAATTACTGTTTTTGCCTTACAATATGGTTAATTTGTTAAAGGAGAGTGACTCTAATGACCAACGCAATTACTGCTGATCAACTTAATAATTTTAAAACTGCATTAGATGAACATCCAGCTCATGCTGTGATTGAACGGGCCGTTACTAAAAACGGCATCTTTGCTGCTAGCGAAGATTACCGCTCCTACGTTAACATGGATCCGGTCTTTTCGATTGATATCGATACCGGTAAAGTTGCTAACCAAAAACAATCCGGCCGTTGTTGGATGTTTGCCGCATTAAACACAATGCGTCATTTTATGAAAGATAAATTTAAGGTAGCACCTGATTTTGAATTATCTCAAAGCTACACTTTCTTTTGGGATAAACTAGAAAAAGCTAACTACTTCTATGAAAATGTCTTAAAGACCGCTAGCTTACCAACAAGTGATCGTAAGGTAGCTTGGTTGATGCAAACACCTCAACAAGACGGTGGTCAATGGGATATGATCGTAGCAATCATCGAAAAATACGGCGTTGTTCCTAAGTCCGTTATGCCTGAAACCTTCAGTTCTTCTGCATCTAGCCAATTTAATAAGACATTAAACCTTAAATTACGCAAAGATGCTGTTACATTACGTGAATTAGTTGCAGCCGGCGCAAGCCAAGAAGAAATTACGGCTCGCAAAGAAAAAATGTTAAGCGAAGTTTATCGCCTTGCAGCGTTTAGTTTCGGCCAACCACCTGTTAAGTTTGACTTTGAATATCGTGATACAGATAACAACTATCACATTGACAAAAACTTAACACCACAAGAATTTTATCAAAAATATATCGGTTGGGATTTAAACGACTATGTTTCTATCATTAATGGTCCTACCGCTGATAAGCCATACAATCACATTTATACCATCGAAATGTTAGGTAACGTGGTTGGTGGACGTGAAGTGCGCCACTTAAATGTTGACATGGATACTTTCCGTAAAGTTACCATCAAACAATTAGAATCCGGCGAAAGTGTTTGGTTTGGTTGTGATGTTGGTCAATCTTCTGATCGTCAAAAAGGAATCATGGATACTGAACTTTATCATAAAGATGAACTACTCGGCATCGATTTAGCAATGTCTAAAGCAGAACGCCTTGATTACGGTGAAAGTTTAATGACCCATGCCATGGTCTTGACAGGTGTCGATTTGGTCGATGGTCAACCAACTAAATGGAAAGTCGAAAATTCTTGGGGCGATAAGGTCGGTACTAATGGTTTCTTTGTAATGAGTGATGATTGGATGGAAGAATATTGCTATCAAATCGTCGTTAATAAAAAATTCTTGCCAGAAGAATTACAAGAAGTCTTAAAAGAAGAAGCACGTATCTTAGCACCTTGGGATCCAATGGGTTCTTTAGCTTAATAAATGCTTAAAAAGTCTCATGCTTACAATCCAAAGTAAGCATGAGACTTTTTAGTTTTTAAAGAATAATTTTATTTAAAACACGTAACTTATCATCTAAATCATAAATAATCGGTTCTGCATTAGCAACTTCTAAGCCATCTACATCATCTGGGGCTATTTTTTCAAGATATTTAATCAATGCCCGCAATGAACTACCGTGAGCCACAATCAATTGATTATTTCCTTTTAACAACTCTGGAGCAATCACATCTTGCCAATAAGGTAACAGACGTTTTTCCGTCATCTCTAAACTTTCAGCCAGCGGTAAAATGTTTGCAGGATAATTTTTATAGCGCCTATCTCCCTCAAAACTAACTAATTGAGGTGGGAGCGCAAAATATGAACGACGCCATAAAGCAACTTGCTTAGAGCCATAAACTTTTCTGGTCTCATCTTTATTTAAACCACGCAATGCTCCATAATGGCGCTCATTTAAACGCCACGTTTTATGTAGTGGTACCCATAATTGACCAATTTGTTCAGCTACAATATTTGCAGTACTAATTGCTCTAACTAAAACAGAAGTATGGATCGCTGTAAATTGTATTTGTTGATTAGCTAGTAAAATTCCTGCATTCTTAGCTTGTTGTCGTCCCAACTCTGTCAGCGTCACATCAGACCAGCCCGTATAAGTATTAGTTTGATTAGCGGTACTTTGACCATGTCGTATTAAAACTAGTTTAACCATTTATTTACCTTCTTATCATAAATTATCTTCAATCATACCAAAAAATACTGGTTAAAACAAAAGAGGATGACACGCCGTTGGCATCATCCTCTTTTGATTATATAACTTTTAAGAATTTAATTGTTAAATTAGTTCAAGCGAACAGCAAATGATGGTGTGAAGTATGCTGTGCTACCAATTGTAACTGTTTGACCAGGAGCAGGTGCATGAATGTAGCTACCGCCACCTAAAGAAATCGCAACATGGTATGTTGAACCTTTAGAACCCCAGAATAATAAGTCACCAGGTTGAGCTGAACCTACAGGAATCACTGTACCGCAATTTTCTTGTGCAGTTGTTACACGTGGTAAAGACTTACCAAATGCTGCATAAACATATTGTACAAAACCAGAGCAATCAAAACCAGCTGGTGTAGAGCCGCCCCAAACATAAGGAACACCGATAAATGACTTAGCATAGTCAATTACATTGCTATAGTTGCTTGATGATGGTGCACTTGTTTGGCTACCAGAAACTTGTTCCACTGCCTTAGTTGCATCTGATGCAGCTTGAGCAGCTTGGGAAGCTGTTGTTGCTTGAGCAGCTATTTGTGCAGCTTCTTGCGCTTGACGTTGTGCTTCTTCAGCAGCCTTCTTTGCTTCATCTTCTGTTGCTTTCTTAACTTCTAATTCAGCACGATGTACCGCTAATTGAGCAACATCTTGTTGTAATTGTTTAATTGTTTCTTCTTGTTTATCAGCTGCTTGATCCAATATTTTCTTGTCTGCAGCAACTTTTTCTTTATCAGCTTTTTGATCTGCTAAAGTTTGATTATTAGCACGAACAACTGTTGCTACTGCAATCGTACGATCAATTGCATCAGTGATACTCTTAGAATTAGTAATAAACTCTAACATTGAACCCGCGTTATTTAATTGTGCCGAACGTGCTTGATTTTTTAATTGTTTGTTACGGATTGCAATATTTTTTTGTAAGGCTTCAATTTCTTTGGCTTTTTGATATTGCTTTGTTTGTAATTCAGCCAATTGTTTTTGACCTTCATTAACTTTTTTAGTTGTTTCTTCAATCTTAGCATTAACATCTGCTAAGTCTGATGCTGTATCAGCAGAAACGTTTGTTGTTACAATTCCCATTGCTGTAAAAGCTGTTGCAGCAAATAACACTGCCTTTCCAAATTTCTTTTTCACTTTCTTGACACCTCTAAAAATCTAATTCTTAAAATAGTTATTTAATAACGTTCTTAATCACGAGAATTATCTTACCATTTTCTCATCTAATTAACCATTACAGTCAATTTACAAAATGTTATAAATGATAGTCTCAAAATTTCAAATGTTACAAAAACATTGCAGATAATTGTTACAGTTAGTCATTTAATCACAGAATCGTTGATTTATAAGCAAGTTAAACACTTTTACAATTAACTTTACATCGTTTGCAATGTTTCAAATTTGTAATATAACTTTTTTTATTTAGTCAAAAATAAGCTTTATTAACTAAATAATTACCAAATATTTTTTGCTAATGTTACAATCCTTGTACAAGAACCATCAAGATAGGAACGACAATCAATGATAGTAAGGTTGTTTCCGTTACCATGATCGCTGCATAATCGGAATCTGCTCCATATAATTTAGCAACTACCGGAGCATTTGTCATAACAGGCATTGCTGCTTGTAACACAAAAACTTGCTTCATTAAAGTTGGCATCATTACATTATGTAATAAAAGCATCATCAATAACGGTGCACAAACAAAACGCCCTATAATTACAAGCAAATTTTCGCGCTGGAATGTTAAGTGATTTAAACCAGCTTGTTTGACTGAAATTCCAATAAAGATCATTGATAATGGTACGGTCAAATTTCCTAAATACATTAAATCTTTACTAATAAAACTTGGTAAAGAAACATCTGTTAAGACTAAAACTACTCCTAACATAAACCCAAGTAAAGGTGGCGAGAAAATCTTTTTTAATGTATTTGTAATACTAAATTGTTGTCTTAAGTTAGCATCCCTTTGAATAAAGTATGTACCCAACGTCCAAAATAGTGTTGTATTAGCCATATAGTAAATTAAAACATATGGGATACTCTTATCACCAAATAAAGCTTGATTAATTGGTAAGCCTACAAAAACCGTATTGGAGTTAAAAAACATTGATACAAATAGTCCCCGCTTATTTTGTGAAATACGACATACACGCACTAACACCAAAGCAACTCCTAATAAAATTACCATTGATAATACTGGATAGCCTAAGTCTGGAATTATTCTTATTAAAGAATGTGCATCAAATTTTTGCATGATTGTATCTACCATGTAACATGGCAACGAAACCTGAGTAACCAAACGTGCCAATAGCTTAGTTTGTTTTTCATCAAACCAACTTGCTAAAAAATAACCAACACAAATCAATCCTAAAATAATCAAAACACCCGCAATACTTTCAACAAATACTGCCATCTTTAACCCTTCTTTCAATTCACTATTGGCTAGTATAACATATAACTTGACACTTACTTAAAAAGGTTTTTACTTCTCATTTAATTCACCCAAATTTTTCATTTTATTTAAAAAAAAACTTTGACTATTTCAAAATACCATTTATCAGTGTATAATCTTGAAATAGAATGCAAAATATTTCGAAATTACTTAAGGAGATTTTTAATGAGCAAGGACTACGAAAAAGGCTATGTCGATACCCCTTTACGCCGTGAAAACCAACATTCCCATCGCAACAAATCTAATATTTTACGTAAGCGCATCTGCTTTGGATTACTCTTAGTTGCATTAATCGGTGTTTATAGTACCTGTGCATATGCCTACCATATTTTAGGTAAAGCCAAAGTCACCATTGAAAAAACATATACAAAATCTCATGCACCCAAGCTTCGTAATGTTTCTTCGGTGCTTAAAGATAAAAAGCCAATCTCCGTCTTACTCTTAGGTACAGATACCGGTGACTTAGGACGTTCAGATACCGGTCGAACAGATACACTTATCGTTGCTACAGTTAATCCACAAACAAAACGGGTATCTTTAACAAGTATTCCACGAGATACACAAGTTAAGATTCTTGGCTCTAAAAATAGTTACGATAAAATTAATAGTGCCTATACGATTGGCGGTGTTTCAACAGCTGTTGAAACAGTCCAAGATATGTTAGATATTCCAATCGATTATTATATTTTAATAAACATGGGTGGGCTTAAAAAGATTGTTGATGCTTTAGGCGGTGTTGAAATTACTCCGTTATTAACATTCCACTATGAAAATGCCAACGTAGTTAAAGATCAAACGGTTGTTTTAAATGGTGCTCAAGCGCTCGATTATTCACGCATGCGTTATGATGATCCAGAAGGTGACTACGGTCGACAAAAACGCCAAAAGCAAGTTATTGAAGCTATCATCAATAAAGCAATGTCAATTACTTCTATCAGCCGTTATGAAAAAATACTTAAAACAATCGAAAACAATATGCAAACGGATTTGAGCTTTGACGATATGGTCGAAATCGAAACGAGTTATAAAGAAGCTGGTAATCATGTTGAATCCTATGTTTTACAAGGCGAAGGCGCCATGATTGACGGCTTGTCTTACCAAGTAGCTTCAGCTGACGAAAAGAAAAAGATTTCCGATCAAATTCGACATGAACTAGGTCTAGAACCATCAACAAAAGAATTTACTGGCCGGATTTACTCTGGTTATTCTAGCTATTCTAATTATTCAGTCTATTCAAACTCAGACAATTTGGATTACTCTTCTAGCTCTAATTATTAAAACCATATAAAAAGGGAATTCTCACATCATGAGAATTCCCTTTTTTAATTATTACTAAGATCTAATAATAAACTTCCGTATGCCAAGCCTGCACCAAAACCCGTTAACATCACTTTAGCCGGGCGTTTTTGAGCCTGCCACGCTTGACTTAAAGCTAAAGGAATGCCTACAGATGAGGTATTCCCCGCATGTGTAACATTAATAACAAACTTATCAAGACTAACATTTAATTGCTTGGCTAATTGTTCAATCAAGCGCAGGTTAGCTTGATGCACGATGAATAAATCGATTTGTTGTGCTGTTAAATTATTTTGAGCTAAAAAGTCTTTCATGTGCTGACTAACTTGTGTTGTCACAAATTCATAAACAGAACGTCCATCTTGATAAAAAGCCGTCGTTTGTGGATAATTTGTCGCTACTACTTCACTTAGCGGAGCAATCTTTCCACTATGAATCACATCCGCATTACCTTTAGTGCACAACATTTCTGCTTTAAAACAATCTTTTTTTAAATCACCTTGACAGCTTTCAAGTAAGACGCCTGCAGCTCCATCACCAAAAAAGACCGCTGAGGTACGATCGGTGAAATCAAGCATCTTAGAATTACTCTCCGCACAGATTACCAATGCCTTATGATAGACTCCTCGTAAAAATTTTTCGGCGGTACTCAATGCAAAAATAAAGCCTGCGCAAGCAGCTGAAATATCAAAAGCAAAAGCATTTTGCGCTTGAATTTGTTCTTGAACCAACGCTGCAGTCGCTGGTGTGATTGCATCACCTGAAATCGTTGCAACAATGATTAAGTCGATCTCACTTGCATTAACCTTAGCTTGTTTTAATAACTCCTGAGCTACTTTACTTGCCATTTGTGATGTTTGTTCATCTAAGGCATAATGTCTAGTCTTTATACCGGTATGTTTTTGAATCCATTCATCAGATGTTGGCATTAATTCAGCCAATTCTTCATTAGTCACCACACGTGATGGTAAGTAGCCAGCACTTGCTTTGATCTTAATAATTTTAGCCATTTAGCTTTCACCTCATTTATGAGAATAAAAAAAGCCACAGGGCACTTCCTGTAGCTAATTGATGCGGGTAAATGGATTCGAACCATCACGAGCGCAATGCTCACCAGATCCTTAGTCTGACGCGTCTGCCAATTCCGCCATACCCGCGACAACACAAGATATTATATCAGACTAATTTAATTTTGACAAGCATTTACAGAATTTTTTTTACATATCCTTAACTATAGCACTGACTTAACATATATAATCTGTCAGACACTCACGTTATTTCTTCGTAATCCGTTCACTTATGATAACAATTGGAAAATACAGACAGCCTGCAAGTGGCCAAACAAACCAAGAATCACGCCAAGAATTAAAAAAAATAATCCCTAAGTATAAAGCCGTCACTACAGGCCAATAAATTACTGCAATCATATTATAAGACTTGTTATCCTCTTGATATTCCTTATAATCATCTTCTTGATAAAGAATAGCAAAACTAGCATGATAGGTATAAGCATATATTATTAAGAAAATTCCAGTCGAAATAATGCTAATTGTAAAACCTAGGCCAAATCCTTCAAATTGTGGAGTGAAAATAGCCGGAAAAACAAATAAAGGAATAAAAGGAATAAAAGCAATTAAAATAACTCCCAAGATAATAAACAACTGATATTTACACTGAAATGTCTTTTTTTCTTCTTGTAAGTACCCGTCCACTCCATATTGAAATATTAATTCTCGCTGGTGGTAAGTTTGTTCATAAGGTGCTAAACGTAAATGTGTCAATATAAATAAACCAACACCACAGCCCACCGAAATAAATAAAAAAGATAGCCCCAAAGCATTCTTTAGCGTATCATGGACTGCAAATGAATCTAATACTATTAAAGGGGCAATCGCTATAATACATAATAGCACCCCTAATCCTATCCAAAAAGCCGACTTTTTACGTAATTGGATATTAAGTCACTACCTCTTCTAAAGAAAGTGAATAACGCTGTAGATTTCCTTGTTCTTGTTCATCTTCGATAATAGCGATACTTTTATCTTTTAACAAGTAATCACACGACACATCAAAAATCTGAGATAATTTTATTATTTTATCTAAATCAGGCATTGAAGTACCTTGTTCCCACTTGGATACTGATTGTCTGCTGACCTCTAATTTAGCGGCCAAATCTTCTTGTGACCAATTTTTTTGCTTTTCTTAATTGAGCGCTAAGATCATGTAATCACCTCCGTTTTTATGACCCCGTTATAGAAAAAAATGTAGTTGCATACTACCAACTCTACTTATAATCATGTCAACGAGTGATTGCATCTAGCTGTTTTTATGACGATTAACTATAATATCTCATTTTTATTATCTAATTTTCTATAAAGCCCAGGCAAAAAGTCTGCTTGGCTCTTTGAACTTGTCCATCAACTAACAGGCTTATTTCAATAAATTTTAAATGTCTAATTAATAAATGACTATTTTAATATCAGTAAATTATGACCTCTCAACAGAGGTTACAGTGTTTTAATAAAATCCTCCAAAAGCCTTGAAAATAAAGGATTTATCGCAATGTGTTCGCCTTATCCCTTTATATGATTTCACACAAGTTTACTCTTTCCCTGCCTGCTTATAAGGGCAAAATCAAGGGCAAGAAAGTCTCATAACAAGATATAACAGAGTGTGGCAATCGGAGAACTGTGACATATGTGCGAATATATTATAACGGGGGATTTTTTTATGGACAAGTATATTTATGATGAAAGCAATCGTTTATGGTATGAGTTGCAGGGGGATTATTATATTCCTTGCCTTACTTTACCAGCTGAAAAAGAAAACAAACCTATCAGTTTGTGGGGGCAGCGACACAAACACTACTTACAGGAACATAAACGGACGGTTTATATTTCGCTGCTCACAAGCGGCGAATTGAATAATTACCTTGCCGATATTGACGAACAAGCAACGGAAATGATGTTTCGATTGGTTGAGCAAATGGCTGACAAGGAGGGCGTGACCGAACAACTTAAAGTAGAAAACCCGATGTTGTGGGTTGGTCGAATGAATGAGATACAGGCAAGAGCACGAGAAATTGTATATGCCGATATTATCTATAAGTAAAAAATGTAACATATAGAATATTAAAATTGTGGCAGTCAAAAATTAAAACTTTGTCTGCCACAATTATGATTCGATGTGTTCTCTTTCATAATGACTTTGGTAATTCATTATGCTATAATGAATTTAATTTACGGTATTGCACTGCATCTACTAATTTGGAGTTCGATTAGAACAGGAAAAGATTATATTGATTGCTCTCTATGCGAGATTAAAACCGATTATACAGGAGGAAATTGAATGAGCAATATTATTCAAATCAATAATCTTAATAAAAGTTTTGGAAGTGTAAACGCTGTTCAGAATTTGAGTTTTCGTGTGAAAAAAGGAGAGATGTTTGCCTTTCTTGGTATCAATGGGGCAGGAAAATCAACTACAATCAATATTATGTGTGGACAACTGTCGAAAGACAGTGGAAGCGTTTTTATTGATAAACACGATTTAGATAAGGATATGGACTATATTAAGCGTGAACTGGGTGTAGTTTTTCAATCATCTGTCTTGGATTCTGCCCTTTCTGTTTATGATAATTTGGAAAGTCGTGCCGCTTTATATGGCATTACTGGAATGAAGTTTAAGAAACGACTTGAGGAACTGGCGAAAATATTAGATTTTGAAAACTTATTGAAACGCACCGTTGGTAAATTATCAGGAGGACAACGCCGAAGAATTGATATTGCAAGGGCTTTGTTTCATAAGCCTAAAATCCTTATTCTTGATGAGCCAACAACAGGACTTGATCCGCAGACACGCCGACTTATTTGGAATGTTATATCAAGTTTTCGCAAAGATGAAAATATGACTGTATTTTTAACTACGCACTATATGGAAGAAGCTGCGGAAGCTGATTATGTTGTAATCATTGATGATGGGAAAATATCCGCAGAGGGTACTCCGCTTGAATTAAAAAATATTTATACTGGGGATTACATCACAATTTATGATGTAGATGAAAAGGATATTAAAGAACTTGATGTAGAATATGAGCAAATCCGAAACGGTTATCGCCTTTCTGTACCGAATACAAAGGCTGCAACTGAATTGATTATTCGTAATCCGCAGTTGTTTAATGATTACGAAATAACAAAAGGAAAAATGGACGATGTTTTTCTTGCTGTTACGGGCAAAACATTGGTGGGAGGTGCAGAAAAATGAGTATGGCTTTCATTCTTATCAAAAGAAATATCAAATTGTTTTTCAAAGATAAGGGAATGTTCTTTACCTCTTTGATAACGCCTGCTATATTGCTTGTACTTTATGTGACTTTTCTTGGGAATGTGTATCGAGATAGTTTTACATCTAATTTACCTAATTCATTAAAACTATCAGAAAGCACAATAGAGGGACTGGTAGGCGGTCAACTTATCTCATCTATTCTTGCTGTTTCGTGTGTAACGGTTGCTTTTTGTTCTAATTTTTTAATGGTGCAAGATAAAGCAAATGGTACGATAAGAGATTTAAGAATATCTCCTGTGAAGTCAGCTACACTTTCGCTGAGTTATTATGTTGCAACCTTGCTTTCAACACTTATTATTTGCTTTGCTGCAACAGGTATCTGTCTTACTTATGTGGCTATTGTCGGTTGGTATATGTCGCTCGCAGATATATTCTTTTTGTTTCTTGATATTTTACTCCTTGTTTTGTTTGGAACAGCATTATCTTCGATTATTAATTTTTTCTTATCAACACAAGGACAAATTTCAGCGATAGGCACAATCATCAGTGCGGGATATGGTTTCATTTGTGGTGCATATATGCCTATTTCTTCATTTGGAGAAGGGCTGCAAAAAATAATCTCATTTTTGCCGGGTACTTATGGTACATCACTTATCCGAAATCATACAATGCAAGGGGCGCTTGCCGAAATGCAAAATCAAGGTATTCCAACAGAGGTTATTGAAAAACTAAAAAATTCCCTTGATTGCAATCTTTATTTTTTCGGAAGTCAAGTAAATATCGGAACGATGTATATGATACTTGGAATCACTATTTTGGTATTGATTGGAATTTATATTTTGTTAAACAAATCAAAAAAATATAACTGTTAATTTTGTAGCTGAAAATGATTATGTATGCCGCCGCTATGGGTAACACCATAACGGCGGTTTTTCAATGCCTATCGGCTATCTCTGTCAATGGATTTCTTACGCTGTTTTTGCGGTGGTTTCTGCTTGTTGCGTTCCTGTATCTCACGCAGATGTTTTAACACGCTCTGCTTTTCGGGCGGTCTGTGCTGTTCTTTGGCGGTGGCTGTCGGTTTCCTGCTGACTTGGTATTCCCACTCGGCAAGTTCACGGTTGTACTGTTCCACAACGCTTTCCATTTCTCGGAAATTACGCATAAAAACTTGCACATCAGGATAACTGTCCGCTTTGAGTGTATCGGGGATTTTATCCAGCCTGTCGGCAATCTCCGTTTCGGTTTCTTTGATTTTTACCTCCAACGCTTTTCGCTCTTTGCCTTTGAAAATTCCCTTTGTATCGGCAAGCTGCTGTTTCAGTTTCGGAAGTACCGTATCCTGCAAATGCCGGATCTCTTTCGCCTTATCCTGCGCCTTTATCATCAGCTTTTGCATGGTACGGAACTCTGCCATATCTATTTCAAGGACAGGCTTGGGCGGCAAAGAAGAAAGTGAAAGAGCTTGAGGATTTTCATTTCCACACGCTCCGCCACACCTACACAAGCAATCTGTTGTCCGGCGGCGCAAAGCCGAAAGATGTGCAGGAACTTCTCGGACACTCTGATGTCAGTACCACAATGAACATCTACGCTCACTCTACAAGGGAAGCGAAGCGCACTTCCGCAAGGCTGCTGGATAAGGTGGTCGGCGGGGAATAAAAAGTTGCCCTTGTTTCGGCTCGTAAGGGCAAAAACAAGGGCAAACAGATAAGGTTTGAACGGAAAACAGGCATGAAGCCTTGAAAAATCAATGGTTTTTGAGGATTGGATAGACAAATTCTTATTTTAAAACTAACTTTCCATGACAGCGTGCACAGACATAACGTTTCACATCTACTTGTCGCTTGCGCCAATAAACTTGTTGGCATTTTTGACAAACATATTGTAACTGTGGCTGATTTTCCTTTAATGTCGGTGCGTATCTTAATCCCTCAACTTGTTTTAAGAGTTGTTTAAAATCGGCATCGCAATGGCGATAACCTCGTTTCAAAAGATGTAGATGATAGTGACACAATTCATGTTTAATAATACCATCCAAAGTTTCTAAGCCGTGTTCAGCTAACATTTTGGAATTAAATTCTAAATTATGTGTCTGTAATAAGTATCTTCCCCCTGAACTACGCAAACGTTTATTAAAGGTAGCTTGATGTAAAAAGGGACGTTTGAAGAATTGCTGTGAAATTTGTTCAACTCGTTGTTGTAATTGGGCTTGTTGCATACTTAATCTAACCTCTTTAAAGTTACCCTATTAAATTTTGTAAAAATAGCAAAATTACCATCTCCACTTGCTTTGACACTACCCTTTAGCAAGTTATCTCCCTTTTTTGGAGATTTTCCAAAATTAAAGCATCGTCACTTATCTTATCATTTTTACTCCAACTCAATGTTAAAACATTTTTCTTCAATTCATAAACTAGATTTTTCCCAGCTATTTCTTGTGCTTGATAAGCTTTTGCAAACTTATCTTCATTTCTAAAAATCTTAGTATTTTCCTTAAATGAAGTCAAAATAACTTGATGTTGCTTATCTTTTGCAAAAATTAAGTATAATTGATCGCTATCATCTAAAGTCATTTGATAGGCTTGCCCTGAAACATTTGTGATTGGCGTATGTTGTTTCCAAAAAAATCCACATACTAGCATTAAAACTAGGATTATACCACTAAACACTAACTTCTTTTTCATCTTAATCCCCTCCATTATAGACAAATTTTTCTACTATCTTTATTTTACTCCTGATTATCTCAAATTCCTATTTCAACGTTTTTTCATAAAGAAAAAAACCGTTTCTACTAAAAAAGTAAAAACGGTCCTTTTTTACATCACTTTACGCACAATTTTTTGCACATGATTGCTGATTGCATCCATCGCATTTGATTGTTCTTCTTCAGCTTGATCAAACATCTCTTTATCAATACTTTGTGCTTGATAATCAATACTTGCTTGCATTTTATCACAACCAGCCACAAAATTTTTATAACTACTTACAAGTAATTTGTGTGGTCCTAAAATTTGCACAGGTGCAGCTACATTAGTAAGCTTAGTCAAGTTTTCATGATATAACTCTAAGCCTTTAGTAAACTCAGCATTTGTCTTTTCGTATTGTTCAGCCGTCAGCTTCGTTCCTTCGTCTAAGAACTTGCGTAAGGCTTCAAAATAATCATTTAAGCTAGCTCCCATTTCTTCAGTGCTATCTAAAACGCTTGATAAAACTTGCATGTAATAACCCATGTTTGCTTTCTTTTTCATCTGTAACTTCCCTTCGTCATAAAAAATTATTTCCAAAATTCATCATAAACCGTAATTGGTAAATGTCGCTTGTGTTGTGTCTTAAGATACCAACTTTCAATTTTTTCAGCGGCTTGCTTAGCAACTTCTTTACCTTCTAGGTAATCATCAATCTGATCATAAGTAACGCCTAATGCTACTTCATCTGGTAAAGCTGGTCGGTTTTCTTCTAAATCTGCTGTAGGTGTCTTTTGATACAAATGTTTCGGTGCTCCTAAATATTGTAACATCATCCGTCCTTGCCGTTTATTCAAACGCCATAATGGTGTAATATCAGCTCCACCATCACCAAATTTTGTGTAAAAACCAGTAATCGCTTCTGCAGCATGGTCTGTTCCAATCACTGCTCCACTGCAAGCTCCAGCAATTGCATATTGCGCAATCATCCGTTGTCTAGCCTTGATATTTCCCTTATTAAAGTCACTGATTGTCACGTCATTTGCTTCCACCGCTAAGACCATTTGATCACTAGATGCTTGAATATTGACTCTCATTGTCTGATCTGCTTGCATAAAAGCAATTGCATCTAGAGCATCTTGTTCATCAGCTTGTTGGCCATATGGTAAACGCACTGCAATAAATTGATAACTTGCATCATTTGTTTCTTCACGTAATTCTGTAATCGCTAATTGAGCTAATTTACCGGCTAAAGTTGAATCTTGACCACCAGAAATCCCTAAGACTAATGATTTTAAAAACGGATGCTTTTTTAAATATTCCTTCATAAAATCAATTGATCGTCTAATTTCGACTTGTGGATCAATTGTTTCTTTAACACATAATGTTTCAATGATTTCCTTTTGTAATGGCCGCATTTTTTGTCCCCCTATCGACTGTGATGTCCTAATTGATGACGAATATCATGCAATAATTGCATCTTATTATCGTAGCATGCTTTGGATAAGTCAACTGGATAGTCTTGTGGATTTAAATCACGTTTATATTCTTCCCACAAGCTGTCAAGCTTTTCATGTGCATACTGTTTAATTTCTTGAATCGTTGGTAAATCATAAACTAACTTACCTTCAACAAAGATATCTTGTAAGATTGGTCGAGCATTAAAGTCAGTAACCGTCTTATTGATATACGTATAGTGTGGATGGAACATATATAAAGAATCTTCTTTACGTGGATCTTCATTCCATAAAGCAATATAATCACCTTCTGATTTACCATCAATCTTTTTAGTGATTCGCCATACTTGTTTTCTACCCGGTGTTGAAACCTTTTCAGCATTGCTAGAAATCTTGATTGTATCTTCCATTTGACCTTGATCATTTTCAATAGCAACCATCTTGTAAACAGCACCTAATGCTGGTTGATCATAAGCGGTAATCAATTTAGTACCGACACCCCAAACACTAATTTTTGCTCCTTGCATTTTCAAGTTCATGATAGTTTTTTCATCTAGGTCGTTGGAGGCATAAATTTTAGCTGAAGTAAAACCAGCTTCATCCAATTGTTCACGCACTCGTTTGGAAATATAAGCCATATCCCCAGAATCAATTCGTACACCTAAGAAATTAATCTTATCACCCATTTCTTTAGCAACCTTGATTGCATTTGGTACACCTGAACGTAAGGTATCATAAGTATCAACTAAAAAGACACAATCTTTATGTGTTTTTGCATAAGCCATGAATGCATCATAATCATTACGATATGCTTGAACTAACGAATGAGCATGTGTTCCGGTTGCTGGAATGCCAAAAATTTTAGCAGCGCGCACATTACTTGTTGCATCAAATCCACCAATATAAGCAGCACGTGTGCCCCATAAAGCTGCATCAAATTCTTGTGCTCTACGTGTTCCAAATTCCATTAAAGCATCATCACCTACGACTGAGCGAATACGTGCGGCTTTAGTAGCAATCAAGGTTTGATAATTGACAATATTTAAAATTGCAGTTTCAACTAATTGACAATCAACCAAAGACCCTTCAACTTGCAAGATTGGTTCGTTATTAAAAACAACTTCACCTTCAACTGCTGAGCGAATCGTTGCTGTAAACTTGAAATTACGCAAGTATTCAATAAAATCATCCGGATAGCCAGCCACATCTTTAAGATATGCCAAGTCTGTTGCAGTAAATTTTAAATCCTGAATATATTTAATCACACGCTCTAGACCAGCAAAAATCGCGTATCCATTATCAAATGGCAATTTTCTAAAATAAACTTCAAAAATTGCTTTTTTTTGATCGATACCTTCTAACCAATATGTTTGCATCATATTGATTTGATAAGCATCTGTATGCAATGTATAACTATCATCTGGAAATGTTTGTACCATAATTTTTCCCTCTTAAGTCATTATATATTTACTATATAAAATAGTTATCCTCTCCATTTTAACACTTCTAGTATATTAAGTCTTGTAAAATCTTTAATCTTTTGCATAGTTTGCCTTTATAACTCACTATGGTAGTATAATTATAGTAAATTAATCTGAAAGTAGGCTTCCAAATGAGCAAACCATTTGCAACCGTCAATGTTTTAGGACTTGATTTTATCAATACAACTAATCAAGCCTTTCTTGAACAGTTAAAAAAAGACTGTCAAACAAAAAATAATCGCTTCATCGTAACGGCTAACCCTGAAATCGTCTTAGCCGCTAAAAATGATCCCCATTATGCTTTAGCACTCAAAACAGCTGATTACATCACTCCTGATGGAATTGGCATCATTAAAGGCGCAAAGATTTTAAAAACACCTTTACCCGAAAGAATCACTGGTTTTGACACCTTATGTGCACTCCTTGAATTTGCCAGCCAAACCAAGAAAAAAATTTTTTTACTAGGTGCTAAACCAAATGTCATTAAACAAGTTGTTGAAAATGTAGCTACTAACTATCCTGGAGCAATTATTTGTGGTTATCATGATGGTTATTTTAAAGATGAACAAGCTGTCGTTAACCAAATTAAAAATGCTAACCCGGATATGGTTTTTGTTGCTTTAGGATTTCCTAAACAAGAATACTTTATCAAAGACCACCGCCAAGTTGCCCCAGCTTTATGGATGGGTGTTGGCGGAAGTTTCGATGTTTTGGCTGGGGTTGCTAAACGTGCCCCGCAGTTTTGGATTAATCTCCATTTAGAATGGTTTTATCGTCTTTTAAAAGAACCTAGCCGTTTCATTCGAATGTTGGCCTTACCTAAGTATTTGTTATTAGTCTATCGTAAACGTTTCTTAAATAAATAAAAAACTAGGAGTTTAAAGCTCCTAGCTATAATTTTTTAGGACTGGTAGAATTTCTATCGGTCCTAATTTTTTTGTAAAAAAATAGATATATAAAAACATTTTTTAGCATAACACTTGGAAGAAAATTTTTAGATAATCTGTGTAAAATAAAAAGCCCTCTCTACTAAAAAACAGTAAGGAGAGCTTCTAAAGCAAAGTTAATAACTTTATTTTGAGCGACTACTTTATTAATTCGATTTAACAAAAAGTCTTTTTAACGTTCTAGATAAAATTCAAAACGATCACCAACATATTGAGTCCGTACATATTCAAAAGGACGATCATCTTTTAGCCAAGTTACTTGCCGTAAGCGTAAAATCGCTGAACCACGTTTAATATCTAAATAATCAGCAATACGTTCTGAAGCACACGTTGCTGTCACCGTTTGTTGAGCTTTTCCAATTAAAATACCATGCTCTTCTAAAGTCCGATAAAGCGAACTAGTTATTTGTTCTCTTTGATAGTCTTTAATCAAGTCATACGGAACTGTAGCGACCTCAAAACAAATCGGCACATTATCAGCAAAACGGATTCGTTCCATACGCAAAACCTTTTGTTCATCACTTAATTGTAATTTTTCGCTTTCACTCATTGAAGGAGTAGTGATTAGATATGAAACCGTCCGACTCGAAGGCATTTTACCTTGCGCTTCAGTAATCTCAGTAAAACTCGTAACTCCTGACATTTTTTCTTGAACTTTTTGACGCGAAACAAATGTCCCTGAACCTACGTGGCGTTCTAAGATTCCTTCTTCAACCAGCGTTTGAATCGCTTGACGTAAAGTCATGCGGCTGACACCAAATTGTGCTGAAAGTTCCCTTTCAGAAGGAATTCGGTCCCCGACAGCCCATTTCCCTGCTTCAATCTTTTTTTTGATTTCATTATGAATCTGAATATAGATTGGAGATCCCATCTAATCACCTTCCCTTTTTATTTACTATTTTTTGAAAAGGCGACCAAAGCTATAAGTTGCTTCTAAGTTCATATCCTTATCAAAAATGTTTAAATCGGCATCTTTACCGACTGCAAGGCTACCCTTGCTGGTTAGATTAAATTCGCGTGCTTGGTTAACAGAAGACATTAATACAGCTTCTTGAATACCACAGCCTGTAAATTTCATAATGTTAACAAAAGCATCTTTGAATTGTAAAACAGACCCTGCTAACGTCCCATTTTCAAGACGAGCTTGTTTGTCTTTAACAATAACTTTTTGGCCACCTAATTCAGAAATTCCTTCAGGCATCCCTTTAGCACGCATTGCATCTGTAATCAATTCGATTCTTTCTGGTCCCTTTAATTTATAAGCCAATTTAATCATATCTGGACATACATGGAAACCGTCAGAAATTAATTCACAATAAATATTATCTTCTAACAAGACATGTCCTGTTACACCTGGTTCACGATGTTTAAATTCACGTTGTGCATTATATAAATGAGTTACATGACTTGCCTTTGAATTTTTCATTTCTTCTCTAGTTGCATTACTGTGTCCTACAGAAGGTACAATCCCATGTTCAACACAATATTGTTCAAATTCAGGTGATGTTTTGTGTTCTGGAGCATAGGTTACAACCTTAATTAAATTACCGGAAAGTTCGTTCCAGCGTGCAAATACATCAACTTCAGGTGCTTTGATATATTCTTCCGGTTGAGCTCCCTTAAAGATTGGTGAAACAAATGGTCCTTCTAAATGAATTCCTTGAATTACAGGATTCATTTCAGCTGCCTTTCTTGCAGCAACCAAGGCTTTTTCAATGTTTTCATATGATTGAGTCATGGTTGTAGGAAAATAAGTTGTTACCCCTTCTGTTACCATGTCGTTAACCATTTCATTGATTTTTTCGGGATCGGCATCCATCGTGTCAAAGCCATAGCCGCCATGACAATGAACGTCGATAAAACCAGGAACGATAATCTTACCTTGAGCATCAATAACTTGTTGATCGCTCGCTTGTGCTTTATATTCACTAACTGGTCCAATTGCTTCGATTTGTTTATCGAAACGAATATACCCATCTGTAATTTTTTCTTCTCCTGTATAAATAACTGCGTGTTTAATGACAGTACTCATAACTAATCCCACCTTTAATGATATACCTTTACTATAATCGGTATAGACCAAAAAAGCAAGCAGTTTCAAGACAAATTAACAGATTTATCTCATTTTGTTTGAACGCTTTGATCTTTAGCAATTGTAGCATCAATTCCTTTAACCACAGCAGTCATAAAACCAGCTTCTTGCATCGCTAATAAACCCGCAATCGTTGTACCTCCAGGAGAACAAACATCATCCACTAATTCCATAGGCGTTTTAGAACTAGCTAAAACTTTCTTGGCACTACCTAACACAGCTTGTGCACTAATTTTAGTTGCCTCTTTCTTAGTTAAACCATATTTAACTCCAGCTCTAGCCATAGCATCGATATAAAAATAAACATAAGCAGGTGAACTTCCCGCTAACGCCACAAATGTACTAAAATCTTTTTCAGGTAATTCTACAGTTTGTCCGATACTAGCAAGAAGTTCTTGGCATTTTTGGTAATTAGTAGCACTTAATTTATCATTACCTACCAAAGCCGTCATCCCAGCTGCAATCTCTACATTAACATTTGGCATAATTCGTAAAATTTCAAGTTCATCGCTGGCTAACACACTTTTAATTTCAGCTAAGCTTACACCTGTTACCATCGAAACCACAACTGGCTTTTTTTGCTTAACGACATCTTTAATTTCAAGTAAGACATCTTTTAATACAATTGGCTTAATCGCTAAAAATAAAATATCAGCTTGTTTAACTACCTCTTGATTGCTTACACAAGCGTTCAAACCTAACTTTGCAGCATATGGTTGATAACTTTCTTTATGTGCACTATGCACATAAATATCTTTTGGCATTACAGTCTGTTGTTGTTGCCAGCCTGCAATAATTGCTCGTGCCATATTACCGACACCTATAAAACCTACTTTCATCTGTTTCCTCCGTTCAAATTGAGCTAATCCAATTATACCTGTTTATGTAACTTAACGCCATTTGTTTATTTTAATTGGCTTACTGATTATAGACCATTAAAATTTATATAAGCACAAAAAAACCTGTATCGCACAGATACAGGCTCAGACTGGGGTAGCTGGATTCGAACCAGCGCATGAGGGAGTCAAAGTCCCTTGCCTTA
>ERZ791897.242-NODE-242-length-51592-cov-4.508722_pt1 | contig 51592 bp, 47 predicted proteins | sample MGYA00510152_ERZ791897 | MGnify/ENA primary metagenome ERZ791897 (study PRJEB30046, sample SAMN00792050) | human gut metagenome | study: EMG produced TPA metagenomics assembly of the A metagenome-wide association study of gut microbiota in type 2...
TAATGACCGAATTTCCAATAAAACAAAAAACATGAGTCCGGTTGATTACCGAACCTATGTCTTAGCCGCTTAAAAATATTTTATTTTTGTCTAACTTTTCTGTTGCACTTCATATACGATGATTTTATATATTTCATCTGTATACTTAGAAGGCATTATAGCCCTTAATATATGGTTGCGGATTTTTTGTTAGCGCTCTAATTATTTAAATGTTTTTTCGCAAAAAAGCCCTTATTAATGAAAAAACAGTAAAGAAAGCTCGGAAATAAAAATTAATAACTTTAATCTTTGGTGACCACTTGCTCAGTTTGCTTTGACAAAGATTCATTAAAGATAGTCTTTTTCCTTTAGCGTACGTATGTTCTAAAAGTGGGTATTTGTGTTATAATTAACGCATAAAAACAGCAAAGGAGCAGGTTTGTGGCACAACAAAGAAGAAAAAAGACCAAGAGACGTGGCACTAGTAGAAAAAACAATAATGAAATATCAGAACATGTGATTGGCGCACTTTTTATCGCCTTTAGCCTCTTAGGTGGCTTACACCTGGGGTATTTAGGGACACTTTTTGCTAATGTCTTACGGATTTTTGTGGGAGATGCCTATCAAGTAGCGGCCGGATTATTAGCCTTATTAGGAAGCTATTTGTTGATCGTTGGCAAAGAACCACAAATCAAAGCGCAGTTGCTGTGGGGAGCTGGCGTATTTAGTAGCGGAGCTTTATTATTGATGCATGCTTTGTTTTTTGCGCGCTTAGATTTGCATGCTAAGTTTATCGATATCACCTGGCAATATTTATTTTTAGATATCGCCCATGCGACCGCGGCAACACCAGTAGGAGGCGGTTTACTTGGCGCTTGCCTTTATGCAATAGCCTACTTCTTATTGGCGCAGCTAGGAAGTTATTTGTTGAGTGGTTTTTTGATGCTTTTAGGGGTTTGTTTGCTTTGCAACGTATCGTTAGCCGAAGTCTTGAAAAAAGGCGGTCAAGGAATTTACCAGGGATTATTGTTGTTAAAACGGTTAGGATATAGCGTGGCTACCAAACGGCGTCAAAGAACTAAAAAAGTAGCTAAACCGCTTGAACAGCCGGCCAAAACGCCGCTTTCTTTAGAACCAGTGACCTCACCTAAGACCACGCAAGAAGTTTTAGAGCCTATTGAGATTCAAGAGTTCAACGAAAAAACGCTGGAAACAGCGCCTAAAAAACAAGCTGAGCCCGCCTTTACGCTGACACCAAGCGATCCTAATTATCAATTGCCTGGTTTAGAGCTTTTAGATGATGTCAAGGCAATCGACCAAAGCAAAGAAAAAAGCACTATCTTAAAAAATCAGGCCATCTTGCAAAAGACATTCAAGAGTTTTGGGGTTGATGTCGAGCTGAAAAATACGATATTAGGGCCAGCTGTCACCAAATATGAGTTGCATCCAGCCATTGGGGTCAAGGTTTCTAAGATCGTCAATTTAAGCGATGATTTGGCCTTGGCCTTGGCGGCTAAAGATATCCGCATCGAAGCACCAATCCCGGGGAAATCTTTGATTGGAATCGAGGTTCCTAACCAAGAAGTGGCGACGATTTCGTTTAAAGACGTGATTGCTGCTCAAAAGAAAAATCCCAACAAACCGTTAGAAGTACCGTTAGGCCGCGATATCTCTGGCAATTTAGTCGTGGCTGATTTGGCTAAGATGCCACATTTATTGATTGCTGGTTCAACTGGTAGCGGTAAATCTGTGGCTATCAACGGGATTATCACTAGTTTGTTGATGAATTGCCCACCAGATCGTGTTAAATTGATGTTAGTCGATCCTAAAAAAGTGGAATTAGGTGTGTATAACGATATTGCACATCTCTTGACGCCAGTTGTTACTGAGCCTAAAAAAGCGGCTAGGGCATTACACAAATTAGTAACTGAAATGGAACGGCGCTATGAATTGTTTGCTAATACTGGTCAAAGAAATATCGCGGGTTATAATCAAATGATTGAGCGTCAAAACCAAGAATTAAACACTAAAGAGCCGACCTTACCTTATATCGTGGCGGTCGTTGATGAATTGTCTGATTTAATGATGGTTGCCTCAAATGAAGTTGAAGATGCTATTATTCGTTTAGCTCAAATGGCGCGTGCTGCTGGAATTCATATGATTTTGGCTACACAACGGCCATCTGTTGATGTTATTACAGGATTAATTAAAGCAAACGTACCTTCACGCATGGCTTTTGCAGTCTCAAGTGGGACCGATTCGCGTACGATTATTGATCAATCAGGTGCCGAAAAACTCTTGGGACGAGGTGATATGTTGTTTTTACCGATGGGTACTAACAAGCCTTTACGTGTACAAGGGGCCTTTATTTCTGATGCGGACGTGCAACGCGTGGTAGATTTTGTTAAAAAACAACGGTCGGCCGTCTATGATGAAAAATTAACGGTAAGCGATGAAGAAGCACAACAAGATTTACAAGAAGATCAAGAAGATGAATTGTTTAGCCAAGCAGTTGAATTCATTAAAAGCGAACAAAAATGTAGTATTTCTTTGTTGCAGCGGCGCTTCAAGATTGGCTATAACCGTGCGGCACGGATTGTTGATGAGTTGGATAAAAGAGGCATGATTGGCCCACAAGAAGGTAGTAAACCGCGTAAAGTGTATTTAAATAAAGAAGATAATTAAAAAAGATTCTCATTCTCGATTTTTAGAGGTGAGAATCTTTTTATTATCAAATAAGCAATTGAAGCGTTTTTTTATTGCTTGTAGTAATATTTATAGCGAGTGAAAGTTAATTTTAATTTGTTTTTCTAGCTAGTATCAATTATCATTAGATAATAAAACTTTTTTAACAAAGGGGGAACTGTGTGTGCGCGTAAATCTAACTTCAGGTGTTGACGCAACTTTAATTACAACACAACAGTTCAAAACAACACGAATAATAATTTCATTTTTGAAACAGATTGAATCGAAAAAAGAATTAGCTATGCGAACGCTATTGGCTAATATTTTAGAAACAAGTTCACAAAAATATCCAACGCAAAAACAAGTTGCACAAAAATTAGCGGCTCTTTATGGTGCTAGTTTTGGAACAACAAGTAATCGGCATGGAAATGTCCATGCTTTAAATATGATTTTAAATTGCGTTAATGATAAGTATCTACAAAAACCACAAGAAATATTAAAACAGGCATTAGAATTTTTAGAAGAAATGCTTTTTGCGCCATTGGTGGATGAAAATGGTTTTGATCAAAAAACTTTTATGCGTCAAAAGAGTAATTTAGAAGATTATCTGGTTTCTTTAGCGGATAATAAGCAAACTTTAGCAGCACTTAAGGTGCAAGAATTATATTTTACTAAATCTTGGCAACAGGTAGCCTCTTTTGGTTCACAAGCTGACTTAAAAAATATTACAGCACAAGAATTGTATGCTTATTATTTGCAATGTTTGACAAAAGATCAGGTGCAAATCGTGGTTTTAGGTGATTTGGTATCTGAAACAAAGATCCAAGAGCTCTTGCAAAACTTACCTTTTGTGGCACGTACACCACAAAATCTACAGCCATTTTACACACAAGAAGTAATACCAACAGTTAAAGAGACTTCAGATAGTGAAGAATTAAGCCAAAGTAAATTGGATTTAATGTTTAATTTGCCAGTAAAATACCATACTAAAGATCATTATGCTGCCTTGGTTTTAAATGGTTTATTTGGTGGTTCACCATTATCTAAGCTTTTTGTCAACGTCAGAGAAAAAGAAAGTTTAGCGTATTATGCAAGTAGTAGTCTAGATATTTTACGCCAAACAATTTTGGTTCAAACTGGTATTCAAGCGGAAAACAAAGAGCATGTGGTAGAGTTAATCATACAACAGCTTCAAGCGATTGCTAAACAAGATTTTAGCTTAGAAGTTTTTGAAAATGTCAAAGCAAGCTTGGTTAATTCATATTTAAGTCGCTTGGATAGTCAAATGAATCTAGTAAACCGCGTAATCAGTGATTATTTGACAAATACGGTAAGTGATGAAGCAAAATGGGTAGCTAATATTAAAGAAGTTACACCACAAGAAGTGGCTAATTTAGCTACTAAAATTAAACTACAAGCAGTTTATTTCTTGGAAGGAAGGGGTTAAGGAAATGGAAATCTTAGAATATCCACAATTTACAGAGAAAATTTATACCTTGACGCTTTCTAATGGATTAAAGATTAATTTATTACCTCGAAGTGGTTTTCACAAAACTTACGGAATTTTGACGACAGATTATGGTTCAATCGATAATGTTTTTGTGCCAAGAGGACAAGAAGAGATGCTAAAAGTTCCAGATGGTATTGCACATTTTTTAGAACATAAGATGTTTGAAAAAGAAGATCATGATGCTTTTGAACTTTTTGGACGTTACGGGGCTGAAGCTAATGCTTTTACGAGCTTCACACAAACAAGCTATATATTTTCAACGGTTCAAAATGTCGATAAATGTGTGGAAACTTTGCTAGATTTTGTGCAAACACCATATTTTTCTGAACAAACTGTGGAAAAAGAAAAAGGCATCATTGGACAAGAAATTAAGATGTATGATGATGATCCAGGCTGGCAACTTTATTTTGGAACCATTGAAAACTTATATCCAAATGAACCTTTGAGCATCGATATTAGCGGAACGATCGATTCGATTGCAAAGATTACAGCCAAAGATTTATACACATGTTATGAAACCTTTTATCATCCAAGTAATATGAATCTTTTTTTAGTAGGTGGCTTTGATGTTAATCAGATTTTAAATGTGATTGAAACAAATCAAGCTGGCAAAGATTTTACGCCATCAAGTGAGATTAAAAGACGTGCTATTGGAAGCAATCAAGAAGAAGCAGATAATCAAGTGATTCCATATCGTATGAAAGAACTAAGTGTTCAACGACCAAAAACAGCGGTTGGGATCAAAGGAATAGATGAAGTTCCAAGCGGACGTGCTGGTTTGACGTATAAACTTAAGTTAGATTTAGCGTTGTATCTGCTTTATAGCGAGACTTCTGATTGTTATCAAGAACTTTACGATCAAGGAATATTGGATGATAGTTTTGGTTATGAATTCCAATTGGATCGCGGTTTTCATTTTGCTATTATTAGTGGTGATACCGAGCATCCACAAGATTTATCTAAGGCAATTGTTGATATTGCTGAACATGCTGCTGAAACATTGCGCCAAAAACAAGTGGAATTTGAATTGGCTAAAAAAGAAATGCTGGGGCGCTACATTCAATCGTTAAATTCGCTTGAAAGTATTGCTAATCGTTATGAAGGCAACTTGTTTGATAGTGCAACCGTATTTGATGCGGTCGCTTTATTAGAAGAAATCACGTTGAATGATGTTGTACAAGTTGCGGATGCATTTTTTAATTTGGATGCAATTAGCGTCTATCAAATCTTACCGAAAGAAGATGACGCAAAATGAAATGGGCTTTAATTTTAGGTGCATCTGGTGATATTGGAAGTCAAATTGCAAAAGACTTAGCCGCACAGGGCTGGTCATTATACTTGCATTATCATCGTAATAAAACTAAAATGTTAGAGATTTGTTCACAGTTGCAAAAACAATACCCTAAGCAAGATTTCTTATTGCTTTCAGCTGATATGACACAAGCAGATAGTGCACAAAAGATTGCCAAACAACTTTTTGGCTTAGATGCACTTATCTTTGCGCAAGGGACTACTAAGTATGGTTTGTTGCGCGATTTGACGCGAAAAGATTTAGAAGAATTGACGCAAATGCATTTAACGTGTCCTTTAGAGCTAATTGGTTTGTTAGAAGAAAAATTAGCTTCAAGTCAAGCTGGACGAATAGTCTTTATTGGTTCGGTCTATGGGGCAGCAGGTAGTGCTTTAGAAGTAGGATATAGCACGCTAAAAGGTGCCTTAAGTGCATTTGTTAAGGCATATAGCCAAGAAGTTGCATCGCTAGCAATTACGGTCAATGTAGTAGCACCAGGAGCGGTTGATACCCAGATGAATCAGACTTTTTCTAAGCAAGAACGACAAGAAATCAGTGAGCAAATACCACTAGGGAGATTTGCGACTCCAACAGAGATTAGTTATTGGGTGTGCTCTTTATTGCCTAAACAAGCGGCTTATATGACAGGTCAAACACTATATGTTAGTGGTGGGTGGCTAAACTAAAGTAATTCTTAATGAAAACCGCTGTAAAGTTATGCTATACTTAAACAGAAGCTATTAAAGTGGTTAATTTAAATACAAAATTAGAAAGACATGGTGTGAGAAACGATGAGTGACGTTGGAAAAATATTGAAAGATGCTCGTGTAGATAAGGGCTTAACTTTGGATGATTTACAACAAATAACTAAGATCCAAAAACGCTATTTGATTGCGATTGAAGATGAAAACTTTGACGCTTTACCGGGTACTTTTTATGTTAAAGCGTTTATTCGTCAATATGCTGAAACAGTTGGGCTTGATCCTGATATTGTATTGGAGGATTTGGCTGAGAAACTTGGAGAAAATAATCAAGTACAAGAACCAAAGCAACCAACTAGTCGTGCACAATTGCGTGAAAAGAAAACAGATGATGTAGAAAGTTCGTTAAATAAACTTGTAAAGTATTTACCGACTGCGATTGTAGTTGTAATTGTTATAGCTATTGTCGGTACGATTTATTTTGTGACTTATGGGAATAACAAGAAAAATAGTCAAGATCAAATCGATACTTCACAAAAAGTTTCAGTTTCTTCTGAGGTAACTAAAAAGAAAAAAGATACAACTAAGACAAAAGAAAGCAATAAGCAAAGTTCTACTAAAAAAGAAACTAAGACTAAAAAAGATAAGACTACAGAAAAACAAACTATTACAAGTACAGCAACTAGTGGTACGACGTTTACGTATAGTTTGAAATCTTCAGCAAAACAAAATAAGATATCTTTTGCTGATAGTGGATCAGCTGCTTGGAGTGCGATTTATGCTGATGGTGTACAACAATGGCAAGGAACACTAAACGATGGTCAAGTTCAAGATGTAACCTTACCTGAAAATGTACAGACTATTAAAATCAGTTTAGGAAATTCTAAAGCAACGACCATCAAGATCAACGGAAAAGACTTTAATTTTATGAATGAAAATGCCGATTTAACGGTACGTCAAATCGTGATTAATGTCGAAAATTCAAATCAAAGTCAAGATGCGACACAAGAATAAAAACAGGAATAAGAAAGGAAAAAAGTTAGATGAATTTACCAAATAAATTAACAATTATTCGAATCTTTTTGATTCCAATTTTTATGCTAGTGTTGTTGTTGCCGTTAGATTGGGGAAACGTTGTTTTAGCAACAACGAGTATCCCACTTACCCAGTTATTAGGGGCAATTATTTTTGCGCTTGCTTCAATCACAGATTTTGCTGATGGTCAAATTGCACGCAAACATCATTTAGTGACTAATTTTGGAAAGTTTGCTGATCCGTTGGCCGATAAAATGTTGGTGATGACGGCTTTTATTATCTTAGTACAAATGGGGAAAGTGCCTGCTTGGGTAGCGGCTATTATCGTTTGCCGTGAATTAGCAGTAACGGGTTTACGCTTAATCATTGTTGAAAATGATGGTAAGGTTATGGCTGCTGCAATGCCAGGAAAAATTAAAACAACCACGCAAATGTTTGCGATTATCTTTTTGTTTTTAAATAATGTCTTTTTTGCAGCAATCAATATTCCAATCGGTGAAATTTTACTTTATATTTGTTTGTTCTTCACAGTTTATTCTGGTGTAGATTACTTTTATAATGCACGATTTATTTTTGCTGATTCTTTTGGAAAAGATGAATAATAAACAAAACACCGTTGATTTTGGAAAAACCAAAATTAAATGGTGTTTTTGCGTATTTAAAGATAGTGAGGCGATTGAAAATGCATGCAGAAATAATTGCAGTAGGAACAGAAATATTATTAGGACAAATTGTTAATACTAACGCAACTTTTTTAAGTGAACAACTAGCACAATTAGGAATTGACGTTTATTATCAAAGTGTAGTAGGAGATAATGCTAAGCGTTTAGCTCAGGCTATCAAAATAGCGGCTAAGCGCAATGATTTAGTTATTTTAACAGGTGGTTTAGGCCCAACACCAGATGATTTGACCAAACAAACAGTTGCAGCCTTTTTAGGAAAAAAATTATGCCAAGATGATGTAGCACAAGCTAAAATGTATGATTTTTTTGCTAAAAGTAAGCAAGAAATGGCACCTAATAATTTATTACAAACGATGTATTTTGAGGATGCTCAACCATTGGCCAATGAAACTGGCTTAGCCGTGGGAATTTATTATCAAGCTATGACAGGGGCTGATTTCTTGTTATTGCCTGGACCACCAAATGAGTTAAAACCAATGTTTTTGCATCAAGCAAAGCCATTATTACAAAAAAATTATTGCTCAGGTCAACAATTGTATTCACGTGTTTTACGCTTTTTTGGCATTGGAGAGTCGATATTAGTTACTAAGTTAGCCGATTTGATTGATAAGCAAACCAATCCGACCATTGCCCCATATGCCAAAACTAATGAAGTCACCTTGCGATTGACTGCTAGTGCAGATAATCAAGAAAATGCTAAACGATTATTAGATGAGATAGAAGAAAAGATAAAACAGCGAGTTGGTAAATACTTATATGGGTATGGCGATGAAAATAGTTTACCATTAGTTGTGGTTAATAAATTAAAGCAAGCTAAATTAACAATTAGTGCCTCAGAAAGTTTAACTGGTGGACTTTTTCAAAAAATGGTGACAGATGTTGCTGGTGCATCAGAAATCTTTGCCGGTGGTTTTGTGACGTATGCTAAAGAAGCTAAGGCTAATTTGTTAGACATTGACATTGCTACTTTAGATAAAAACGGAGTAGTCAGTTTTGAAACTGCTTGTTTGATGGCTAAACATACTCAAGAAAAATTAGCGTGTGATATTGCAGTGTCGTTTACTGGTGTTGCAGGGCCAGCAACGCTTGAAAATCAGCCAGCAGGAACTGTGTGGATTGGCTTAGCCCAAAAAGACGGATCTGTGACTGCACGTAAATTTATCTTTCCTAAACAGCGCGAGTTAGTACGTGAAAAAGCTGCATTGAGTGCATTTGCATGGATAAATGAGATTTTAGAGCAAAAATACAAACATTAGTTCGATATTTCTTGCCTTTTTGTGTAAAAATCAGTATTATTAAAGATGACAGATAAATTAGAAAGGATGTATCTAATTGGCAGACGAAAGACAAGCCGCTTTAGAGCAGGCACTTAAAAAAATTGAAAAAAACTTCGGTAAAGGTTCCATCATGCGAATGGGTGAAAAAGCCGATACTCAAATTTCCACCGTACCTAGTGGTTCATTGGCATTAGATGAAGCATTAGGAGTTGGCGGTTATCCACGTGGAAGAATTGTGGAAATTTATGGACCAGAAAGTTCTGGTAAGACAACTGTTGCCTTACATGCAGTGGCAGAAGTTCAACGTAATGGAGGTACTGCAGCTTATATCGATGCGGAAAATGCTTTAGATCCAGCTTATGCAACGGCATTAGGGGTTAACATTGATGAATTGCTTTTATCCCAACCAGATACGGGGGAACAAGGATTAGAAATTGCTGACGCCTTGGTGTCTTCTGGTGCAATTGATATTGTGGTTGTCGATTCAGTTGCAGCCTTGGTTCCACGCGCCGAAATTGAAGGTGAAATGGGTGATACGCACGTTGGTTTGCAAGCACGTTTGATGTCACAAGCATTACGCAAACTTTCTGGGACGATTAATAAGACCAAGACAATTGCGATTTTTATCAATCAAATTCGTGAAAAAGTTGGTGTGATGTTTGGGAATCCAGAAACAACACCTGGTGGTCGTGCTTTGAAGTTTTATTCAACGATTAGAATGGAAGTACGACGAGCAGAACAAATCAAGGATGGTTCTGACGTAATTGGTAATCATGTTCGTATTAAAGTTGTAAAAAACAAGGTTGCTCCTCCATTTAGACAAGCAGAAGTTGATATCATGTATGGTGAGGGTATTTCTAAGACTGGTGAATTAATCGACATGGCGGTCGAAAAAGATATTGTCAATAAGAGTGGCTCTTGGTATTCGTATGGCGAAGAGCGCATCGGTCAAGGTCGAGAAAATGCTAAGAAGTACTTAGTAGATAATCCTGAAGTTATGCAAGAAATAATGCTTAAGGTTCGTAAAGCATATGGAATTGCTGATGCTAAAGATGAAGAACAACTTAATTTAACGCTTGGATTAGATGAACAAGCACAAACAGAATAACTAAGAAAACATCGAGCTTATTGTCTCGATGTTTTTTAGCAAAAAAACGAGAATTTGGGGAAGAATATTTGCAAAATATTCAATAAATTAAAGATGCTTTTTCCTTATTCCTTAGTTGACATTGAGTGCTAAAAAACATTAAAATATTAATGTGTATATAATCAAATAATGAACATCTAAAAGATGGTTATTAAAAAAATCATTAGACGATGTGGAGGTGCAAAAAATGGACACAATTACTATCCTCGTCGTCGCCATTGTTATTTTGGCTTTAGTAGTTGGTTTTGCTTTAGGGGTTTTTTACCGCAAGAATGGTCATGAAAAAGAACTTGATGTAGCTACGCAAACGGCACAAGGAATCATTGCGCAAGCTAAAAAAGAAGCTGAAGCACAAAAGAAAGAGGCAATCTTAGAAGCTAAAGAAGAAAGTCACCATTATCGAAGCGAAATTGAAAGTGAGTTAAAAGATAGACGCTTAGAGGTTCAAAAACAAGAAAATCGTTTGATGCAACGCGAAGAAAATCTTGACCGCAAAGATAGCGCGCTTGAAAAAAGAGAACGATTATTAGATAAAAAAGAAGCTCAGATGCAAGCAGATCAAACAGAACTCGACAATAAACGCACTGAAGTTACTACACTTGTTCAGCAACAACAAGAAAAATTAGAAGAAATAGCAGCTTTAACGAGTGAACAAGCACGCGAGTTAATATTAAAAGAAACTAAAGAACAGCTCAATCATGAAATGGCTGTGATGATTAAAGAAAGCGAAGAAGATATCAAGGCAAACGTTGAAAGAACCGCTAAAAGTTTAGTGGCTCAAGCAATTCAGCGCAGTGCTGCTGATATGGTGTCAGAAACAACTGTTTCCGTTGTTAACTTACCTAACGATGAAATGAAGGGACGAATTATTGGGCGTGAAGGCCGAAATATTCGCACTTTAGAAACATTGACAGGAATTGACTTAATTATTGACGATACACCAGAAGCCGTCGTTTTGAGTGGCTTTGATCCGGTGCGTCGTGAAATTGCTAAGTCAGCCTTAGAAAAATTGATCCAAGATGGTCGTATTCATCCGGCTCGTATCGAAGAAATGGTTGAAAAAGCAACTAAAGAAATCGATGCGAAGATTCGCGAAACCGGGGAAGAGGCGATCTTTGAATTGGGCTTGCATACGATGCATCCAGATTTAATTAAGACAGTTGGACGCTTGAAGTATCGCTCAAGTTATGGTCAAAACATACTTGATCATTCGCTAGAAGTTGCTAAGTTAGCTGGTGTTTTAGCTGCTGAATTAGGTGAAGATGTCACAATGGCGAAACGTGCGGGATTATTACACGATATTGGTAAAGCGGTGGATCATGAAGTTGATGGTTCACACGTTGAGATTGGCGTTGAGCTTGCTCAAAAATATAACGAACCAGAAATTGTTGTTAATACGATTGCCTCACATCACGGCGATGTGGAAGCTAAATCGATTATTGCAATTTTGGTGGCTGCAGCTGATGCGGTATCAGCTGCACGACCTGGGGCTCGAAGCGAATCGTTGGAAAATTATATTCATCGCTTAGAGAAACTAGAAAATATCTCCAATGAGTTTGAAGGTGTCAATAAGAGTTTTGCAATTCAAGCTGGACGTGAAGTTCGGGTAATTGTAGAACCAAATGAGGTCGATGATTTACAAGCAACGGTTTTAGCGCGTGATATTCGCAATAAAATTGAAACTGAGCTTGAATATCCAGGACATATTAAGGTTACTGTTATTCGCGAAACGCGAGCAATCGAATATGCTAAATAACAAAAGAAAGTCTAATTGCTATGCAGTTAGGCTTTTTTATGATTTAAGCAAACAATAAGTTTAGGATAATTTGAAATTGTGCATGTAAAATATTAATCTTATATTAATTAAAAAAAGAGGTATACGAGACGGCAAAAAATTCAAATGAAGTCTTAGCAGCTAAAAGAATAAGATTAGTTAATATTTTGAGACGATATGGCACAGTTATTTGTGTTTCTTATATTCCCCAAATTATTCAAAATCTAAATGGACAACCAGTTTTAGTAGCAATGATTAACGCTTGTTTTTGGGTAGGATATGGATGGTTAAAGCAAAAAAGATGGGCCTGGAATTATTTCAAATATCCCTGAGTTAATTTTTGGTTTAATTACATTTGTTAGGGTATATATTCATTAAACTACTAACATCAAAGTATGTTAAAATATATGTGTAATCGAATTCACGAGGTGATTTAGAGATGAAGCAAATTAAATTAGGTTCAACTAATGTATTAGTTCCAGAAATTATTGTTGGTTGTATGCGCCATAATACGTTAACACCAAAAGAAATGAATCATTATATTCATACCGCATTAGAAAATGGCATAAATTTTTTTGACCATGCTGATATTTATGGACAAGGACAAAGTGAAGAAGTTTTTGGGCAAGCATTAAAAAATGATCCTGGTATCAAACGTAGTGAGTTATTCATTCAAACTAAATGTGGTATTAAGCCAGGGCAAATGTATGATTTATCTAAAAAACATATTATAAAATCAGTTGAAGAAAGTCTTAAACGCTTGCAAACAGATTACTTAGATGCCTTGTTACTACACAGACCGGATGCTTTAGTCGATCCAAGTGAGGTTGCAGAAGCATTTGATGAGTTACATGCAAGCGGTAAAGTCAAATTCTTTGGAGTATCGAATCATAAACCGATGCAAATTGAATTATTGCAAGCTCATTTAAGTGATAAGTTATTGATTAACCAGTTACAATTTAGTTTACCTGTATCCAATATGGTTGCTAATGGTATGGAAGTTAATATGACAGGTGAGTGTGCAATCGATTATGATGGTAGTGTCTTGGATTACAGTCGTTTAAAACAAATGACGATTCAAGCTTGGTCGCCATTTCAAATGCCTGATTGGCAAGGTGTATTTATTGATGCACCTCAGTATCCTGAGTTAAACAACGTTTTAGCTAAGATTGCTACTAAATACCAAGTATCTAAAACAACCATCGCAACGGCATGGATTTTAAGACATCCAGCTAAGATGCAAGTGATTGCTGGAACGACTAAAGAAACGCGCTTAAAAGAAATCTGTGCAGCTAGTGATATTACGTTGACTAAAGAAGAATGGTATGAATTGTATTTGGCTGCTGGCCATCGTTTACCATAAAAAGAGGACTCCTAGTTACTAGGAGTTTTTTGTTGTGACTGACTGTGCGCAAGTCAACAAAAAATGGTAAAATCAAATTTGGATAATCAAAACGGTGATGAAAGGAAAAAAATATGCCTCAAAAAACGAAAAATACTCCAATGATGGAACAGTATTTAGCTGTTAAAGCGCAATATCCAGATGCTTTTTTGTTTTATCGTCTAGGAGATTTTTATGAAATGTTTTATGAAGATGCAATCAAAGGAGCGCAAATTTTAGAATTAACGCTGACTACGCGTAATAAAAATGCACTTGATCCTATTCCAATGTGTGGCGTTCCACATCATGCAGCACAAAATTATATCGATATTTTGGTAGATCAAGGATACAAGGTTGCTATTTGTGAACAAGTTGGAGATCCTAAACAAGCAAAAGGAATGGTTAAACGTGAAGTTGTCCAGTTAGTAACACCAGGAACTATTATGGACGCTAAAGGCAAAGATGCTAGTGATAATAACTATTTAACGGCATTGCATCAAAATCAAAATGGTTATGGCTTGGCTTATGTTGATTTAGCAACGGGTGAATTGAAAGCCACTTTTTTAACCAAGGTGGATACGTTACTAAATGAACTTTTAAGTTTAGCGACTAAAGAAGTCGTTGTTGATGACAGCTTAGATGAGCCAACAAAAGAGTTATTAGCTAAATTAAAGATTTTACAATCTAAGCAATTAGAAGTGACTAAGACGTCTCAAAGTTCTTTTGTGACTCAAAAACTAATGGTGGATGGCGAAGTTTATGCCACACAACTACTATTGACTTACTTGTGGCATACACAAAAAAGAAATTTAGCCCATCTGCAGCAAGCCGTTCATTATGAACCAGCGCAGTATTTGAAATTAGATCATTATACTAAGCGCAATCTAGAATTGTTAAAAAATACGCGTACAAATAAAAAGGCCGGAACCCTAGTGTGGTTACTTGATAAAACAAAAACCGCGATGGGAGGGCGTTTGTTAAAGCAATGGATTGAACGACCGCTGATTGACAGACAAGAAATTCAACAACGTCAACAAATTGTCAAAGACTTGTTGGAGCATTTTTTTGAAAGAAGTGGTCTGCAAGAAGAATTAACACAAGTTTACGATTTAGAACGGTTAGCTGGGCGAGTAGCATTTGGTAGTGTCAATGGTCGTGACTTAATTCAACTTAAGTTATCTTTGAGTCATATACCACAGATCCGTTATTTGTTAGAGCAAATCGCGACACCTTCTTTAAGTGAGTTTTTAAAGCAGCTTGATCCATTAGAAGAATTAGTTGATTTAATTGAACAAGCTATTGTCGATGAACCGCCATTGTCTGTGACAGAAGGAAATCTGATTCGTCCTGGATATTGTCAAGAACTTGATGAATATTTAGATGCGATGAAAAATGGTAAATCATGGTTGGCACAACTCGAAGCTAACGAACGTGAAGCTACCGGTATCCATAATCTAAAGATTGGCTTTAATCGAGTTTTTGGTTATTATATCGAAGTTTCTAAAGGAAATGTTAGCAAATTAGATGAAAATCGTTATCAAAGAAAACAAACTTTAACTAATGCGGAACGTTTTATTACCCCAGAGTTAAAGGAAAAAGAAAGTTTAATCTTAGGAGCAGAAACTAAAGCCCAAGAATTAGAATACGAATTATTTACGCAAGTTCGTGAACAAGTTAAAGATCAAATTGGACGAATTCAAACACTTGCTAAAGCATTAGCCAAGCTTGATGTATTGCAAAGTTTTGCAACAATTAGTGAACAAGATCAATATGTTTTGCCAACATTTAGTGAAATTAAGCAACATGATTTAGAAATTATTGATGGTTGGCACCCAGTAGTGGAAAAAGTTTTAGGTAAGCAAAGCTATGTTCCAAACAGCATCATGATGCCTAAAGATTGTGAGTTGTTATTGATTACTGGTCCAAACATGTCAGGGAAAAGTACGTATATGCGGCAATTGGCTTTGACGGTTATTATGGCTCAAATTGGTTGTTTTGTGCCAGCTAAAAGTGCCAAGCTACCATTGTTTGATCGGATCTTTACACGAATTGGTGCAGCTGATGATTTGATTTCAGGTGAGTCAACGTTTATGGTAGAGATGAAAGAAGCTAATGAAGCTTTACAAAATGCCACACAAAACAGTTTGATTTTATTTGACGAGATTGGTCGTGGGACTGCTACTTATGATGGGATGGCATTAGCTCAAGCAATTATCGAATATATTCATGATAAAGTACATGCTAAAACCTTATTTTCAACGCATTATCATGAATTAACGATTTTAGAACAACAATTGACTAAATTGCGCAATGTTCATGTTGGTGCGATTGAAAAAGCTGGTGAATTAGTCTTTTTACACAAGATTCAAAAAGGACCTGCCGATCGTTCGTATGGTTTACATGTAGCTAAGTTGGCTGGAATGCCTCAAGACATGTTAACGCGCGCTAAGGTTATTTTAGAGCAACTAGAGGCAACGCCAGCAACTAAAAAGGTTGATGAAATCAAACAAGACGAACAGTTAGTTTTATTTGAACCTGAAAAACTTGTTGATTTGACGCAAAATGAAGAGCAGATTTTAAAAGAAATCAAGGAATTAAACTTGATGGGCAAAACGCCATTAGAAATAATGAACACCGTGTATCAATGGCAAGCTAAACTAAATAAATAGGTAAATCAGGTGGGATTCCACCTGATTTTTTGTGTGTTAATGAAATAATGTCTTAAAGATGTTATACTAAAAAAGACAGACATTGAGCGGAAAGGATGGACGAGATGGCGCAAATTCATGAGTTAACCGAGATTTTAGCTGACCAAATCGCAGCAGGTGAAGTGATTGAAAGACCAGCTTCGGTAGTCAAAGAATTGGTTGAAAACGCGATTGATGCTAAGAGTACACGCATTGATATTTTGTTGAGTGAAGCAGGCTTAAAAGAAATTCAAGTCATCGACAACGGCCAAGGAATAGCGCAAGCTGAAGTAACGTTAGCTTTCAAGCGACATGCAACTAGTAAAATTTATAGTCGTCAGGATTTGTTTCGTGTGCAAATGCTTGGATTTCGGGGAGAAGCTTTGCCAAGTATAGCATCTGTAGCGGATGTAACCATGCAAACAGCTCAAAAAGATCAGCCCGGTGTTTTACTACATATTAAGGGTGGAAAAATTTTAGAACAAAAACCAGCTCAAAGTAGAACGGGAACAACGATTAGTGTAGCAGATTTATTTTATAATACTCCAGCGCGTCTAAAATATTTAGGCTCTTTACAAACCGAATTAGCTGCAATTAGTGATATCGTTAATCGCTTAGCCTTGAGTCATCCTAAGATTGCTTTTAGTTTAAGTAATAATGGTCGGCAATTACTGCAAACGGTTGGTAATGGGCAGCTTTTACAAAATTTTAGTGCGATTTATGGAATGAGTAATGCTAAGCAAATGGTGCAGTTTAATGGGCAAGATAATGATTTTAAACTTGACGGCTATGTTTCATTGCCTAAATTAACGCGAGCTTCACGTAACTATATTACTTTGTTATTAAATGGTCGTTATATTAAAAATTATCGTTTAACTAAAGCTATTTTAAATGGTTATGGTTCTAAATTAATGGTAGGACGTTATCCGTTAGCTGTGGTTAATATTGAACTTGATCCTTTGCTAGTTGATGTTAATGTTCATCCGACTAAACAAGAGGTGCGTATCAGCAAAGAACAAGAGTTATGTGAACTTTTAACAACAAGTATTGCTTCACGTTTAGCAAAAGAAAATTTGATTCCTAATGGATTAAATAATCTACAAAAAAAAGCAATCAAAACAACAGGACAACAAACTAAGTTAGCGTTAGACGAAAATTTGGCTAGTTATCCCGCTAAAGAAAATGTTGCTTTTAAAACGACTAATGAGCAAGTGACAGCCGCCTTGATGGGGGCAAGTCTTAATGATATAAAACCTAAAGCAAACCCTAAACAAAGTATTATTATTGAGGATAAAAAACAATTATTTTCAAAACAAATGCAAGCATGGGATGCAAAATATGTAAAACAAAAAGCAATTCAAGCTGAGGCATCACAAGTAAAAAAAACATCTGATATGAGTGCTAAACGTTTTCCAACTTTAGATTACATTGGACAGTTGCATGCGACGTATTTGCTAGCACAAGGTGAAGATGGCTTGTATTTAATCGATCAGCACGCGGCACAAGAACGGATAAAATTCGAAGAGTATCGAGAAAAAATTGGTAAGATGGGTGTAGCTAAACAAAAGCTATTGTTGCCAATTGTTTTATCTTATCCGACTAGCGAAGCTTTAAAAGTAGCACAAAATAAAGAAAAGCTAGCACAATTAGGTGTTAATTTAGAAGATTTTGGTCAAAATACTTTTATCATACGTGAACATCCACAGTGGTTTAAAAAAGGTCAAGAAGAAGCGATAATCAATGAATTAATTGATTATTGTCTACAAGATCCACAGTTAACTGTTGAAAAGTTTCGACAAAAGACAGCTATTATGATGAGCTGTAAACGTTCGATTAAAGCTAATCATCATCTAGATGAACTACAAGCCAAATCTTTGTTAAAGCAATTAGCACAATGTCAAAATCCCTTTAATTGTCCGCATGGGCGGCCCGTGGTGGTGCAGTTATCAAACAAGGATCTAGAGCATATGTTTAAACGAATTCAAGATTCACATCGTAGTTTTGATTCGTTAGAAGAGTGAGGTTAAGATGTACGAATATTTCATCGGTAAGATTACCAGTGTAACACCACATTATGTTGTATTAGAAGTTGGAGGGATCGGGTATCAAATTTATGTAGCTAATCCCTTTAGATATCAAGTTGATTTACAAATAGAACAAAAACTTTATATTTATCAAAATGTCAAAGAAAATGAAATTACGTTATATGGTTTTTTTGACTTGAGTGAAAAGCAAATTTTCTTAAAACTTTTGAGTGTTTCAGGGATTGGTCCAAAGAGCGCGCTAGCAATTTTGGCGACACAAGATTTAAGTGGTTTAGTTGGAGCGATTGATAACAACGATGAAGCTTATTTGACGAAGTTTCCAAGCATTGGTAAGAAAACAGCTAAACAAATTATTTTAGACTTGAAAGGCAAGATGGACGATATCCAAACGCCAACACCAATGTTTGATCAAATTGGTTTAGAATTAGAGTTTAATACTGAACAACAATATTTAAAAGAAAGCTTAGAAGCCTTGTTGGCCTTAGGTTACACTAAAAATGAAGTTAAGCGTATCAGTAAGAAGTTAGAAAAATTCGATGCAAGTTCCACGGATGAATACTTGCGTTATGGTTTAAAATTATTGATGAACAAATAATTAAGGAAAGGAGGTAAATAAATGGAAAAAAGACTCGTTTCAGGAGAAGAATGGCAAAGTGAAGACGAAAGTGAACTTAGCTTACGCCCTAAAACATTAAGTCAATATATTGGACAGGCTAAAATTAAACAAGAAATTAGTGTTTATATTCAAGCTGCCAAGCAACGCCAAGAAGCACTTGATCATGTCTTGTTGTATGGCCCTCCCGGATTAGGAAAGACAACATTAGCTGCTGTAATAGCTAATGAGATGCAAGTTAATTTTAAAGCAACTAGTGGCCCTGCAATCGAACGGCCAGGAGATTTAGTCGCCTTGTTAAATGATCTAGAGCCAGGAGATATTTTATTTATTGATGAAATTCATCGTTTACCAAAAAATATTGAAGAAATTCTTTATTCAGCAATGGAAGACTTTTGTATCGATATTATCGTTGGACAAGATTCCACGGCTCATCCTGTACATTTTCCATTACCGCCGTTCACATTGATTGGAGCAACAACTAGAGCAGGGATGTTATCGGCACCTTTGCGTGATCGTTTTGGTATTTTAGGTCATATGAACTACTACACGCAAGATGAATTGATTCAAATCGTTAAACGCTCTGCTAACGTCTTAGGTACATTGATCAAAGATGAAGGTGCCTTAGAAGTGGCACGGCGTTCACGAGGGACGCCACGCGTTGCGAATCGCTTGTTAAAACGAGTGCGCGATTTTGCACAGGTTGCGCAAAAAGAAGAGATTGATCAAAAAATTGTTGCCTATGCGTTAGAGTTACTGCGTATCGATCAAGAGGGCTTAGACGATACTGACCGTAAGTTGTTACAAACAATGATTATGTTGTATAATGGAGGACCTGTTGGTTTGACAACCTTAGCAGCTAATATCGGTGAAGAAAATGACACAATTGCAGATATGATTGAACCATATTTGATGCAAATAGGCTTAATAAAGAGAACGGCACGCGGTAGAATGGCGACTAAAAAGGCATATGAACATTTGGGATTGCCCTATAAAAACAATTAATTAAAAGAAGGTATTTATTTTGACTAATAAAGTTTTAAACACAGAAGATTTTGATTATTATTTACCAGAAGAGTTGATTGCACAAACACCTTTACAAGAACGCGATCAGTCACGTCTTTTGTTATTAGATCATCAAAGTGGTCAATATCAAGATGATTATTTTTATAATATTATCGATCGTTTAAATCCGGGTGATGCTTTGGTGATGAATGATTCGCGTGTTTTACCGGCTCGTATCTATGGAATAAAACCAGAAACTGGTGGACATCTAGAAGTTTTGTTGTTAAACAATACTAAAGGTGATGAATGGGAAACTTTGGTAAGACCGGCTAAAAGAGCTAAAGTAGGTACTCAAATCGTGTTTGGTGATGGAAAGCTTAAAGCAACTGTAACCAAAGAACTAGAACACGGTGGGCGAATGATTGAATTTTCTTATGATGGTATCTTTTTAGAGATTTTAGAACAATTAGGCGAAATGCCTCTACCACCATATATTAAAGAAAAGCTTGATGATCCTGAAATGTATCAAACAGTTTATTCCAAAGAAGTTGGTTCGGCTGCTGCTCCAACAGCTGGGTTGCATTTCACCAAGGAGTTACTTGCTAAGATTGAAGCTAAAGGAGTTAAGTTAGTTTATTTAACTTTACATGTTGGGTTAGGTACTTTTAGACCGGTAAGTGAAAAAAATATCGAAAATCATAAGATGCACAGCGAATTTTATCGTTTAACACCACAGGCAGCTCAGATATTAAATGAAGTTAAACAAAATGGTGGACGAATTGTTGCAACAGGAACAACATCAATTCGTACGTTAGAAACCATTGGTACTAAGTTTAACGGTGAAATTAAAGCCGATAGTGGCTGGACGGATATTTTCATCAAGCCAGGATATAAGTGGCAAGTTGTAGATGCGTTTATCACAAACTTCCATTTGCCAAAATCAACATTGGTAATGTTAGTAGCTTCCTTTACTGGGCGCGAAAATATTTTAAATGCATATAAACACGCCGTTGATGATAAGTACCGCTTCTTTAGCTTTGGCGATGCGATGTTTATTTACTAGGATGGAGGAATAAAATGACTGAACCAGCAATTAAATACCGTTTAATCAAAAAAGAAAAGCATACCGGTGCGCGTTTAGGTGAGATTATCACACCGCATGGTACTTTTCCAACACCGATGTTTATGCCGGTTGGGACACAAGCAACAGTTAAATCGATGGCACCAGAAGAATTAGATGAGATGGGTGCTAACATAATCTTGTCAAATACCTATCATTTATGGTTACGCCCCGGCGAAGATTTAGTCGAACAAGCTGGTGGCTTGCATAAATTTATGAATTGGAATAAGGGTATCTTAACTGATTCGGGTGGTTTTCAAGTCTTTTCATTAGCGCAAATGCGTGATATTACAGAAGAAGGGGTTCATTTTAAGAGTCATCTTGATGGGAAAAAATTATTCTTGTCGCCTGAAAAAGCAATTCAAATTGAAAATGCATTGGGTTCTGATATCATGATGAGTTTTGATGAGTGTCCACCGTTTTTTGAAACATATGATTACATTAAAAAATCAGTTGCGCGGACTAGTCGTTGGGCAGAAAGAGGCTTGAAAGCTCATCAAAATCCGGCTACACAAGGTCTATTTGGGATTGTCCAAGGTGGCGGACATAAAGATTTACGGACGCAAAGTGCTCGTGACTTGGTTTCGCTTGATTTTCCAGGTTATTCGATTGGCGGTTTATCTGTTGGTGAATCAAAAGAAGAAATGAATCGCGTCTTAGATTTTACGACACCATTGTTACCAGAAAACAAACCACGTTACTTAATGGGTGTTGGCTCACCAGATGCTTTAATCGATGGAGTGATTCGCGGCGTCGATATGTTTGATTGCGTCTTACCAACACGTATTGCTAGAAATGGAACATGTATGACTTCTCATGGACGTTTAGTTGTTAAAAATGCAAAATACGCGCGTGATTTTAGTCCAATCGATGATAATTGCAACTGTTATACTTGTCGTAATTATACCCGTGCTTATGTTCGGCATTTGTTTAAAGCAGATGAAACGTTTGGCTTACGTTTGACGAGTTACCATAACTTATATTTCTTGTTGAATTTGATGCGCCAAGTTCGTCAAGCAATTTTGGATGATAATTTGTTAGAATTTAAAGAACATTTCTTTGAACAATATGGCTTTAATGCAAAAGAGCGTAAAAATTTCTAAATTAAAGATAATTTAAGGTGAATCTTCTTTGATTGAAAATCTCAATAAAGGAGATTCACTTTCTTTTATTATAAAGAATAAATTTTTGTGAAAAATTTCTCTTAAATCGATTACAAATAAAGAATGAAATGATTATTTTTTGCTCTAGCTACTAGCAAAATTTGGATTTTTTTGTTACAGTATTACTTGTATCAAATATTTTAAGGAGCGAAAAAAATGGTATCTACAATTATTATGCTTATTGCCTTTATGGTTTTAATGTACTTTATGATGATTAAACCACAAAAGAAACAACAAGAAAAACGTCAAGAAATGATGAGTAGTCTACAAAAAGGCGATAAAATCGTAACGATTGGCGGCTTACATGGTGTAGTTGATAGTGTTGATTCTGCTGAAAAGACTGTTACACTTGATTGTGATGGGGTATACTTAGTCTTTAGTTTGAGTGCTGTTGGTCGTGTTTTAGAAAAAGCTACAGCACAAGTTCAAGAAGCTACAAAGCAAACAGAAGAACAAACAGAAGAACAAGAAGCTGCTAAAGAAGAATAATTTTTAGACCTAGCCTAGGCTAGGTTTTTTTATAAAAAAAGTAAGTTTAAGCAGAAAAATTGCATTTTTAACTCACTTTGTTAAAATAAGGGTACTCTAGTAGAAAAGAGGGATAATATGGAAATTTCTATGAAAGGAACGGCTCTTCAAACAATGGGGAAAGTTCCAAAGGTGGGGGAAAAAATCACTGACTTTAAGCTTTATGACAAAAATAGTCAAGTGGTTTGTGCACATGATTTGTTTGATAAATTGACATTAATTAGTGTTGTACCAGATATTAATACGCGTGTTTGCAGCATTTCAACTAAGCGTTTTAATGAAGAAGTTGATGCATTTAAAGGAATTAACTTTTATACAGTATCGACTAACCAACCAGCAGATCAACAAAATTGGTGTGCGGCAGAAGGTGTTAGTCAAATGCAATTGTTATCTGATAAAGAAGCAAGTTTTGGAAAAGCTTTTGGTTTGTATGAACCAACTAAAAATATCGATTCACGTAGCGTGTGGATTATTAATGATAAGCAAGAAGTTGTTTATCAAGAAGTAATCATTGAACAAGTTAATGAACCTAACTATCAAGCGGCATTAGATTTTTTAAAAAATTAATAAGATAAAGATGGATATTTTCTTGGAAGTTCAAGAAAAATATCCATCTTTTTATGTCAAGAATGGATGATTAAGGTGCAAATGACACAAAAAATCCAAGAAATAATAATTAAAATTTAATTAGAATTTTGATATTCAAAATATTTTTGAAAGACATTTTTTGTCGATAATAATCTAATAGTTATTTTGCTATTAATTATAGTTGGATTAGTTTTTAGTATTGAAGATGGTTTATTATTTGAAATAACAAGTTTAATTTAGATAGTTTGAAGTATCAAATTAAATTTTGAGGTATTCAAAATAAAGTTTATTTTTTGAACTATTTTTTTGCTAAAAAAAAGCTAAGAGAAAAATTTGACAGCTTAGCGTTAATGTAATATGATTTGAACATCGAATATTTTGATGTTCGAAATAATTTTGAAAAAGCGAGGTGCAGGTGTGAAAATCATGGATGCACAAGAGATTATGGATTTAATCCCTAATCGTTATCCAATATGTTATATCGATTATGTCGATGAACTTATTGCTGGCCAAAAGATTGTGGCTACTAAAAATGTAACAATTAATGAAGATTTTTTTAGAGGTCATTTTCCTGGAAATCCAGTAATGCCAGGTGTTTTAATAATTGAAACTCTAGCACAAGCAGCATCGATTCTAATCTTGAAATCAGAAGAGTTTCTTGGCAAGACGGCTTATCTAGGAGCAATTCATAAAGCAAAGTTTCGTAAAGTAGTTCGTCCTGGCGATGTGTTAAAGCTTGAAATCACGATGGTCAAGAAAAAAGAAAATATTGGTATTGTCCAGACTCAGGCACTTGTTGATGGTCAAAAGGCATGCACGGCTGAACTAATGTTTGTTGTAGCAGAGCGTGACGAAAAGATCTAGACAGCGGCTTAATTTTTTTGCTATTATTTTGATAACCAAAATATTTGAGTACCAAAAGATAGGCGGTAAGAAAGATGAATGATAATGCTCAATGGATTAATGATGCACTAGTTAATATCTATAATGATATTTTGTGGATCGAAGAAAATGAGTTGCGAAAAAGCCGTTTTAGTGATTTAACTATCAAAGAGATGCATGCAATCAATGCGATTACGATGTATGAACAAAAAACAGCGTCGCAGGTTGCAAAAGAACTCCATTTGACGCCGGGAACATTGACTGCAACTATTGACCGCTTGGTTAAAAAAGGCTATGTAGAACGAATCAGAAGTTCGGCTGATCGCAGGGTCATTCGCTTAGGGTTAACTAAAAAAGGACGCCTTGAGTATCGCGCGCACGATGCCTTTCACCGCATGATGGTCAGAGAATTTTTAAAAGGTTTTGGTGATAAAGAAGTTAAGGTCATTGAAAAAGCATTACTAAACCTAGAAGAATTCTTAAAAGAACGTTCCTAATTAAGCGAGGAGAAGCGAAGTTGGCAAACGTTAAAATTATACAAACAGCAAGTTTTGTACCCCAAAAAGTTGTCACTAATGATGAGCTTAGTAAAATCATGGATACTTCAGATGAATGGATTTCAACACGTACAGGGATAAAGCAACGCCACATTAGTTTAGATGAAAATACTTCAGTGCTGTGTACGAGAGTAGCTAAACAATTGTTGACTCAAAGTGGCTGGAGTGCTGAGAGTTTAGACTTGATAATTGTTGCAACAATGTCCCCTGATTCTTATACACCAGCGACTGCAGCTCTTGTTCAAGGTAATATTCAAGCACAAAATGCTGTTGCTTTTGATATTTCGGCTGCATGTTCAGGATTTATCTATGCATTAGAAGTAGCTAAACGTTTTTTAAGTTCTCCAGATATCAAACGTGTGATGGTAATTGGCGGCGAGGTTTTGTCAAAAGTTTTAGACTGGCAAGATCGCACTACAGCTGTTTTGTTTGGAGATGGTGCTGCCGGAGTTTTATTAGCTAAAGATGAGACTAAACAAAGTCAAATTTTAGCGACTGATTTAAAAACTTTTGGAGACCAAGGAAAAAACTTAATTGCTGGAACAACGCAGGCAATTTGTCAATTTCCAAATACACAAGATGAAAAGTTAGAAGCTTTCCAGATGGATGGTAGAGAGGTTTACAAATTTGCAACTCATGAGGTACCAATATCTATTGAACGGGCTTGTCAAAAAGCTGATATCTCATTAGATGAGGTTACCCATTTTATCTTGCATCAGGCAAATGCAAGGATTATTCAGTCAATCGCCAAACGTTTAAAACAACCACTTGATAAGTTTGGCTTAAATATTGCCGATTATGGTAATACATCAGCTGCTAGTGTACCGTTATTGCTAGATGAGTTGAATAAAAAAGGTCAATTAAAGCGAGGACAAATCATTGTTTTGAGTGGCTTTGGTGGCGGTTTGACGGTGGGAACACATGTTATTAAATTTTAATAAAAATATTTTTGAATTTTAAAGGAGATTTTTAATCATGACAGAAGAACAAATTTTTGAAAAAGTAAAAGAAATCGTAGTAGAACAATTAGATACAGAAGAAGAAATCACAATGGCTTCCGATATCAAGGAAGACTTAGATGCAGATAGCTTAGACGTGTTTGAAATCATGAACGAACTTGAAGATGAATTAGACGTTAAGTTAGAAGCAAACGAAAACGTTAAGACAATTGGTGACGTTGTTAGCTACGTTAAGGCTGAATTAGACAAATAATTAAGAGGTGTGCAGGCCATGGAAAAGTTTGGACTTTTATTTAGTGGTCAAGGTGCGCAATATCCTCAAATGGGAATGGATCTTTATAATAAAGATCCATTATTTAAAGAGACAATCGATCGTGCAAATGCAGTTTTAACCAATATGGATTTGGTAGCAGTTTTAAATAACGAAGATGATGCTTTAAGTCAAACCAAATACGTGCAACCAGCAATCGTTGCGGTTAGTTTAGGTTTGTTTACAATGCTTAAGCGAGATATACCCGAATTACCTATTCAAGCAATGCTAGGCTTGTCATTAGGTGAGTATGCAGCATTGATTGCCAGTGGTGTATTAGAGTTTGAAGAAGGCATGCAAATTTTGCAAGATAGAGCAAGTTATATGCAAGCAGATGCGCAAGCTAAAGCAAGTAAGATGGCGGCTTTATTACAGCCAGATATTGATTTGGTTAAACAGATTTGCCAAGATTGTACTACAAATGAAGAAACAGTCAGCATCGCAAATTACAATTCACCTAAGCAAGTGGTGATTGGCGGCAGTGTTGGTGCCGTACAAAAAGCGATGACTGAATTAGCCGAAAAAGGCGGGGCCAAGAAAGTCGTTGAACTAAAAGTTAGTGGCGCGTTTCATACCCCGCTTTTTGTAAATGCTAGTCAAAAAATGGCAAAGCGCTTAAGTAAAGTTACATTTGCCAAGTCAAATGTGCCAGTAATTAGTAACACAACTTGTCAGCCATTTGATGATAAAGTTGCAGATACTTTGGTTAAGCAATTAATTAGTCCAACACATTTTGCTAGTTGTAGTGCATATATGTTTGACAAACTAGGAGTCAATGCGGTCTTAGAATTAGGCCCTGGCGACACTTTATGTAAATTTGTTAAGCAAGTCGATCGAAAAGTTGCGCGTTACCATATAGAAAATTATGAAGGATATCAAGCATTCTTAGATGCTATTAGAGGTAATTAAATGGATTTAAAAGATAAAGTCGTTTTTGTTACAGGTTCTTCACGCGGAATTGGTGCAGCAATTGCTAAACAGTTCGCTAAAGAAAAATGCAATGTGATTTTGAATGCCAGAAAAGAAGTTCCTAGCCAGTTAGTTGAAGAAATTACTTCGTATGGGGTTACTTGTGAAGTCGTTTTAGGTGATATTTCAAAAGCTGACGATTGCAAGCGAATGGTCAAAGAAATCTATGTGAAATTTGAGCAACTCGATGTTTTAGTCAATAATGCAGGCATTACCGATGACAAATTAATGATTGCAATGAAAGAAGAAGACTTTAGAGGCGTTATCGATGTTAACTTAGTAGGGACTTTCCAGATGACACAACCTATTTTAAAGAAGATGTTTAAGAAAAAAAGTGGTGTGATCATTAATTTGGCTAGTGTTGTTGGATTACACGGAAACATTGGTCAAGCAAACTATGCTGCAAGTAAAGCAGGGGTAATTGGTTTTACTAAGAGTGTAGCTAAAGAAGGTGCCTTACGAAATGTGCGTTGTAATGCGATTGCACCAGGAATGATCGTAAGTGACATGACTGATAAATTAAGTGATAAGGTAAAAGCTGAAATCTTGACACAAATCCCATTGCAGCGTTTTGGTAACACGACTGAAGTAGCACAAGCAGCGGTCTTTTTAGCACAAAATGACTATATGACCGGCCAAGTGCTTTCAGTTGATGGTGGTATGGGAATCTAACTAAAGGAGTTCGATTTAATGAATAGAGTAGTGATAACCGGGATTGGCGTTGTCAGTCCATTAGGAAATGATACAAAAACATTTGTCGAAAATATTTTTGCTGGCAAATTAGGTATTGGTCCGATAACTAAGTTTGATGCTAGTCAAACAGGTATCAGTGTAGCTGGCGAAGTTAAAAATTTTGATCCAACCCAACGTATCGGAAAAAAAGCTGCTCGGCGGATGGATTTGTTTTCACAATACGCTTTGCATAGTACTTTAGAAGCGATGGAACAAGCGCAGATTACACCAGAAAATACCGATCCATATGAATTTGGTGTGATTTATGGTTCAGGTATTGGGGGCTTAACTACAATTCAAGAACAAGTTATCAAGATGCATGACAACAGTCCACGCCGTGTATCACCAATGTTTGTTCCAACCTCGATTATCAATATGGCTGCTGGTAATATTGCTTTACATGTAGGTGCTAAAAACATCTGTACTGCTGTTGTAACAGCTTGCGCTTCAGCAACTAATGCAATTGGCGAAGCTTACCGTCAAATCAAGGATGGTCGTGCACAAGTTATGATTACAGGTGGTTCTGAGGCTTCTGTAAATGAAATCGGAATTGCTGGATTTGCAGCTTTAACGGCTTTGTCTAGTCAAGAAGATCCAACCAAAGCGTCTCTTCCTTTCGATGAGAATCGTTCAGGTTTTGTCATGGGTGAAGGTGCAGCAACTTTAATTTTAGAAAACTATGAACATGCACTTAAACGCGGGGCTAAAATCTTAGGTGAAATTGTTGGTTATGGTGCAACTTGTGATGCTTATCATATGACTTCACCAGATCCTAGTGGCCAAGGAGCAGCAAGAGCGATGCAACAAGCAATTGACGAAGCTCAAATTACACCACAACAAGTGGGATATATTAATGCACATGGGACAGCAACTAAAGCCAACGACTCAGGTGAAGCTAAGTCAATTAATTTGTTATTTGGTCAAGATAGTGATGTATGGGTAAGTAGTACTAAATCGATGACAGGTCATCTATTAGGAGCTGCTGGTGCAATTGAAGCTGTAGCAACGATTGCGACCTTACAAACGGGTCAACTTCCACCAAACATTGGCTTGAGTAAACAAGATCCTGAGTGCGCAGTTAATGTGGTCGCTAAGGTGGGACAAAGTGTAGCAGATCTAAAATATGCATTAAGTAATTCACTAGGTTTTGGTGGTCATAATGCTGTTTTGGCCTTTAAAAAATGGGAGGACTAAGAAACGTGGATTTTAATGAAATCAAAAAATTAATGGATGAATTTAACGATTCACCAACCCGTGAATTAGAGATTACGACGGGAGATTTTCATATTCATTTGAGCAAAAATGAAACCTTATTTCAACCACAACCGGTAGTTCCTAGTGTTGAAGCATCTGCTACACAAGTAGCCACGGCACCGCTTCCTGAAGCTAGCGAAGAAAAAATGGCAGGTCAAATCATCAAAGCACCGATGGTTGGAAGTATTTATTTACAACCACAACCTGATAAACCAGCTTATGTTAGCGTTGGTAGCAAAGTAAAAAAAGGTGATATTGTCTGCATCATTGAAGCAATGAAAATGATGACAGAAATTAAGAGTGAATTTGATGGAACGATTAGTGAAATCTTAGTTGACAATGAAGAATTGGTTGAATTTGACCAACCATTGTTTTGTGTTGTGGAGGGATAAGCATGTTAGATGTTACAGAGATTCAAAAAATTATTCCACATCGTTATCCGATGTTATTGATTGATCGAGTTGAAGAACTTCAACCAGGTCAAAAAGCTGTTGCGATTCGTAATGTGACGGCACATGAAGAAGTTTTTAACGGCCATTTTCCTAATAATCCAGTTTTGCCAGGCGTTTTGATTGTTGAAGCTTTAGCGCAAACAGGTGCGGTAGCTTTATTGTCGTTAGACGAATTTAAAGGTAAAACAGCATATTTTGGCGGTATTAAGTCTGCTAAATTTAGAAAAGTTGTCCGTCCAGGCGATACTTTGCGTCTAGAAGTGCAACTAGATAAGATTAAAAATAATATTGGTCTAGGCAAGGGTGTTGCTACAATTGATGGCAAAAAAGCTTGCACGGCTGAATTAACTTTTATGATAGGAGATTAACGAAGCGCGATGTTTTCAAAAGTATTAGTTGCTAATCGTGGGGAAATCGCGGTCCGCATCATTCGTTCGCTAAAAGAACTAGGAATCAAGTCGGTGGCAATCTATTCAACTGCCGATCGTGAAAGTTTACATGTTCAACTAGCCGATGAGGCGGTCTGTGTCGGAACCGCGCGGCCACAAGATTCATATTTAAATATGCAAAACATTTTAGCCGCAGCTGTCGGAACGGGTGCACAAGCTATTCATCCAGGGTTTGGCTTCTTATCTGAAAACAGCCGTTTTGTTGAAATGTGTGAAGCTTGTGGTTTAACATTTATTGGGCCACGTTCTGAAACGATTGATTTAATGGGAAATAAAGCTAACGCTCGAATTCAGATGCAAAAAAGTGGGGTACCAGTTATTCCTGGAAGCGAAGGATTTATTGCTGATGCTAACGAAGCGAGTGAAATTGCCCAAAGAGTTGGCTATCCCATCTTATTAAAAGCCGCTGCTGGTGGTGGTGGCAAAGGTATTCGTAAAGTTAACAATCCAGAAGAATTGACTAACGCCTTTGAAGAAGCAAGACGTGAAGCGCAAAGTGCCTTTGGTGATAATCGGATGTATCTTGAAAAAATCATGGAAAACGTTAAGCATATTGAAGTTCAAGTTTTTCGTGATCAAGCAGGGCATGTCGTTTATTTTCCAGAGCGCGATTGTTCGCTTCAACGCAGTAAACAAAAGGTGATTGAAGAAAGTCCATGTCAGTTAATCACAGCGACTCAACGGCAAAAATTAGGTGAAATTTCGGTGCGTGCAGCCAATGCAATTGATTATTTAAACACCGGAACAATCGAATTTTTAATGGATCAAGACCATAATTTCTATTTTATGGAAATGAATACTAGAATCCAAGTTGAACATACGGTAACTGAGATGGTGACTGGTGTTGATTTGGTTAAAGCACAAGTTAAAGTCGCTTATGGCGAAGATTTGCCGTTTACACAAGATGACATTAAGTTGTTAGGCTCTTCAATTGAATGCCGTATTAATGCCGAAGATCCGGCTAATAATTTTGCACCATCGGTTGGAAAAGTTGATTATTTGTACACTCCAGTAGGAAACCTAGGGATGCGAATCGATACTGATTTGTATGCTGGCGTAAAAATTTCGCCGTTTTATGATTCGATGATTGCCAAGGTAATTGCTTTGGGCGAAGATCGTCACGAAGCTATTGAAAAGGTTAAACGGTTATTAAATGAAATGGTGATTTTAGGTATTAAGACTAATCAAGAATTTCATTTGGGTTTGCTAGAAGATCCAGCCTTTTTGGAAAGTACCGTGACAACTGATTATCTAGAAAAAACATTTTTACCAAGTTGGAGAAGAAGGGAAAAAGATGCAACTATTTAATGAGTTAAAAACGCTCGGACACAAGCATATTAAAGCAAATAAAAAATCCCAAGAGCGCGTACCCTCAGGATTATGGTTGGCTTGCCCTAAGTGTCACCAAGCTGTTTACCATAAAGACTTAGGAATATATCAAGCATGTCCACATTGTCAATATGGTTTTAGAATTGGTGCAAGACAACGTTTGCAATGGTTAGTTGATGATTTTAAAGAATTCGACAGTGATTTGATGACTGCAGATCCGTTAAATTTTCCTGGTTATCAGGATAAATTAGCTAAAGCACGTAAACAAACAAATTTAAATGATTCGGTTTTAACTGGTTTGGCAACAATTTCTAACCAAAGATGTGCTTTAGCAATTATGGATCCAAACTTTGTGATGGGTTCAATGGGAACAATCACTGGTGAAAAGATTACGCGCTTATTTGAGTTTGCTTTAAAAGAAAGATTACCAGTTGTGATTTTTACGGCTTCTGGTGGAGCTAGAATGCAAGAAGGGATTTTTTCTTTGATGCAAATGGCCAAGATTTCACAAGCAGTTAAGCGTCACAAACAAGCCGGTTTGTTTTATTTAACAGTGTTAACAGATCCAACAACTGGTGGGGTGACAGCAAGTTTTGCAATGCAAGGCGATGTTATTTTATCTGAACCAAGAGCGTTAGTGGGATTTGCGGGCAAACGTGTGATTGAACAAACAATGCATCAAAAAGTTCCAGAAGATTTGCAAGATGCAGAAACGGTTTTACAAAATGGTTTTATTGATGCAATCGTTGCACGACCTGAATTAAAAAATAGGATTGCTTGGCTTTTGAGCATGCATAATACGGAAAGTGAGGTGCGCTAATCATGGTGGGATTATTAAAAAAGAAGCGTGCGGCAGCTGACATTGTTGCTGAAGCGCGGAGTCCTAAAAAAATCACCGCAACTGAAATTATTAATAATTTATTTCCTGATTTTTTTGAATTACATGGTGATCGTTTAGGAGAAGATGATCCGGCAATCATTGGTGGCCTAGCGTATTTCAATGGACAAGCAGTAACGGTAATTGCGATTGATAAAGGAACTAGTCCAGAAGAGCGGATTGCCAAGCATTTTGGAAGCCCAACACCAGGTGGTTATCGCAAAACATTACGCTTAATAAAGCAAGCAGAAAAGTTTAATCGTCCAATTTTAGCATTTATTAATACTGCTGGAGCTTATCCAGGGCGTAGTGCAGAAGAGGGCGGACAAGGCGAAGCAATTGCTAAAAATCTATTGGAGATCAGTGCAATTAAAGTACCGCTGATTAGTGTAATTTTTGGTGAAGGTGGTAGTGGTGGTGCTTTAGCATTAGCTTGTGGCGATCAAGTCTGGATGTTTGAAAACAGCATGTATTCTGTTTTATCTCCAGAAGGATTTGCATCTATTTTGTGGAAAGATAGTCAAAAAGCAGGCGAGGCAGCAGAGATTATGCAATTAACCCCAGAAAACTTGTTAAAGCAAGGAATAATCGAAGGTATTATTGCTGAAGGTGGTTCACAACGTCGTATCTGTAAGAATTTGAATCAAATGTTAAACGAACAATTGCCTAATTTGATGAAACTATCAACCGAAGAATTACTGGCTAAACGCTATGCTCGTTTCCGGAAATTTTAAGCAAGGAGTGAAAAAACGTGGGAAACTTATTAGAAGGTAAAAAGATTCTTGTTATGGGTGTTGCCAATAAGCGTTCAATCGCATGGGGCTGTGCTCAAGTAATGTTAGAACAAGGAGCACAGCTCATTTTTACGTATCAAAATGATCGTTTAAAGAAGAGTTTGCTTAAATTGATTGATAATGAAGATTTGTTAATTGAATGTGATGTAGCTAGTGATGAAAGTATCGCTACAGCTTTTGAACAAGTCAAACAACGTTTTGGTAAAGTTGATGGTATCTTACATGCTATCGCTTATGCCAACAAAGAAGAACTAGGTGGCGAAATCATGAATGCAAGTCGTCAAGGTTATGCTTTGGCGCAAGATATCTCTGCTTATTCTTTGATTGCTGTTTCTAAATATGGTCAAGCTATCTTAAATAATCCAGCAAGTATTGTAACTTTATCTTACTTTGGCTCAGAACGTGCAATTCCTAATTATAACATTATGGGTGTTGCCAAAGCCTCACTTGAAGCTAGCGTGCGCTATTTAGCACGTGACTTAGGCAAATATGGTGTTCGTGTTAATGCAATTTCAGCTGGAGCAATCAAGACTTTAGCAGTTACAGGTGTTCAAGGACATGCCGATTTATTGAAAGTATCACAAGAACGTACGGTTGATGGACAATCCGTAACAACTACTGAAGTCGGTGGCACTTGTGCCTTTTTAATGAGTGATTTAGCGACAGGTGTTGTTGGTGACGTGATTTATGTTGATAAAGGCGTACACTTAATTTAAACTTCAAGGCGGTGTCTTAAAGACATCGCTTTTTTAATCGACGCTAATTGCTTACTTGTTTAATGAAGCTTTTGTTAGTAAAATAATAGTAGTGTACAAAAATGAAAGTGGTGCTAAAAAATGACAACCAAACAAAAAGCGCTATTTATAATCTTTGGCGGAACAGGGGATTTAGCGCAAAGAAAACTGTATCCGTCATTATTTAACCTTTATAAAAAAGGATTTTTAAACGAAAACTTTGCGGTGATTGGGACTGCAAGACGGCCTTGGAGCAATGATCATTATCAAGATGTTGTGCGTAATTCAATTTCTGGTATGGAAGATACGGCACAACAAGCTAATGAATTTGCTAGCCACTTTTATTATCAATCCCATAATGTAACTGACACGAATCATTATGTCACTTTGTTTGAATTAGCTCAAAAACTTGATGAGAAATATCAAATTGGAGGTAATCGCTTATTTTATTTAGCGATGTCACCGCATTTCTTTGGAACAATTTGTGAGCATTTACGTTCACAAAATATTGTAACTGCTAATGGATATAATCGTGTAATTGTAGAAAAGCCATTTGGACATGATTTAGCGAGCGCAATTCAATTAAATGACGATATTTGCAAATTTTTCCCTGAAGAAGATGTTTTTCGCATCGATCATTATTTAGGTAAAGAGATGATTCAAAATATTGCAGCTGTACGTTTTGGCAATAATTTGTTTAAAGCGTTATGGAATAATCGTTATATTGATAACATTCAAATTACCTTAAGTGAAGCTTTGGGAGTCGAAGAGCGTGCCGGCTATTATGAGACTTCTGGTTGCTTGCGCGATATGGTCCAAAATCATATCTTGCAAATTGTTGCTTTGTTGACGATGAATGCACCAGTTACTTTTAGTGATGTAGATATTCGCCAAGAAAAAATCAGTGCGCTAAAGGCTTTGCAAGTCTACACACCTCAAGAGGTTAAGGAAAATTTTGTGCGTGGTCAATATACGCAAGGAAATGGACAAGTTGGTTATCGTCAGGAAAATCAAGTTGCTAAAGATTCTGTAACCGAAACATTTGTAGCTGGTAAGTTACACGTCAATAGCATGAGCTTTGCAGGTGTTCCTATTTATGTGCGGAGTGGAAAACGCTTGGCGACTAAAGGAACTAGAATCGATGTAGTATTTAAGAATATGCCTAATAATATTTTTGATTGTGGGCAAATCTTGCCAAATGTGTTAACGTTTAATGTTGATCCGATTCCTGCGATGAGTTTAAGGCTTAATTCAAAAGCTGTTAGTCAGGAAGGATATGGCATTGAAGATAATACTTTGACATATACACACGATAACGCCTTACGTGCACAAACACCGGAAGCATATGAAAAACTATTGTTGGATGCTTTAAAAGGTGATGCTACTAACTTTACTCATTGGCAAGAAGTTTATTATTCATGGCGTTTTGTCGATGCTATTCGTCAAGCGTGGGACCAAGAAAAAATAGATGTAGAAACTTTTCCTAATTATGAATGTGGTTCGATGGGACCAAAGGCAGCATTTGATTTGTTAGCTAAAGATGGCAATCATTGGGAATTTGATCCATGTCATGAAGGATAATTTAAAAAGTTGCTTTCAAACGAAGGCAACTTTTTATTTAATTTGAAAACAAACGTGTGTTTGGTGTAAAATTAAATAAAATACGCTAGAAAGGAAAAAACGATGCACCAAGAGCGAAAGATTATTCATGTTGATATGGATTCTTTTTATGCTTCAATAGAAATGCGTGATCATCCAGCTTATCGCCAGGTACCATTAGTAATTGCGAGAGATCCTAGGCATGCAAACGGCAAGGGAGTGGTGGCAACAGCCAATTACATTGCCCGTCAATACGGGATTCATTCAGCCATGAGTTGTGTCCAAGCGCTTAAGCTTTGTCCGCAAGCAGTCTTTAAGCGACCTGATTTTGATAAATACCGGCAAGTATCAGAACAGATTCATGCAATTTTTAGGCAGTATACGGATATTATCGAACCAATTGCTTTAGATGAGGCTTATTTAGATGTGACGGAAAATAAATTAAATGAATGCTCGGCAATCAAGCTTGCACATGATTTGCAACAAAAAATTTATGCTAAAACACAGTTGACATGTTCGGTAGGTATTTCTTATAACAAATTTTTAGCCAAGTTATCTTCGGAGTATCGTAAACCAATGGGCTTGACGGTAGTTAGAAAAGAGGAGGCCCAAGCCTTTTTATTGGCTTTGCCCATCCAAGATTTTCGTGGTGTTGGTAAAAAAACTTTACCAAAAATGAATGAATTAGGAATTTTTAGTGGACAAGATTTATATAACTGTTCTTTAAAGAAATTACAGCAACACTTTGGTAAAATGGGGGTTATTTTATATCAACGTGTTCGTGGCGAAGATAACCGCATAGTTCAAGCGACTAGAAAGCGCAAATCTTTAGGCAAGGAGCGCACATTTGATACACCATTGTGTAGCCAAGAAGAAGTAGAAGAACAATTAAAACGTTTGGCTCAAAAAGTAACTACTCAAATGCAAAAAAAGCAAAAGCAAGGTCAAACATTGGTTTTAAAGGTGCGAAATAGTCGTTATCAAACAATGACTAAACGTTTAACCCAACGCGATTTCTTTACAAATGATGTGGCAACGTTAGTGTTTTATAGTTTGCAACTTTTTGAACAGATTCAGCCAGAAAACATAGATGTACGCTTGTTAGGCTTAACATTAACAGGATTAGATGATGCTAGTTATCAAAATATTGTTTTACCGCTATGGCAAAACGAAAATGAAATGAAGTGATTGTCTAGTTGGCAAAAAATCGGTATACTAAAGTGTTAAGTAAGTTGCATTAAGAAAACGAGGAAACAACATGACAATAGAAGAACAAATTTTACAACAAATTGAAAAATATCAAAAAATCATCATTCACCGTCATCAACGTCCAGATCCAGATGCATTTGGTTCGCAATATGGGTTAGCTTTAGTACTTAAGGAAGCTTATCCGACCAAAGAAATTTATCAAATCGGCAAAGACGTAACTGCTTTGAGTTGGATGGGGACAGAAGATCAAATTGAAGATGATGTATATCAAGGGGCGTTAGTAATTGTGACGGATACGGCTAATAGCCCACGTGTTGATGATCAACGCTATAATCAAGGTGATTATTTGATAAAAATCGATCATCACCCTAATGATGATCCTTATGGTGATATTTGTTGGGTTAAAGATCAAGCTTCGAGTTGTTCAGAAATTATTTATGATTTTATTCAAGTAACAAATGGCAAGTTGAAATTGACAGCTAAAGCAGCTGAAGTTTTATATGCAGGGATAATCGGGGATACTGGCCGCTTTTTATATGATTGTACTAGTGCGCATACATTAAATGTAGCTGCTGATTTGCGCCAGTATGATTTTGATGCGGTACGTGTTTGTCGTAGACTAGATGAAATTTCAGAACAAATAGCCCGCTTATCGGCCTATGTTTGGCAAAATATGACGGTTACTCCAAATAATGCAGCTTATGTTGTTTTAACCAATGAGTTATTGGAAAAATTTGCATTACAAGATGCATGCACAAGTGATGTTGTGCCTTTATTAGGTAAGATTGAGACAATCATTTGTTGGACTGTTTTAGTCGAACAAAAAGATGGTTCATATCGTTTACGTATTCGTTCTAAAGGACCGATTATTAATGAGCTAGCCAAGAAATATGACGGTGGAGGCCATCCATTAGCTAGTGGAGCTAAACTAGCAAGTAAAGAGCAAATTGCTGAGTATGTTGAGCAATTAGATAAAATTGCGGCTACTTATCAAGGAGGAAAAGATGACAGTAAAATTTAAAGATTTAGGCTTAGCACCTTATGTGTTAGAGGCCTTAGAAGAAATCAGCTTTATAACACCAACACCGGTGCAAGAACGCTTGATTCCTTTAATTATGAAAAATAAAAGTGTGGTTGGACAATCGCAAACGGGTAGTGGAAAGACCCATACTTTTTTGTTGCCGATTTTTTCAAAGATTATTGCAAATAAAAAAGAGGTACAAGCGGTAATTACTACACCTAGTCGTGAATTAGCTTATCAAATTTATGGAGCAGCTAAGCAGTTAGCTAAGCATAGCAATAAAGAAATTTTGGTGCAAAATTTTGTAGGCGGAACTGATAAACAACGCCAAATTGAAAAACTAGCTAATCGCCAACCACAAATTGTGATCGGAACGCCAGGACGTATTTTAGATTTGGTAAAAAGTAATGCTTTAGATATTCATAATGCGACTTATTTGGTAGTTGACGAAGCCGACATGACACTTGATTTGGGCTTTTTAAATGAAACAGATGCGATTGCTTCAAGTATGCCTAAAGATTTACAAATGTTAGTCTTTTCGGCGACAATTCCGCCTAAATTACAACCATTTTTGCGCAAATATATGAGCTCACCAATTATTGAAGTAGTCGAAAATAAAACGATTATCAGTCCAACAATTGATAATTGGTTACTTTCAACTAAAGGGCGCGATCGCAATCAATTAATTTATCAACTTTTGACGTTAGGTAAACCTTATTTAGCGTTGGTATTTGCTAATACTAAAGAAAGAGCCGACGAGTTGACGAATTATTTGCGTGCAAATGGGCTTAAAGTTGCTAAAATTCATGGCGGAATTCAACCACGAGAACGTAAACGAGTGATGAAAGCTGTCCAAAATTTAGAATATCAATATGTGGTTGCAACTGATTTAGCTGCACGTGGAATTGATATTGAAGGCGTTTCGCATGTTATTAATGATGATTTGCCCGAAGATTTAGAATTTTTCGTTCATCGTGTCGGACGAACCGGACGAAATAACATGCACGGAATTGCAATTACATTGTATGCGCCAAATGATGAACGCCGAATTGAAGGACTAGAAGAATTAGGAATTAATTTTGTTCCTAAAGCTTTAAAAAATGGCGAATTGGTTGATTCTTATGATCGTAAGCGCCGTGAAAAAAGACGTGTGCGCCAAGACAAGATGGATCCTAAATTGCAAGGAATGGTTAATAAAGCTAAAAAGAAAAGAAAACCAGGCTATAAGAAAAAAATCAAGCAAGCTATCAAAAAAGATGAGCAGCAAAAACGTCGGATTGCACGGCGTCAAGAGATGCGTGCCCAACGTAAAGCTAATAAAACCAAGGCTTAAGCTAGAGTTGACAACTCTTTTAAATTTGCATATACTTTGAGTATACTTTTAGGACATGCTGATTAAATTAAATCATTTAGAGAGAATCTGGTTGGTGTAAAGATTTTGATTTATTGATGAGTGCTCCCTAAAAATGACAATTGAATGAATTTAGATTTTAAAGAGGCTAACGATCAGCATCGTTGCAAGTAAGGTGGTACCGCGCGCAAGCGTCCTTACTAGCAACGGTGCTTTTTTAGTCAAGGAAAGGAATTTTTAGATGAAAGAATTATCAAGTGCTCAAATTCGGCAAATGTATCTTGATTTTTTCAAGACTAAAGGTCACGATATTATGAAGAGTGCACCATTAGTGCCAATTGATGATCCAACTTTGTTATGGATTAACTCAGGGGTAGCAACCATGAAAAAATATTTTGATGGTTCGGTTGTCCCTAAGAACCATCGCATGACAAGTTCACAAAAATCAATTCGAACCAATGATATTGAAAATGTGGGACGGACAGCACGTCACCATACATTATTTGAAATGTTAGGTAACTTTTCTATCGGCGATTACTTCAAAAAAGAAGCAATTGCTTGGGCGTGGGAATTATTAACTAGTCCTGAATGGTTTGCAATGGAAAAAGAAAAACTTTACGTGACTGTTTATCCAAAAGATACAGATGCAAAGAAATATTGGCAAGAAATCGGGATGCCAGCTGATCATATTTATGAAGTTGAAGATAATTTCTGGGATATTGGCGAAGGTCCATCTGGTCCGGATACCGAAATTTTTTATGATCGTGGTCAAGAAATGAATAACTTGCCAGAAGACCATCCTGAAAATTATCCTGGTGGCGAAAACGAACGTTATTTAGAAATTTGGAATATCGTCTTTTCTGAATTCAATCATAAGCCTGATGGAACTTATGAACCACTTCCACATAAAAACATCGATACGGGGATGGGATTAGAACGAGTTGTTTCAGTTTTCCAACATGCTAAAACCAACTTTGAAACCGACTTGTTTATGCCAATCATCGATGAGACAGCTACTATGGCTAAAGGTTATCATTATGGTGATAATGTTGAAAAAGATGTTTCCTTTAAAGTGATTGCTGATCATGCACGTGCCGTGACTTTTGCGATTGGTGATGGTGCGTTACCTTCAAATGAAGGTCGTGGCTATGTAATTCGTCGTTTAATTCGGCGAGCTGTTATGCATGGACAAAAGTTAGGTATCGATCAAGCCTTCTTATACAAATTAGTGCCAGTCGTAGGCAAGATTATGGAATCTGCTTATCCAGAAGTCTTGCAACAAGCAGATTATATTGCCAAAGTTATTCGAATGGAAGAAGATCGCTTTAACGACACCTTAAAAGATGGGATGCAATTATTAGATGATTTGATTAGTGAAACTAAGGCTGCTAATAAAGATATCTTGCCAGGAGCACCGGTCTTTAAACTTTATGATACCTATGGCTTCCCAATGGAATTGACGAAAGAATATGCGCAAGAACAAGGTTTAAGTGTTGATGAAGCTGGTTTTGATGAACAGATGCAACAACAAAAGCAACGCGCACGTGCAGCTAGAAGTGATGCTAAATCAATGGGTGTTCAAAGTGCCTTATTAACTGATATTAAGACAGAAAGTCAATATGTTGGTTATGATGTTTTGAGTTGTGAAGCAACTTTGACAGATATTATTGTTGATGAAGCTTTAGTAGATGAAATTACAACTGGTAAAGCACGCTTAATCTTTTCTAAGACACCATTTTATGCAGAAATGGGTGGCCAAGTTGCTGATAAAGGTGTGATTAAAGACCAAAATGGGCAAGTAGTTGCACAAGTGATTGATGTGCAACATGCTCCAAATGGTCAAAACATGCATTTAGTTGAAGTTGAAGGCTGCTTGCAAGTTAATGGTCAATATCTATTAGAAGTTGATGAAACATTCCACAATAAAGTTAAGAAAAACCATACAGCAACACACTTGTTAGATCAAGCTTTACGTGATGTCTTAGGTAATCATACACATCAAGCCGGTTCATTGGTAGAACCAACTTATTTACGTTTTGACTTTACAAATCTTGGTGCGGTAACTAAAGAACAATTAGCACAAGTTGAAGCAATTGTTAATGAAAAGATTTGGGCAAGTTTACCAGTTGAAACTATCGAAACTGATTTAGAATCAGCTAAGAAGATGGGAGCAATTGCTTTATTTGCCGATAAATATGGTGATTTAGTGCGGGTTGTTAAAGTTGGTGATTACTCAATGGAATTTTGTGGCGGCAATCACGTGGCTAACACCAGTGAATTAGGTTTGTTTAAGATTGTGTCTGAATCAGGTGTTGGGGCTGGCGTACGTCGGATTGAAGCTGTAACTTCAAAAGAAGCGTATGAATTCTTAGAACAACGTAATCATCTGTTAAATGCAACAGCTACTGCGATGAAAGTTGTACAATTAAAAGAAGTTCCACGTAAAGTTGAACAATTACAACAACAAATCAAAGAATTAGAACAACAAAAACAAGCATTGGAAGATAAATTTGCGAGCCAACAAGCAGCAGATGTCTTCAAAAATGTCGAAACAATTAATGGTAAGACGTTGATTGCTAAAGAAGTTAAAGTTTCAGGTATGAGCCAATTACGCCAATTAGCTGATCAATGGAAGACTAATGAATATTCTGATGTTTTAGTGTTGGCAACTTCAACTGAAGATGGCAAGGTTAACTTGATTACAGCGATGAGTGGTACAGCTATTCAAGCTGGGCTTAAAGCTGGAGATTTGATTAAAGCTATTGCACCTGCTGTTGGTGGTGGCGGCGGTGGCCGTCCTGATATGGCTCAAGCTGGTGGAAAGAATCCATCTGGTATCAAGGATGCTTTGCAACAGGCTGGTCAATGGTTGGCTGAAAAATAATAAATATTTTTATCAAATTTTATTGATAGAAATGTAACAAAGTTTGTCCTCTTTTCTGGATGATTCCAGAGAAGAGGACTTTTTGTTTATGGTTTAAGGCTTATAAATTAGTCTTACCCTAAAATGGTATATACATATACCATTTTAGGGTAAATGTGTTGACTATCTTTATATATGGTTGTATAGTTTATTTTGTTGAGATGTTATCTAAATAATTTATCTATACCAATTTTAAAAAGTTAAAAAGATATACAAAGGAAGAGTTAATATGTGTGGGATTGTTGGAATTGTTGGACATGATCAAGCAACTGAAATTTTACTACAAGGATTAGAAAAATTAGAATATCGTGGTTATGATTCGGCCGGAATTTATGTGTTAAAACAAGCTAATCAAGGTTTTTTACGAAAAGCTAGTGGCCGTATTAGTAATTTACGTCAAGAAATTGATGCTAAGGTTAGTGGTAATACTGGGATTGGGCATACTCGTTGGGCAACTCATGGTCAACCAAGTCAAACTAACGCTCATCCGCATTCTTCAGCAGATGGTCGATTTTATTTGGTTCACAATGGTGTAGTTGGTAATTTTAAGGAATTAAAAGAAACTTACTTAAAAGATGTTACTTTGGTTAGTCAGACGGATACTGAAGTAATTGTCCAGTTAATCGGTTATTTTGCAGCTAAAGAAAACTTAGATGCATTTGAAGCTTTAAGAAAAGTAGTCGGTTTATTAGATGAATCCTCATCATATGCCTTGGCTTTGATTGATCAAACTCAACCAGAAAAAATATGGATTGCTAAAAATAAGAGTCCATTATTGCTTGGACTAGGAACCGACTTTAACTGTATTTGTAGTGATGCAATGGCAATGCTTAAATTGACCAATCGTTTTGTAGAGTTGGCTGATGGCGATGTTGCACAACTTAGTCCAAAGCAAACAGTAATTGAAGATGTAAAAGGAAATGTGGTTAAGCGTAAAGAATTTACGGTAGATCAAGATGCGAGTGCTTCTGAAAAAGGAGCTTATGAACATTATATGTTAAAAGAAATCGATGAACAGCCGGCAGTTATGCGGACGTTAGTACAAAAATATTTGCAAACGCCAAATGCAATCGATGAAAAATTATTAGCTGCGATGAAACAAGCACAACGAATTTATATTGTAGCTGCAGGTACGAGCTATCATGCAGGTTTAGTTGGTAAAGAACTATTTGAAAAGTTAGCACAAATTCCAGTAGAAGTACATGTTGCTTCAGAATTTGCCTATAATCCACCATTGCTTGCGCAAAAACCATTCTTTATTTTCTTGTCGCAAAGTGGTGAAACTGCTGATAGTCGCTCGGTTTTGGTACAAATTAAAGAACAAAACTATCCAGCATTGACCTTGACAAATGTAGCTAATTCAACTTTATCTCGCGAAGCAGATTACACTTTGTTATTACATGCAGGTCCAGAAATTGCAGTTGCTTCAACTAAAGCATATACAGCACAAATTGCAGTCGAAGCAATTTTGGCGCAGGCTTTAGGTAAGGCTAAGGACTTGCAAAGAGCTAATGAATTAGATTTAGCACAAGAATTAGGTAAGGTTGCTAATGCAATGCAAACTTTAGTTGATGAAAAGTATAAAATTGAACAACTAGCTAAACAAGACTTGTTAACAACCAGAAATGCATTTTATATTGGACGTGCGATTGATTATGCAACTGCAATTGAAGCAGCCTTAAAGTTAAAGGAAGTTTCATATATTCAAACGGAAGGCTTTGCGGCTGGTGAATTAAAGCACGGCACAATTGCTTTGATTGAAGAACAAACCCCAGTTATTGCTTTGATAACTTCAGCAAAGACAGCAGCGCATACACGTAGCAACGTGCAAGAAGTTAAAGCTCGCGGAGCACAAGTGATAACGATAGTGAAACAAGCACTAGCGACTAAGCAAGATCAAATTATCTTGCCAGATGTAGCAGAACTCTTAAGTCCATTGGTGGCAATTGTACCATGTCAATTATTAGCATATTATGCAAGTAAGCAACGAGGATATGACGTAGATAAGCCACGTAATTTAGCTAAGAGTGTAACAGTCGAATAGTTATAAAAAAGACATAGAATAGCGTTTTTGCTACTCTATGTCTTTTTTTGATTATAGACTTCTTTATTAATTTTTAGTTACTTTGTTGATGATGAATGAAGAAACTCTAAAAATTAGATAAAAGCAACTACTACTAAGAAAGAAATAAACTATTGCTAAAATAAACGGTAGATACCATAGACCATCTTGGAAAAACATGAGATAGATGTCATTTTTATGTCCCAGTAAAATCAAGATGATTTTAAAAAAATAATAGCCAACAGTATAGATGATACCTAAGATAACGCTAACTTTAAATTGTTTTAGATTTATCATTTGTCCCTCTCTGACTACTCTTAGTAAATTGGTGATATTCATCATTATAGCGTAAAATAAAATTTTCTTGAATAGTTAGAAATATATTTTTATAAAAGAGTGTTGACACCGCTTTCAACTAGAGTTAGAATAATATTCGTAAGGTATTAGTAATTTACCTTCTAATCAATTCTCTTTCTCTCTTATGCCAACCACTGCAAGTTTTGCAGTGGTTTTTTTGGTATACTAGAGATAATAGATTTAATGAGGAGTTTATTTTGATGAAAAGCAACGAAACTTTAACTTTAATAGAAGAAATTACACGCAATGATGGGAGCCGTTATTTTGAAATCTCTAATATGGTTCAAAATGGACGAGCCGAATTAGCTGCAATTCGTGGATTTATCAAAGAAGTACGGATTATCCAGATTAATATTCCACGCTCAAGTAGTGTAATTAAATATGAGCAATATATTAATGAAAACTTCGAGATGCCTAAAGAAGATTTTGATCATTTTGAAGAATGGACAAAAACACCAGAGATGCAAGAAGTAGTGGCTAACATTTTACGTGATAATCACATTGCTTAATTTTGACTAGAGCGACTTTTACTTGAGTCGTTCTATTTTTTTGTTGAGCTTTAATTATTAAATACAAAAAGTGTGTAAATGAGAAAAAAAGCGATGATAAATTAAGTGCCAAAAAACGGTATCAATCTTTTAGTTTTGGGGGTTAGCATATATCTTTGAAAGAAAAATGTAATTTTTCTAAGAAAAAAATTAAAAAGTGTTGCACAATTTTTAAGAATATGATATAAATATATATGTTACTTATAACGATTGCTCAGTAGTTCAGCGATAGAATAATTGACTGTTAATCAAGAGGTCGCTGGTTCGATCCCAGCCTGAGCAGTCACTTTGTTTTAACAATCAAGCTTTTAATTTTTGCTCAGTAGTTCAGCGGTAGAATAATTGACTGTTAATCAAGAGGTCGCTGGTTCGATCCCAGCCTGAGCAGTCACTTTGTTTTAACAATCAAGCTTTTAATTTTTGCTCAGTAGTTCAGCGGTAGAATAATTGACTGTTAATCAAGAGGTCGCTGGTTCGATCCCAGCCTGAGCAGTGAATAAATTGTTGTGCTCTCTTTACTAGATATGCTCTAGTAAGGAGAGCATTTTTATTTAGATTTATAATATCTTGTTACAAGCACAATTGAACGCTTTTTACAAAATAACTGATAAAATGATATAAAATAATGCTGTTTTAAAATCTTTACACAATCTTTACAAAACAACCCAAGGCTCTTTACAAACGCACTGTAACATTTACATTGTAGAGGAAAGGAAGAAGTGAAAATGAAAAAAATTTTGAAAGTGTCCATGCTGATGCTTGTTTTAGGAGGAATCCTGACAGGTTGTGGCAAGACTGATAAACAAAATAATGTAGAAACCGTAGCGATTGTTGGTTCGACTGCGATGCAACCTATGGTAGAAATGGGAGCTGAACAGTATCAACGCAGTCATTTTGACGTGCGGATTACAGTGCAAGGCGGAGGCTCAGGGACTGGTTTGAGTCAAGTGCAATCTGGAGCTGTAACTATTGGGAATTCAGATATTTTTGCACAACAACAAGCAGGAATTGATGCTTCTAAATTAGTCGACCATAAATTAGCCGTAGTCGGGATGGCACCGGTTATTAATAAAAAAGCTGGCGTCACAAACCTGACGATGGAACAACTACGGGGTATTTTTGCGGGCAAATATACTAACTGGAAACAAGTTGGTGGCAAAAATCTAGAAATTGTGTTGATTAATCGTGCTCAAGGTAGTGGGACGCGAGCTTCGTTTGAACAAAGTGTAATGGCAGGGCAAAAGGCAGCTAAGTCACAAGAACAAGATTCAAACGGAACGGTTCAAAAAATGGTGGCTTCAACGCCAGGTGCTATTAGTTATCTTTCATTTTCTTATTTAAATGATACCTTAGTCGCACCAAAGATTGATGGAGTTAAACCAACTGAAAAAAATGTGACAACTAATAAATGGAAAATTTGGTCTTATGAACACATGTATACTAAAGGTCATCCATCTAAGAAGGTACAAGCATTTATTGATTACATGAAAACATCTAAAAAGATTCAACAAAAATTAGTTAAAGCATTAGGTTACATTCCGGTGCAAGACATGCAAGTTGAAAAGGATGCTCATGGTAATGTGACTCCAGTAAAATAATTTATTTAAGAAGGTGTAGTTATGGATCCAATCCGTGAAAAGATTCAAAGTAAGTCACGTGAAACAAGACAAGAATTAACAGGAAAAATTTTAACTTATACGTGTATTGGTATTATTGTAGCTGTGGTATTATCCATTTTTGCCTTTGTGGCTTCTAAAGGAATTGCGACTTTTACTGAAAATAACGCAAGTTTGAAACAATTTTTAACCGGAACAGACTGGATGCCTACTTCAAATGGTAAAGATGGTCGTCCATTAGTAGGCGCTTTGCCAATGATTGTAGGTTCTTTTGGGGTAACAATTTTAGCTGCTTTGATTGCAACGCCGTTTGCTATCGGAACTGCTTTATATATGACTGAAATTGCGACAAAGAAAGGTCGTAATGTCTTACAAATCGTTATTGAATTATTGGTGGGGATTCCATCTGTTGTTTACGGTTTTATTGGCTTAAACGTTGTTGTACCATTTGTAAGAAATCATTTTGGCGGTTCTGGATATGGTATTTTATCTGGGGCATTTGTATTATTTGTTATGGTTTTACCGACAGTTACTTCATTGACTGTTGATAGTTTACGTGCCGTTCCAAAGCATTACAAAGCAGCATCTTTGGCTTTAGGTGCAACCGAATGGCAGACAATTTACAAGGTTATTTTACGTTCGGCTTTACCAGGAATTTTAACTGCCGTAATTTTTGGGATGGCACGTGCTTTTGGTGAAGCTTTAGCTGTACAGATGGTTATTGGTAATGCAAGTTTGATGCCAACAAGTTTATTATCACCAGCATCTACCTTGACAAGTGTCTTGACGATGGGAATTGGTAATACAGTTATGGGAACTGTTGGTAATAATGCATTATGGTCATTGGCTTTAGTCTTATTGTTAATGTCATTAGTATTTAATATTTTAGTAAAATGGATTGGTAAGAGAGGAAAGATGTAAGATGAACACCAAATTTCAAAATAAAATTGCCATCACGATCATTCGCGTTATTGCAGCGCTAGTTGTTTTGATTTTGGCGTTTTTGATCGGACGAATCTTATTACAAGGTCTACCACATGTTTCGTGGCATTTCTTGACGGCTCCTTCCGAGTCATTTGTTGCTGGTGGTGGAATTGGTTATCAATTGTTTAACTCATTTTACCTATTGCTTTTAACATTGATTATTTCTTTTCCAATTTCTTTAGGTGCTGGTTTATTTTTATCTGAATACGCACCTAAAAATTGGGTAACTGAAGTTGTACGGATGTCGATTGAAATTTTAAGTTCTTTACCATCCGTGGTTGTTGGGTTGTTTGGTTTCTTATTATTTGTAGTTCAATTTAAAATGGGCTTTTCTATTTTAGCTGGTGCGATTGCGTTGACATTCTTTAATTTGCCATTATTAACAAGAAATATTGAAGAAGCGATGCGAGCAGTACCTAACTTGCAACGTGAAGCTGGTTTGGCTTTAGGGTTATCAAAATGGCGGACGATTACAAAGATTATTTTGCCAGAAGCATTGCCTGGAATCGTGACAGGGATTGTTTTAGGCGCTGGACGTGTCTTTGGTGAAGCGGCTGCTTTGATTTATACAGCTGGACAAAGTGCGACAAGCATGAATTTCTCTGATTGGAATCCATTTAGCCCTGCTAGTCCCTTAAATTTGATGCGTCCGGCAGAAACATTAGCCGTACACATTTGGAAAATTAATTCAGAAGGAATTATGCCTGATGCTGATGCTGTTTCAGCTGGTTCATCTGCCGTGTTAATCATTGCTGTTTTGATTTTTAACGTGTTAGCACGCTACATCGGAAACAAATTGTATCGCAAGTTAACAGCAAGTAAGTAGAGGAGTAGTTTAAATGAATGTTGGACAATATGATTTAAATGATAATTGGATTTTAAAATTTGATCCTAAAGAACATGAAATTGCCTTGAGTACGGAAGATTTACAAGTTTTTTATGGAGATAATCATGCCTTTCATGATGGTAATTTGCAATTTGAGCGTTATAAGATAACTTCATTGATTGGTGCTTCAGGTTCTGGTAAATCGACTTATTTACGTTCCTTAAACCGAATGAATGATGGGATTGCACGTGTTGAGGGCAAAATTATGTATCGTGGTTTGGATGTTAATTCTAAAGATATCAATGTTTACGAGATGCGTAAACATATCGGAATGGTTTTTCAAAGACCAAACCCATTTTCAAAATCAATTCGCAACAATATTACCTTTGCACTAAAGGAACGTGGATTAAAAGATAAACGAAAACTTGAAGAAATCGTAGAAACCAGTCTAAAAGGGGCTGCGTTATGGGATGAAGTTAAAGATGATTTAGATAAAAGTGCGCTCGCATTGTCTGGTGGACAACAACAAATGCTTGCTATTGGTCGTGCACTTATGGCTCGTCCAAAGTTGTTATTACTAGACGAACCATCTATGGGGGACAACAACAACGTCTTTGCATTGCACGTGCTATTGCAATGGAACCAGACATTTTATTGATGGACGAACCAGCTAGTGCGCTTGATCCAATCTCAACTTTAAAAGTTGAAGAAACAATGATTGAACTTAAGAAAAAATATACAATTGTCATTGTTACACATAATATGCAACAAGCCTCACGTGTGAGTGATTATACCGCTTTCTTTCATTTAGGACACGTGATAGAATATGATAAGACTAAAAACATTTTTACTAACCCTAAAATTCGGGCGACCGATGATTATGTTTCAGGTAACTTTGGCTAGGAGGAAGACTGCAAATGAGTGATTTTATTTCGACACGCGACTTACATCTTTATTATGGTGAAAAAGAAGCATTAAATGGAATTACGCTAGGTTTTCCATCTAAAGGAATTCATGCGTTAATCGGACCATCTGGTTGTGGTAAATCCACATATTTGCGTTGTTTGAATCGAATGAATGATTTGATTGAAACGGTTAAGATTACGGGAACAATTGAGATTGATGGTAAAGATATCTACAGTCCGCAAACCGATACGGTTGAATTGCGTAAACAAGTTGGAATGGTTTTTCAACAACCAAATCCATTTCCATTTTCTATCTATGACAATGTAACTTATGGTTTACGTTTGGGCGGGATAAAAGATAAACAAATCTTAGATGAACGTGTAGAAACTAGTTTAAAGCAAGCGGCTATTTGGGATGAAGTTAAAGACAATCTTAATAAGAGTGCTTTATCTTTATCAGGTGGACAACAACAACGGATTTGTATTGCACGTGTGTTAGCTGTACAACCATCCGTGATTTTGTTAGATGAGCCAACAAGTGCCTTAGATCCTGTTTCAAGTAACTTAATTGAAGAGATGTTATTGACATTGCGAGAAGATTATACATGTATCATTGTGACACATAATATGCAACAAGCTTCGCGAATTTCCGATACTACATCATTTTTCTTGAATGGTGATTTGATTGAAACTGGAGCTACAAAGAAGATCTTTGTAAATCCTACTAAGCAAGAAACTGATGATTATTTAAGCGGTCGTTTTGGTTAATAAGCAAGGAGGAAGTTTACAGTGAGTAAAGTTTTAGAACAACAAATTAAAGATTTGAAGCAAGATTTTGCTACTATGGGTTTTGGTGTAGCAGAAGCCATTAAATGTGCGATTGATTCGATTAAAGAACACGATTTGAAATTGGCACAAAAAGTAATTGCCGATGATGAAGTAATTAATGAACAAGAAACAAGGCTTGAAAAAAAATCTGCTCAAATTATTGCCTTGCAACAACCTGTTGCTGGTGATTTACGTGAAATTGTAGCTATCTTAAAGGCAAGTTCTGATTTAGAACGTTTAGCCGATCATGCAATCAGTATTGCACGAATTACTGAAAAATTAAATACAAGCGACCGTGATTTTGAAATTGAAGATTTATTATTTGAAATGGCGGCTAATATTCAACAAATGTTAGCAGATATTTTGAAGGCTTATACTGAAATGGATGATAAGTTTGCTGTTGAAGTTGCTGCACGTGATTCTAAAAATGATGAATATTTCCGTAAAGTTAGCAAAGTAGCCGTTAAAAAGATTCAAAATACACCAGAATTTGCTTTAGAAGGTATCGATTATTTGAACATGGCAAACCATTTGGAAAGAATGGGTGATTATATCACAAATGTTGCTGAGTGGATCGTTTATACCAATATTGGTAAAATCACAGAATTAGGGCGTAACGACTATTAATTGTGTGAAAATTAACATGAAAATTATATTTTTGTGCACGCTATTTGCAAAAATGTGGTAGAATATAGGTGTACTCAATTTTAAGAGTAATTTTAGATGTTAACTTATTTAGGAGGCTGTTTTATGTCACTCGTAAACGGTAACGAAATCTTTGCTGCAGCTCGTAAAGGTCATTATGCAGTAGGTGCTTTTAACACAAATAACTTGGAATGGACTCGTGCTATTCTTAAGGGTGCTCAAGAAATGAACACTCCTGTTTTAATCCAATGCTCAATGGGTGCTGCTAAGTACATGGGTGGCTACAAAGTTGTTAAGACTCTTGTAGAATCCGAAATCGAAGCAATGAACATCACTGTTCCTGTTGTTTTACACTTAGACCACGGTACTTATGAAGCAGCTAAGGAATGTATCGAAGTTGGTTTTACTTCAGTTATGTTTGATGGTTCTGATTTACCATTTGATGAAAACTTGAAGAAGACTAAAGAAATCGTAGAATTAGCTCATTCTAAAGGTGTTTCTGTTGAAGCTGAAGTTGGTTCTATCGGTGGTGAAGAAGACGGCGTTATTGGTGCCGGTGAATTAGCTGATGTTGCTCAAGCTAAAGCAATCGCTGATTTAGGTGTTGACTACTTAGCATGTGGTATCGGTAACATCCACGGCGTTTACCCAGAAAACTGGAAAGGTTTAAGCTTTGAACGCTTACAAGAACTTGCAGAAGTTATCGACACACCACTTGTTTTACATGGTGGTTCCGGTATTCCTCAAGAACAAATCGAAAAAGCAATCAGCATGGGTGTTTCTAAACTTAACATCAACACTGAATGCCAAATCGCATTTGCTAAAGCAACTCGCGAATATATCGAAGCTGGTAAAGATATCGAAGGTAAAGGTTACGATCCTCGTAAATTACTTGCACCTGGTACACAAGCTATTACTGATACAGTTAAAGAAGTTATCGGCTGGATCGGTACACCAGCAATCGACTAAGATTAGGTTGATTATTAAGACTATCCTAGATTCTAGGATAGTTTTTTGTTATTGAGTAAATTAAAAACAGTCAGCTTTTTTGATGTGTATCCAGTTTTCTGGACACGTTAAAATTTAATAAATTATCCTAATGGATGCTTCCTTGTATTTTACAGGAGGCATCCATTTTGTTTTGGCTTGAATTCTTTGATTGTTATAGTAATCGATATATTTACTAATAATTAAATGAGCTGTGATCT
>ERZ791897.243-NODE-243-length-51564-cov-28.191403_pt1 | contig 51564 bp, 54 predicted proteins | sample MGYA00510152_ERZ791897 | MGnify/ENA primary metagenome ERZ791897 (study PRJEB30046, sample SAMN00792050) | human gut metagenome | study: EMG produced TPA metagenomics assembly of the A metagenome-wide association study of gut microbiota in type 2...
TACGGAATGCTTGTGGAGGGCGACATTGGAAAGCTGAGTTTTCAGGGCACCCGCTTTCTTGGGTTTGAGCGGAGCTGAACATCCCTGTTCAATTTGATAAATCGGAAGTTGTGGAGGTAATATGATCATGAAAAAAATTCTTTCTTGGTTTTTGTATATCACCTGTATACTGACTTTAGTTGCGTGTGGAAAAAGAGCAGCGCCCATTACGCTACCTCAAGCCGACGAGATCACATCTATTGATATAACCATTGAAGAAAACACAGTAAATCATTCAGACAAAACTTGGATAAGTGAAGTAATCGCCGATATTTCCAGTTCTGAACCGACTAAGAAGGAAAGTGTTCAAGACTTTCCACAAGTGGAAAGTTATATCAAGATTGACTTCCGGCTTGAGACAGGAACAAGCACTATCTTCGCGTATGAGGACAGGGGTAAGTACTATCTTGAACAGCCTTATCAAGGAATTTATAAAATTGATCGCAAACTGTTTGAAAGGTTAAAAGAAATTGAGTGATTAGAATTTGACAAAGGAGTGTGATTATATGGGTAAAGCGATTTTGGCAGCAATCGTTACATTGATTGTTGGTTATTTAGGTACGGTCGTAGGACTTGAACTTTTAGGTAATTGGGTTGAGTTTGGATTGCTCATTGCTATTGCAGTAATGGGTGCTTTTATCATCTACTTCAATGACAAGAAGTAAGACAAGTTCCAGTTTGTCGAACTGATAAAATCCCTTTAGGAACTAAAGGGCGCACTTCTATACTCTCCTATCTGGAGTATGTGCGTCCTGGGTCGCTTCACTCCCGGTCGGCAGAAGAAAACTGCCCGACCGGGAATGTTTCGTCACTTCGTTCCGTCAAGGTGGCTACACCCCCTTGCGCCGCTAAAGCGGCTATCCCCTGTGGACTTGCCGTCCGCAAACAGCATAAAATGCTGTTCGCCGCCAGCAAGTTTGAAGGCGAATAAAATGAATTTTATGGAACAAGCAAATCGGGATTTGGAGGGCAAAAAAATGGCAGTTTCAAACATAAAGGCAATATTTGAAAATGATATTCATAAAGTTTGGGATATTGTCTTTGCTGTTGATAAATATAGTTCATGGCGAAGTGATTTAAGCAAAACAGAAATCATTAATGAGAAACAATTTATTGAATATACGAAAGACGGATATGCAACTACATTTTCTATCACTGCTGTTGAGCCATATAGACGCTGGGAATTTGACATGGAAAATAGCAATATGGCAGGACATTGGATTGGTGTTTTTATGGCAAAGGGAAATAAAACACAAGTTGATTTTACAGAGAATGTGATGCCTAAAAAGTGGTTTATGAAGCCTTTTGTAAAATCCTATTTGAGGAAACAGCAAAAGCAATTTGTTTTGGATTTAAAAAAAGCATTGGAATAAAATTTCCCGTTTGTTGAACTGAACACAAAAACTGAATACCGAAAATCAGACCGTTGACTGGTCGCACTATGCGAAAAGTTGACGGTCCTTTTTATCCCCAAAATCTGAAGAAGGAGGCTAAAATGCCAAACAAAACCGAAGAATATCTTGCCCTTGCCCAGCGCACGGCCAACGGCTTGACCCGGTACTGGGAAAGCTGGACGGACTACCTGACCACCGCATCCCGGCTGTACAAGTATCCCTTTGCGGACCAAATCATGATCTACGCCCAGCGCCCGGATGCCACCGCCTGCGCCGACTTTGACATCTGGAACAACCGGATGAACCGTTATGTGCGCCGTGGTGCCAAGGGCATCGCTCTGCTGGACGAATCCAGCGGATTCCCCCAGCTGCACTACGTTTCGCTTCTGGATGCGCCTGTCCCGGAACAGATGAAGCATGCTTCTCTGGCAGAAGCTGCATCGCACCTTGTGCAAGTCCTCAACGACCCGGAGAGCATCACCGGATAAAAAGCGTCCCGCCGGGATGCGCAGCCTGCATTGAAAAATGCAGCTCAAAGGGGTTTGGGGCGCTTCCCCAACAAGCATTTTGCAACGCAAAAAGTGTTTTTGTATAGACGAAAACATTGCTTGCTGGCACTGCGTACCGTAAAACTCCCGTTTCAATCTTCACGGGTGATTTCTCCGACATCAGATTCCATCGGTGCCGCACTTTGGTTTTCTGCTCTTTTCCTATACTGCGCTGGACTGATGCCATACTCCTTTTTGAACACCCGGCTAAAATAAAGCTGGTTATCGTACCCCACGATCTCAGCGATTTCACCGACACTGTAATCGGTATTTTCCAACAAGCTTTGTGCGTTGACCATCCGCAAGGAGAGAAGGTACTGCGCCGGACTCATCTTCATGTGCTGTTTGAAATTACGAATGAACCAGTTCGTACTGATATGCAGCGATTCGGCATACTGCGCCACGCTGATCTTCGTATTGTAGTTTTCGTTAAAATAAGAAACCGCCATCTCGATTTCTTCGGGGATCGTCACGGTATAGTTTTCGCCGTTCTGCTGCTGGCGGCTGACAAGCAGCAGAATGTTGTTGAACGACGAAGCGATGTAATCTTCATACCCGTATTCGCATTGCTGAAGTTCCCGAATGATTTTTCGGAACGACATCTTATATTCCGGCAGTGTTCCACTGTAAAAGACGTGCTGATTCAAAGAGATGCCATGGTACTCCAGAATGTTCTTAACGTCATAGCCAGTAAAATGAATCCAGAACACCTCCGGGTGATCTTCAACATAGTAAACGTACTTTTGAACCTCTTTGGGCTTGTAAAGAACCATGTGGCCGGAGTCAACGATTTCCTCGATTCCATTAAACCAGAAATGCGCCTTGCCCGATGCCACATATAAGATCTGATAGTCTCTGCGGCCCTTCTTCCAGTATGTCGGCAGCATGGGACGCTTTTTCAGGCGGTAGGTGCCGCAGCTTCCTACCACCAACGGTTTTGTGTAATCCTTGAAATCAAGACGAGAGTTATTTAAGTAGCCAGAGTTGAAATACATCTCAATACCATCTTCTTTCTTAAAGACTTCGCCGGAATCGGAATGCGTTCTGTTTGATTTTCACAAACTGTGTGATTTTGTGCATACTTTGTTCCATTTTTTCAATATGATTTTGTCAATATAAATTTTATAATACTTTCAGACAAAACGCAAGAGAATTTGACATCTTGCCGAAAAAGCGTAAGCCTTGTAAAATCGAAGTAAATGAGGAGAATCGGAAAATGACGGAGAAACGCTATTTGAAATGGTACAACAAAGTCGGCTATGGTTCAGGTGATATTGCAGGCAACGTGGTATACGCATTCCTGTCATCCTTTGTAATGATCTATCTGACCAACACGGTTGGTTTGAACCCCGGCATTGTCGGCACCCTGATCGCAGTCTCCAAGCTGCTGGATGGTGTAACGGACATCTTCTTTGGCTCTTTGATCGACAAAACGCATTATAAGATGGGCAAGGCTCGTCCGTGGATGCTGTACGGCTACATCGGCTGCGCCATCACGCTGGTGGCTATTTTTGCAATTCCCGCGAATCTCGGGCAGTTTGCACAGTACGCATGGTTCCTGATTGCGTACACGCTGCTGAACGCCGTGTTCTACACCGCCAACAACATCGCTTATTCTGCCCTGACCGCTCTTGTCACGAAGAACAGCGCAGAGCAGGTCGAGATGGGTTCTTACCGCTTCATGTTCGCCTTTGCCACCAGCCTGCTCATCCAGTCCATCACGCTGGGTGCTGTTACGGCATTGGGCGGTGGTGCTGCCGGCTGGCGCACTGTTGCAATCATTTACGCCATCATCGGTCTGCTTGTCAACACCCTCTCCGTTTTCTCCGTGAAGGAACTGCCGGAAGGCGAATTGGTGGATACCACCGACAAAAAGGAAATCGAGCAGGACGAAAAGTATAATCTGGTTCAGGCTGCAAAGCTGCTTGCTGGCAACAAATATTATATGATGATTTGCGGCACCTACATTTTGCAGCAGATCTACGGTGCCATGATCAGCATGGGCACCTACTATGCAACCTACATCCTTGGCAACCAGAATCTGTTCGGTGTATTCTCTTGGGCAGTCAACATTCCTCTGATCATCGCGCTGGTGTTCACCCCGACCTTGGTTGCAAAGTGGAATGGAATGTATAAGCTGAATGTAATGAGCTATACTCTGGCAACGATTTCTCGTGCACTGGTTGCTGTAGCTGGTTACATGGGCAGCGGCAATGTGACCTTGATGCTGCTCTTTACCGCAATCGCTGCTCTGGGTCAGGGTCCTTGGCAGGGCGACATGAACGCCGTGATCGCAGCTTGCTCCGAGTACACTTGGCTGACGAAGCACAAGCGTGTGGACGGAACGATGTACTCCTGCACTTCTCTGGGCGTAAAACTTGGCGGCGGTCTTGGCACCGCAATCACCGGCTGGCTGCTGGCTGCAAGCCATTTCGATAGTGCGCTGGCTGTCCAGCCCGAATCCTGCATCTCGATGCTGAAGATCATGTATCTTGTGATCCCCTTCGCTCTGGATGCAATCATCACCTTCATTCTGTCTCGTCTGAAAGTCGAAGAAGCAAACGAACAGCTTCGTGCAGCAATGGATAATTGAGAACAGTTCCTGCTCCCTCGAGCCATAAGACACCAAGACCCACCCGACACAATCGTGTGGGTCTTGGTGTTGCCTTGGAAGAAGCCCCGCCGAAGAACATCTGCCTGCCGTTATACAAGCGAGGGAATGTATGAAAAAGAAGAAACCCATCTCTGAGGAGCAGCATTATCTCTGTGAAATCGGTCTGAAAAAGATGCCCTATCGGTCTTCCTGGCTCTTCAAATCCTATACGGAGGAAAGCCTCACGCACATCACGATTGCGGCCTATTATAATGTGGACGAGGCGTTTCTTCAAACTCCCACTGCAGCATGGGGGAATCTATGGGATTGCCGTGCCGCGCTTCGCAAGCTGGTATCCTCCGTCTATCTGGAAAGCGATTTGAACCTTCCATTCGGAAAAAACGGAAAATTCTTATTCCAACCTGGGTATACTCCTGTTGTATCCGACATGAAGAAAATCGTTCAGAAAACTGCCTCATTGTCTTTCCCCCAATGGGCGTTAGCCGTATGGGATATGGATACTGCAACATTATATATGGTCAAATACGACAGAAGTCATTGATTTTCTTTGTCTATCTGTGATACCATTCGTTACGAGACCAACGGCGTTGCTCTCTTCGCCTATGGTGGAGACTCCGGCACTCAAAGAAATTTCCCAAAAAACACAACGAGGTGACTATTTTTGAAACGTCGAACTTTTCTTGTCTGCACCGCCGCACTTTTTTGCGGTGCGTTTCTGGCAGTGGGCTGCACTCAAAAAGCCTCTCAGCCCGTCCTTCAGCAAATCGAATACTCCAATTTGGCAGATTCGGATACACAGGCTCTTCTTTCCAAGCTTTTGCAGGATGCCGGCGTATCCGACCTGCGGATACAGACCTTCTTGGATCATGTGCAAAAGTTCAACAATGCTGTGGACCCGGCATGGCTCACCACAGGGTTTGAAAATGCCAAGCCTTCGGATCTGAAATACGATCCTTACTCCATGCAGGACGCATGGACGGAAAAATATGACACCTTCCCCGGCTGGAACTGTCGGATCACCGCTTGTGGGCTGTTCAGTGATTTTATCACCGTCACGGGCAAGGCAGACCTTGACTCAGCCGAGGACACCCTGTTTATGGACTATGAAACACTGGATTCTGACCCGGAATCCCTTTGCGGCGATGAACGGCAAAAGTTTGATGCGCTGTTCGCCCCGGTTAAAACCACCAATACGACCGATATTCCTACCCATTTGAAAACGATTCAGCAGGAATGGAAGAAACGCGGTCTCTCCTTCGTGGACGATGATAAGATCCGTCTCGTCTCCGTAGTCCTGCACGATCAGTTCTCTGAAACGGACAATTCTCTTATGATCGGTCATGTCGGCGTTATGCTTCCCACATCGGATGCAGTATATTTCGTCGAAAAGGTCGCTTTTCAGGAGCCGTATCGCTTGTTGAAGTTCAAAAATCGGACCGAGTTGAGCGATTATCTGATGCTGAAATACGATAACTCGTGGGGACAGGATACTGCCCATACCTTTATTATGGAAAATTCAGACCTGATGGACGGCTGGCGCATTCTTGAAAATCAGGAAAATGCAGGCTAAAAGCATCCAATTTGCTGAGAACCGTTCGGTCTGACAACTCATTCGCCCTCTGATGCTAAAAAGACGCTGCAACCTCTCACCCAGAGGCGGCAGCGTCCTTTTTTATAAAGGAAAACATAGACACGGCGGCATCCTCCTATACGCCGCCGTGGATTTACACGGTGTTAGGTCGTCGTTGATTTAGGATAAATGCAAAGAAACAGCGGCCTTGATTTTGTCAAAGCCGCCGCTTCATAGGCGCGTGAAAATGTGTCTGCTTTACGACGGATTTTTTCTTTTGCCGTTGGGCGGGGCAGGTTCTCGTTGTATATTAAGATAAAAAAGAACCGATAATCACAAGTAAACCTACTTTGTGCATTACCGGCTCTGCGTCTGTGCGTCTGGCTCTTGGATGATAGATAAATTTAGTTTTCTTACCGCAATCAGGGTTTCATGTTTGCATTTAGGACAATATAATGGAAAGTTTTCCAGTACTGTATCATCACGGATTTTCAATCGCGTTTTGCTGCCGCAAAAGGGGCATAAAATCCATTCTATCTTCATCTTATCTTCCTCTGTGCTTGGCTTTCTTCTTTTTCTGCCGTATGGCAAGCTGACGTTTTTTCTTCGCCTCTTTACATTTCCGAATTGGACATAACCTGTTTTTCAGCCATAGACAATTCCCGATGAAGGTGTAACGCCATAAATACAGTGATTACTACGGAAATCACATCTGCAATGGGTTGGGCATATAGGATTCCGTTCATTCCCCATACCATAGGCAGCAGCAAAATGACAGGAACAAAGCAGACGCCTTGTCTACATGCTCCCAAAAAGAAACCTGCCGCACCTTTACCCAAGGCAAGGAACAAAGAGGAGTAAACCGTGTAGAAACCAAAAAGAATGAATGTGATCCCATTTGCAAACAGTGATTTTTGACCCACTAAAATCATTTGAGTATCTCCCTCAGTAAATTGAGAGATAATCTGCGTAGAAAAAACGGCCATCACCAAGCCTACGACTAAGCAGAAACTTGTAGACCAAATGATAGAGGTTTTGATTGCTTCGCGCAAGCGATCAAACTTCTTTGCCCCATAGCTGAATCCAGCAATAGGCTGGAACCCTTTCAGAAATCCAAAGACAACAAGCGTTCCCATAGAAGTAATTCGCGTGACTGCCCCCATGCCTGCAATGACCGAATCGCCATAATTGCTGGATGCGCGGTTAATTAGCGCAATCGAAAGACTTGTCAGCAGTTGGAACACCAAAGTGGGAACTCCAATTTTTAAAACTTCCGTCATCATTTGCCTCGTAGGAGAAAACTCTTTTATGCTGAACGTAAATACGCTTTTTTTGCGAAGAACATAGGTGAGATAAACAAGCGTGGATACCATTTGCGAAATTGCTGTGGCGATTGCTGCACCTTCTACTCCCATGTCCAAAATATAAATGAAAAGAGGGTCTAATCCGATGTTCAATACGGCTCCCAGCAGCAAGGCGCACATGGTCGTCTTTGCGGCACCCTCGCTGCTTACAATGTTGTTCATTGTTACATTAAACACGTTGAAAATACAGGACAGCACATAAATTCTTGCGTATGTCAGGGCATACGGCATAATCGTTTCTGTTGCGCCCAACATCGCCAAAATTGATTTGAGGAAAATCATAGAAAACAGAATGATAATGGTGCCAATCAGAATACTGCTGTATAGTGCGGTGCTTGCCACCCTATTGGCGGTATCTTTATCTCCGCGCCCCAATAGTCTTGACAGATAGGATGCGGCTCCGTTACCGAACATAAGACCTAAACCAACCACGACTTGTCCCAACGGAAATACGATAGAAATAGCACCCATTTGACTTTTGCCCAAACCAGCCACAAAATAGGCATCCACCAGATTATAGAGTGCATTGATCAACATCCCAATCATAATCGGTATGCCGAGAGCCATCAGAGCTTTGGGGATAGGCGCACTGCCCAAAAGCTCAAGTTTGTTGTTGCGTTCATTCATTGTTAAAACTCCTTTCGCTTCTTCAGGTATAATTTACAGTAGTGCAAGCTATAGTGCTACACCATATAAATAATAGTACTATAATTTATAGTATATGTCAAGAGAAGTGAGGCAATTTATCTTGACAAAAAGTATAAAATACAATACTATATTTTATAGTGAATTTGACGGTGTTCTTTTATTCAGAAAACATAGCGAAAGGACGTGATTCCACATGGCAACCATAGATTTAATTGTATTGGGAATATTGAAAAAGGAGCCAATGAGTGCCTACGATATTCAAAAGTTAGTAGAATATAGAAACATATCCAAATGGGTAAAAATCAGCACTCCATCCATTTATAAAAAAGCCATTCAGCTAGAAGAAAAGGGGCTAATCCGAGGCGAAATCGTAAAAGAAGGGAAAATGCCAGAAAAAGTGATTTATTCCCTGACGGATGCCGGAGAAGCAGAATTTGAACGGCTCATGTTTGAGATTTCTGAAAAACCTATTAACATTTTTCTAGACTTCAACGCAGTTATTGTGAATTTGGATTCCTTGCCACCTGAAAAACAAAAATCGTGTATAGCAGAAATTGAGGAAAATATTAGTACCTTAAAATCCTATCTGGAATATAATATACAGAAAAAAGAAAATGAACCCAGTATTCCCGCAACAGGTATGGCTGTTTTGCGTCAGCAGTATGTACTGGTGGAGGCAATCCAGACATGGATTGCTTCATTAAAGGAGAATTAACAATTAATCATCATGCGAAAGACCAGAAACTTTGAGTGGCGCTGGTCTTTTATATATGAATTATAAACTTCAACCAACCTGCATATAGCAACATTTCAGGGGCAAAGTATGAATTATAAGGCCCATATCCCTCCAGCGTGAGGGAGAAGATATGGCGCACCACTTCGGCGGCTTCTTCGTCCAGACGCTGCAACCTCTCACCCAGAGGCGGCAGCGTCCTTTTTCATATCGGAATGGTTTGTTTGTAGGGGAACTCCGGGCTTATGACAGGGTAACGATGAACGTACCGGTTTATACCGAACCGCCATTAACGCATATTCCCATGACCACAACCATGAAGTATAATCGTAACCAGTTTCAGTTTATAACGAGTTTCTGGAATTTCTGGATTCTTATTGGGCGGTTCCACGAGAACAACAAATAATTACGCCAGCGCAGATGCGGATGTTAAAGTGCGCTGAAACCTATATCTAGCTTTTTTGAAAGTAAGTATAATTCGTTATAACACAGTTGACCACATTGCACAATATAGGTATAATATAATCAGAATTTTACTATTACGGGTCACACAGGAGCAGGAGGTGCTTTTATGAATATCCGTCCATCTGCAGCGATTCGCCAGAACTACAACGAGATTGCTGATTTGTGCAGAGAAACCGCTGAGCCGATTTTTCTCACCAAGAACGGCGAGGGTGACTTGGTCGTCATGGACATTGAAACCTACAACCGCCGTGAAAAAATGCTGAAGCTCCGTGAGGAGCTGCTTTCCGTGGAAGAGGACCGGATGCGTGGAAGCGAGGGCTATTCGGTTGATGAGGTCACTTCCATGATGCGCAGTGCGATCAAGGAGGCCGCCGGACATGGAGCAGCAAAATAAATGTCGCGTGATCGTGTCAGCACGGGCCGCTCAGATGCTGGTGTCCCATGCCGCATTTCTGGCACAGGTCAGCCCTGCGGCAGCAGAGCGGCTTACGGTCGAATTTGAAAAGGCTGCAAAATCTTTGGAGCAGATGCCGCAGCGCTGCCCGTGGCTCAAAGGCGAATACATTCCTAAAAATGCTTACCGATTCATCTTGTTTGAAAAACGCTATATGCTCATCTTCCAGATCGTAGATAATACGGTTTATGCAGATTATGTGGTAGATTGCAGACAGGATTACGGCTGGCTCGTCCGATAATCAACAAAGGCGGTGGCTTCCCTATTGTGGGAGACCACCGCATAACATGAGACGATATGGGATTTCAAATCCTTTTGCAGTAGACTATTCAATACATCGAAAAAATCGGAATGAAGTGTGCAAATGGTGCACAAGGAGTTTTTTCAAGAATTTGCTATGCCAGTTATAGATATAGCATGGTTTTTCGAGCAGCCGGGAAAATCGAAAAATGTACAGTAGCACTTGATCATCCACAAAATCTCATCGGGTATGTCGATTCTTCTAAGGGCGTTGTTTTGAATGAAAATGCAAACTACCAATGGTGGCATTCAACTCTTCAAGAAAAATGTTTCTGCTGCAAAGAGCTTCTCACCTGTTTTAATATGCGCTGCAAAAAGAAAACTTTAATTGATGGTCTTGCAGATTCGACTTGCTCCAGTGTATCACTAAAAATCTACTAAGAGGGAAATGGTATGCTGTATTACATTAAGAAAACATGGAAAAATTCGTTTTTGACGATTCTGTGTCAAGTGATTTCATATAGTATTGAAGTTTTTGCGGCTCTTGCCTCCATGAAGATGCTGGATGGTCTATTGGCACAGGATACGCAGCTTTTCCTTTTTGGACTGGTTGCGCATTTGGGAGTTTGGGCAATCAGCTTTCTGGCATCTCATATGGAAACGGTTTTTCACTACCGAGCACAGCGTCAAATCAACGAGTTGGAACGAAAAGATATGGTTGAAATGCTTTTGAAAAAAAGCTATTCTGAATACCATGCAGAAGAAAGCGGATCTTATTTATCAGGATTCACGAATGACATAGCGCAAATGGAGCAGCTAGGCTGGGAGCCTCTTTTTGGTATGTTTGGTGTTCTGGCGCAGATCGTTTCCAGCTTGATTGCGCTTTTTTATCTTCATTGGAGTTTACTTGTCGTATCAATTATCTTTGGTATTCTGATGGTTCTTTTACCCCGAATTTTCAATCAGAAGCTGGAAAATACCGGAAATATTTGCTCTAGGCTTCAGGCACAAGCAGTCAGCCAATTTAAGGAGCTTTTGGCGGGATACGATGTTCTTCGGTCTTTTGGAAAAAAAAGATCGAATGGTTTACGGAACAGAAACGGCAAATGAGCAAATGGAAACCCCAAGGTATCATTTGAAGGTGCTAAAAAGTGCTATTGGAAACGGAATGGGCTTTCTTAGCGTTGTTTTTCAAGTTTCGGTTCGCTTATTGGCTGGTATTTTGATTTTGATGGGAATCTTAAACCTTTCCGTTATGGTAAGTGTTTCAACGATTTGCTCCAATGTATATAACGGATTAAAGCAGCTAGTAAATCTTCAGCTATCATTGACTTCTGGAAAGCCTTATTTTGAAAAGCTGTCTAATCACAGAGATACCGTCTCGCATGACAATAAGAAAAGTCTACCGGCATTTTCACGTTCGATTTCTGTCGAGAATCTTTCGTTCAACTATGGTAAGAAAACTGTTCTGAATCATGCATCATTCAGTTTTGAAAAAGGAAAAAAGTATGCTTTGACAGGACCTTCTGGATGTGGAAAGAGTACTCTTCTGAAAATTTTACTGGGATGGCTCCCAGGCTACACAGGATGCGTTTGTTTTGACGATATCGATATTCATACGGTTGCCACGGAGCAGCTTCAACAGCAGATGAGTTACATTGAGCAAAATGTATTCTTGTTCAATGCGTCTATCCGCGAAAACATTCTGTTGGGCGAAGATTTTACAGAAGAACAGTTAAGAAACGCCATCCATGACAGCGCACTTGAAAATGATCTGATGTCTATGCCGAATGGGTTGGATACCCTCGTGGGTGAGGGAGGATGTAATATTTCAGGCGGTCAAAAACAACGAGTTGCGATTGCGCGTGCCTTAATTCATAATCGTTCTATCCTGCTGGTGGATGAAGGCACAAGCGCATTGGATGCACAGAACGCTGACCGTGTGGAAAAGAGCCTGCTAGCCAATCCAAACCTGACGCTGATCCTTATTAGTCACCACCTGACTCCGGAACGGAAGAAACAGTTTGATAAGGTCTATGAACTGAGTACAGCTTTGAACGCTTAAATAACAAAAACAGGGTGCGCCCACCCGGACACACCCTGCAAAAATCCACACGCGATAAGTAAGGCAGGGAGTTCTCCAACAGAACTTCCTGTTTTTCTTTGGATGTGATCTGAGCCTGCTCCGCACTCTGCAAGCATTTCTTTCAAAAGCCGCGCCCGTTTTACGTGTTCGGAAGGGCGGGTATGATTGTAATCATACAGCCGTTCCATGCAAAGTTCCTGCTCTGCCATGATGGAATCATCCGTGGGGTCGTAAACTTGTTGGCTGTGGATTGCATTTTCAACCAGCATCTTGTAGCCCTCTTTTTTTGCAAATCGTTCTCTTTTATAACAGGCGCAGTATATTATTGTTAAATTCGCTTATGCGTTTTTTGCTTCTTTTTCTCGCAAAGCATCATAAACGCAGCGGGTTCTCTGATGTGCCGTCAGCCCGCCCAGACACTTAATGTATTTGAACATCGCCAACGATGCTCATGGCACAGCCGCCTTCGGCAATGGAGCGAATCCTTGCAAGATACTGTTTTCTCTCCGCAGACGCATAAAACACAGCCAGAGGTAGAAATCTGCACGTTCATTATAATAAGCCGACCTCTCTCCGTAAACACTTTTGACAAATTCCAGTGATTTTGTGCATATTTTGTTGTATTGTCTCCATATACATTCCGGCGGAAGCCTCTATAATCTATAATAGGTACTGCGTCCTGCGCAATGTCTTATATTGTATGGAGAAAGGAAGTATATGGAACCTAACAAGGAAGCAAATAAGCCAAGGATCAGCTACCGCTACTATGAACTGCCGGAGGGCGAGCTGGTGCAGGCCATCACAGGAGAGGACTGGGTCTGCACCTATGGCACCTATGCCGAGGATGTCCATTTCCACAATGTTATGGAGATCGGTATCTGCCGCTGGGGACAGGGTCTCATGGTTCTGGAAGATCGGCGCATCGACTATACCGATGGTGCAGTCACAGTGGTTCCCGCAAACTGTCTGCACACGACCTTGAGCCGGGATAAAAGCCTGAACTCATGGGAATATCTCTTCTTTGATCCCGCCGGAATCCTGAACAGCGCCTTTCCGAACGACCCGCTGTTTGTAGAATCTGTTCTGCATCGGCTCTCCAGTGAGGCTCTATGCCTTCCGCAAGAGGATGCAGTAGAACTGGAACGGCTTATTACCATGGTGCTGAACGAATGCCAGACGAAGCATGAGTACCATAAAGCCGTGGAACAGAATCTTATGACATCGCTGCTGCTCCTGATCACCCGCAGCTATACGGAGAAGAAAACCCATATCCGCCCCATGACGGTTGGACTGCAGCAGATCATGCCCGCCATTGAATACATCGGGATGCACTATATGAATCCAATCTCCGGGGAAGATCTTGCGTCCATCTGTTCCTTGAGCGAGGCGCAGCTGCGCCGTAAGTTCAAAGAATATCTCAATATGTCGCCAGTTGAATATCTGACGATGGTACGCATCCAGAAAGCCTATGAACTGCTCAATTCCACCAATTATCCCATGACGGAGGTTGCTCTGCGGGTCGGATATCAGGATGTTTCCTCCTTCAACCGCAATTTTCAGAAGATCATGGGTGTTTCTCCATACCAGTATAAGAAAAACAACAGCGACTACCGCGGTCGGGTATTGGACAAGAAGATCTCTGCCAAGAAAGGATGGAAGCATCCCTCCGATCCATAAGAGAAAGACTTCTTGGCATTGTGCCAAAGAAAGCCTTTCTTCTTTGGACAATCTGACGAAGCCACCGTTTTGTGTGCAGAAACACGGCTGGATTCTGATTGAATCTGCGTGTTTTTTGATTGAATGCACCCGCATTTCAATCGCAAAACCTGTTACAATGACTATAACAAACGAGGATTTGGAGAAAAGAATTGTTCAACTTGTGAATGCGTTCAATTCTTTCTCCAAATTTCTCGGATTCGTCAACATTTTCAAGGTTTCATGAATGAAGGAGAAGGCATTATGAAAAAGATCTCGCGTCGCGCATTTCTGTCCGTTATGGCTGCTGCAGGTGCAGCTGCAGCCCTGACCGCTTGCGGTGGCGGCTCTGGTTCTTCCACTGCTGCTTCCGGCGGTGCAAGTGTTGGCGGTTCTCAGCCGGGTGGTCACAAGCTGACTGCCTACGCATGGGATAAGAATTTCAATATCCCCGCTCTGAACGCTGCTGCCGCAGACTACAAGGAGAACGTTGACCCGGAGTTTGAGCTGGAAGTGATCGAGCAGTCCGGCGGCGGTGACATTGAGAATGCCATCACGCTGGCAGGTTCCGCACACGATTATTCCAATCTGCCCGACATCGTGCAGTTCCAGGATCACTACATCCAGCGTTATGTTGCCGACTACCCGGATGCCTTTGTTCCCGTGGAGGGCGCAGACATTGACTGGGACGGCTTCAGCAAGGAAAAGCTGTCTTACTCCATCGTAGACGGCGTCCATTACGGCGTTCCCGTGGACAACAGCACGGTTATCTTCGCATACCGCACCGACCTGCTGGCTGAAGTCGGCAAGACCGTGGACGATATGACCGGCATCAAGTGGTCCGATCTGACCGATATTGGTGAGCAGGTCTACGCAAAGACAGGCAAATACCTGTTCTCCACCAGCGCAGACGGCGGCGATCTGGTCTACATGATGATGCAGTCCGAGGGCGTTGCCGAGTTCAAGGACGGAGAGCCTTGGATCACCGAGAACGAAACGCTGCATCGTGTCTGCGAGACCATCGTGGATATGGGCAAGCGCAAGGCCTGCTATCTGGCAAACAGCTGGAGCGACTACATCGACCAGAGCATTCAGGGCGACATGGTCGCCGGTGTGCTGAACGGCAACTGGATCATCCCCACCATGGAGGCTGTCACCGAGAACTCCGGCAAGTGGGAGATCACCACCATTCCTACGCTGGACGGCGGCGAGGGCTATGCCTCCAATGGCGGCTGCGGCCTGTACATCACTTGCCACTGCGGCAATGTTGATCTGGCAAAGTCCTTCCTCGCATACACCTTCGGCGGCAGCACCCAGACCTATGATAACGCCCTGCGTGACGGCGGCGTTGTCACCACGGTTCTGAAGTGTGCAGACTCCGATGTTTACAACGAGGGCGTTGAGTTCTTCAACAATGAGCCGATTTACAAGCAGATCGTTGAGATGGGTTCTCATGTTCCTGTGATCGAGCAGAGCGATTACCACTTCCGCGCTGGCGTTTACCTGATCACTGCTATCATCAACACCGTCAACGGCTCCAAGCTGGACGATGAACTGGCAAATGCTGAACAGCAGCTCCGCTTCGAGATGGGTCTTTAAGACCTTCTGATTCATCCGAAGGAGGGTTTGACATTGAAGAACGAAAAAAGCGGTTCTCTGATGGCAAAACAGCGTCATGCGGGCTGGTATTACCTGATGCCCGGCACGGTCCTTATTACCATCATGAGTTTTATCCCCATCATCAACGGTTTTCTGACCTCCCTGAAAACGGGTTCCAGTGCAAACATGAAGTGGGCCAGCCCGCTGACCTACAACTATACCCGAATGTTCAAGGATGCACTGTTCCTGCGCTCGATGGGAAACACCTTCCTGTATCTGGTCGTGGAAGTTCCGATCATGCTGATCCTGGCGATCCTGCTGGCACAGCTGCTGAACAATCACGATTTGAAGTTCAAGGGATTCTTCCGCACCTGCGTGTTTCTGCCCTGTGCAACTTCTCTGGTTTCGTACTCCCTGATCTTCAAATCCCTGTTTGCAACGGACGGTCTGGTAAACACGGTTTTGTGCAAGCTGGGCATCCTGCAAACGCACTACAACTTCCTCGGCAATCCCACCAGCGCAAAGATCATCATTATTCTGGCTCTGATCTGGCGTTGGACGGGTTACAACATGGTGTTCTTCCTGGCCGGTTTGCAGAACATCGACTACTCGGTGTACGAAGCAGCCAAAATTGACGGTGCCAACGGCTGGCAGACGTTCTGGAAGATCACTGTTCCGCTGCTGATGCCCACCATCGTGATGACCGCCATCATGTCCATCAACGGCACCTTGCAGCTGTTCGATGAGTCGGTCAACCTGACTGCCGGCGGTCCGGCGAATGCAACGATCACCATGTCGCACTACATCTACAACAACTCCATGGGTCAGGGCGTTGCAAACTTCGGCTATGCTTCGGCATTGTCCTTCGTCATCTTCGTGATGGTTGCCATCCTGTCCTTTATCAGCATGAAAGCAGGTGACAAGCGTGACTAATACAGCAGAAACCCACGCACTTGTGCAGCGTGAAAAAGGCAAGAAGCATATGATCCAGCGCAGACTGATCCCTGCTTACCTCTTCCTGGTCATCATCTCGTTCCTTTCGGTTTTCCCGCTGTTGTGGATGATCTCTGCGGCGACCAATACCTCACTGGATGTTGCCCGCGGCAAGATCATGTTCGGCACCTATGCGATGCAGAACTTCAAAAATCTGATCGCATCGCAGAATCTGGCGGGTGCCATGGGCAACTCCTTCCTGTATGCGATCGTGCAGACTGTGATCTCCATGTTCGTCTGCTCTCTTGCAGGATTTGGTTTTGAGTTGTATCATGATAAGAACAAGGACCGCTTGTTCAGCATCCTGCTGCTCGCCATGATGGTGCCGCAGGTTGCCACGATGGTTCCTTTGTTCAAGATGATGTCCAGAGCCGGTTTGCTGAATAGTGTCTGGGCGTTCATCCTGCCCAGCATTTCCACTCCGTTCCTGATCATGATGTTCCGACAGAACTCCCGCAACTTCCCCAACGATCTGATGCAGGCAGCGCGCATTGATGGCCTGAGTGAAACGGGCATCTTCTTCCGGATGTATGTTCCCATCATGAAATCCACCTATGCGGCGGCTGCGGTCATCACGTTCATGAACGCATGGAACGCTTATCTGTGGCCGAAGGTCGTTATGACCGATAACCGTGCGCAGACCATGCCGATGCTGATCGCCAACATTGCGTCCGGCTACTCCATCGACTACGGTATGTTGATGATGGGCGTTTTGTTCTGCTCCATCCCCACCATGATCGTGTTCTTCGTTCTGCAGAAGCAGTTCGCAGAGGGTATCACCGGCGCGGTGAAGTAATTCTCGATCTTTCCGCCATCCACTTTTTCTCCTTCATCTGCTCTTCCCCCAGAGGAATCCCCATCTCCTCTGGGGGACGATGAAGGAATTTTTTCAATCACATAATACGGTAAATGAGGAACAATATGGCTGCATTTGATTTTGCAAAAGTAAAAGACCCCACCTTTTTCAAGGAAAACGTGCTGAATGCTCATGCAAGTTTCCGTACTTACGCTTCCCGCGAAGAATATCGGACAGGCTCCTCTTCTTTGGCGCTGAAGCTGGACGGTATCTGGAAATTCGCCTACGCAAAGAACTACACCAGTGCCATCCCCGGCTTTGAAAAGACGGATTACGATTGCAGCGGCTGGGATGACATTCATGTTCCGGCACACATCCAGATGGAGGGCTACGACATTCCCCAGTACGCGAATGTTCAGTATCCGTGGGATGGCCGTGAAGAAGTACAGCCGGGTGAGATCCCGCAGCGGTTCAATCCGGTGGCAAGCTATGTGAAATACTTCGAGCTGCCGGAATCCATGCAGGGCAAGCCCGTCCACATCGAGTTCGAGGGTGTGGAAAGCGGCATGGCTCTTTGGCTGAACGGGTCTTATGTGGGTTACACCGAGGACAGCTTCTCCGCACACGCATTCGATCTGACTCCCTATCTCCAGCCGGGCGTGAACAAACTTGCCGTGCAGGTGTTCAAGTGGACTTCCTCCAGCTGGTGCGAGGATCAGGACTTCTTCCGCTTCTCCGGCATCTTCCGCAGCGTGTGGCTGTACGCCATCCCCACCGTGCATCTGGAAGATGTATCCGTCAAAACGCTGTTTGCCGGGGATGATTTCGCTCATTCCACGCTGGAAGTTGCATTGCAGGTAGAGGGCAAGGGCGCAGCCCGTCTGACCCTGCGCCGCAGTGCGCTGGAAGTGTTCTCCGAAAAAATCCCGCTGAACGGCGGCTCTGCTCTGTTCAGCCATGCGGTGGAGAACCCCCACCTGTGGAGTGCAGAGGACCCGGCTCTGTATGAACTGGAAATCGAGCTGCTGGACGATGCAGGCCATCCGGTAGAGGTGACCGGGCAGAAAGTCGGTTTCCGCAAGTTCGAGCTGAAGAACGATCGGATGCTGCTCAACGGCAGGCGCATCGTGTTCAAGGGTGCCAACCGTCATGAGTTCAGCTCCATTACGGGTCGTGCTGTGGGCGTACACACCCATGAGGAACTGCTTCGGGACATCATCACCATGAAGCAGAACAACATCAATGCCATCCGCACCAGCCATTACCAGAATCAGGATGCACTGTACGACCTGTGCGACGAGTATGGTCTGTATCTGATCGCAGAGAACAATCTGGAATCCCATGGCACATGGGATATTCATCAGGCTGGCATTCGCGGCATCGAGGGCGTTCTGCCCAATGATAAGCCGGAGTGGAAAGCTGTCTTGTTTGACCGCATGAATTCCACTTACCAGCGTGACAAAAACCATCCTGCTGTTCTGATCTGGTCTCTGGGCAACGAATCGTTTGGCGGTGAGACCCTGCTCCAGATGGCCGAGATGGTCCGCCACTTTGATGACACCCGTCTGGTGCATTACGAAGGTGTGGTCAATGATCCCCGCTTCCTCGAAACCACCGATATCGAGAGCCATATGTACAGCACGGTGAAGGACATTAAAGAGTATCTGGCACAGGGCGATAAGCGGCCTTATATCGAGTGCGAATACTCTCATGCTATGGGCAACTCCAACGGTGCTTTGCACAAGTACACGGAACTTGCCGACCAGAAGGACTGCGGCTATCAGGGCGGCTTCATCTGGGATTACATCGACCAGTCCATCTGGAAAAAAGACCGCTACGGCAAGTGGTTCCAAGCCTACGGCGGCGACTTCGGCGAGCGTCCTACCGACTATAATTTCAGCGGGAACGGCATTGCCTACGGTGGTGACCGTGCTCCTTCTCCCAAGATGCAGGAGGTCAAGTTCTGCTATCAGAACATCGCCGTTTCCATCGGCAACTCTGGCTTCGAAGTCTGGAACAAGAACCTGTTCACCTCTACGGGTGCTTTCGACTGCGTTGCTCTGCTGCATCGTGATGGAAAGCTGTATCAGCAGCAGGAACTAGCCAATATTGATGTTGCTCCCGAAGAGCGTTCCAGCTTCCCGCTGCCGTTTATGGTCCCTGCGCTCCCCGGTGAATATGCAGTGACCATCAGCTTCCGCTTGAAGGAGGACACCGGCTGGGCAAAGAAAGGTCATGAAGTCGCCTTTGGACAGGGTGTGATCGCTGTGGTCCGTTCCATTCCCAGCAAGAAGGTCACGCCGTTTACCGTTACGCATGGTACACACAACATCGGTGTCCGGGGTGAGAATTTCGATGTTTTGTTCTCCGATCTGAACGGCGGTCTGACTTCCTACCGCTATGCCGGCAAGGAGATGATTCAGGAGATCCCCCGGCCCAACTTCTGGCGCGCTCCCACCGATAACGACTGCGGCAACAACATGGGCGGCGTTCGCGGTCAGTGGAAGCTGGCAAGCCTGTACGCTACTGCCAAGGGCATCGGCAAGAAGATCCCGTCTGTTCATGGCGGCACCATCCTCCAGAACCCCACCTGCGAGGTGGAAACCGACAGCGTGGTCGTGACCTATCTCTATAACCTCCAGACCAGCCCCGCAGCAGAGTGCAGCCTGCAGTACCGTGTGTTCGGTGATGGCCGCATCCAGACCACCCTGCACTATGACCCGGTGGAAGGACTCGCAGCAATGCCGGAGTTCGGCGTGCTGTTCAAGATCGACGCCGATTACGACACGGTGGAATGGTACGGAAACGGCCCTGCGGAGACCTACTGGGATCGTCAGCATGGTGCAAAGCTGGGCATTTACCAGAACAAGGTCGCAGACAACATGGCACAGTACCTTGTGCCGCAGGAGTGCGGTGCAAAGACCGCTGTGCGCTGGGCCAAGGTAGTGGACCGCAAGGGTCGCGGGCTGCTGTTTACCGCGGATGCCGCAAAGCCCATGTTCTTCTCTGCGCTGCCCTACACTCCCCATGAAATGGAGAGTGCCAAGCATCCCTACGAGCTGCCCCCGGTCCATTACACGGTCATCCGTGCTATGGGCGAGCAGATGGGCGTTGGCGGCGATGACAGCTGGGGTGCCAATGTCCACCCGGAGTATATTCCTGATGTGACCAAGCCTGTGGAGTTTACCTTTACGTTCCGTTGCATCTGATGATTGGCCGCAAATGAGGTGTTCTCTGTGAAAAAAGCGAAAGATCAGCCTGAATCTGAACCAGCCGAACTAGCATCCCTTGTTGGAGAACGAATCAGAAAGCTCCGCAAAGAAGAGGGGTTAAGCCTAGAGCTTTTTGCCTTACGTTGTGACATGAATGCCGCATTGCAGTATTTCTCTCAGATTACCCGCGACTTTCGCCAGAGCAATTTCATCGGCTGCTAAACATCATAAAAGAGATCGTAGCCGTGATGAGATGACCCTCGTTATTAAGACACCTTCGCATTGAGATATGGAATTCCCTGTATGAGATTCCTATCAAAAGCGAGGGTGTCTTTTTTGTATCACAAAATCTCAATTTCTGACGCCACTATTTATAAGTAGTGCTTCACTCTATATAAGTAGCGTTGCTATGTCAAAATAACTGTATTCTGCTTTTGTTTGGAGCATTTCTTTGAATGGTTCTCCAAACTTTCTTTAACGTATTGAAGTATACAAGTTTTGCAGTCATATAATCGCATTTTCTCTTCATTTTTATAGCATTCTATCCAAAAACAGCCAAAAAAATTTATGTTGAATGCTGAAAATGTTGTTTTTCTTCAAGTGATTCTTGTAAAATGTCCGAAAACATGTTACCTTGAATACAACATCGTCCACGCAATACAGACAAACCGTGTCTGCACCGTGAACCGGGAAAAGGAGAATCACCATGAAAAAAGCAAAGCAACCCATCCGGCGCACTGTAGCCGGGCTGCTGACAGGTGCGCTGCTGCTGGGCATGACGCCGCTGGCTGCATTTGCAGAGAACAGTACCTCTGCAAACGGCTGGCAGTTCAAGGCCTTCGGCACCTCCTCCGCAGCAGAGGTCAACACCCTTGCAGAGGGTGCAGACATCCACAACAAAATCACCCTGAACGCCTGCACCGTGAAGGAGGACGGCACCATCAACAAGAAGGGCGGCAAGTTCGTTGCCGACTCCCCTGCTGACGGCCTTTCCTTCTACTACACCACCATTGACCCCACCAAGGAAAACTTCTACCTGCAGGCCGATGTGACTATCGACTACATCAACCCCGCCCCGGACGGACAGGAGGGCTTTGCGCTGATGCTGCGCGACAGCCTGAGCGGCTCCGGCAGCTACTTCTCCAACCAGATCTCCGTTGCCGGCACCCAGCTCCCGCTGGACGGCGTTGCGATCAAGGATGCCGTGGGCGTGCGCAGCTACACCGGCATCATCTCCAACGAGACTGCCGCCTCCAACGAGGTCAAGTCCACGCGTGAAGCCTTCAGCAGCCAGACCATCAAGCAGGGCGATACCTACCGTGTGAGCCTGGCCAAGACCAGCAACAGCTATGTTGCCACCCAGTACGCCATCAACGCCGACGGCAGCACCGGCGCGGTCATCGGTTCCTCCGCCCTGTACATCCCGGCAAAGGACAGCTCCGCCGCCAGCGTATCCAAGTACGCCGAGCTGGATGACCCCATGGCCGTGCAGGAGGCAAACAAGGCTTATCTGGGCTTTGCAGCTGCCCGCGGCATGAACGTGACCTTCTCCAACATCACCTACACCACCAGTGCATGGAATGCTTCGGAGTGGACGCAGCAGCCCACCAGCTATATCGACCCGGTGTACAAGATCACCAGCCCGTCCACCTGCACCGGCAGCAGTTATGAGCTGACCTTCAAGGCCAATGCCGATGGTACCGCCAAGGTGTACGCCAACGGCAAGCTTGTGGACAAGAACCTTGCCGTCAAGGTCGGTGAGACCCTGACCCGGAGCTACACCGTGACCCGCGACACCACCTTTAAGGTGGTGTTCACCCCGGATAAGAGCTACGTCATCAGCGCCTTTGAGAAGCTGAGCAGCTACAAGACCGCCACCATTGAAAAGAAGGTCTCGCTGCGGGCACTGGGCGCAAACGGTGTCATCGTGGTCACCCCGGACGGCACTGCTGCCCATAACGGCACCAGCGCTGCGGACGCCGTAGACCTGCAGACCGCGCTGAACTACGCCGCCGCAGGCCAGACCATCCAGCTGGCAGGCGGCACCTACGCCCTGACCGGTGAGTTGAAGGTAGAGCGCGGCCGCGATGGCACCGCCGAGGCTCCCATCACCCTGACCACCGCAGACGGCAGCTACGCCACGCTGGACTTTGGCGGCGTGGGCACCGGCTTCAGCGTCTGGGGCAACTACTGGAGCATCAGCAAGCTGAACATCACCAACACCAAGGACGGTGCCAAGGGCATGCAGCTGGCCGGCAGCCATTGCGTGCTGGAGCAGATGAACTTCTACAACAACGGCAACACCGGCCTGCAGGTCTCCGGCCTGTCTACGGATAACAAAGCTCTGTGGCCCAGCTACAACACCATCAAGAACTGCACCTCCATGAACAACGCCGACCGCGCCATGGAGGATGCCGATGGCTTTGCCGCCAAGCTGACCACCGGCGAGGGCAACGTGTTTGACGGCTGCATCGCCGCTTACAACGCTGACGACGGCTGGGACCTGTTCGCCAAGGCTGCCACCGGCTCCATTGGCGCTGTAACCATCCAGAACTGCGTAGCCTACAAAAACGGCTACCTGATGCTGGCCGCAGCGCCGGTCAAAAAGCAGCCGCTGCAGTTCCCCACCGTTGCCTGTGACGCAAACGGCAACCTGAGCTTCAGCAATGTGGCTACCACCATCGAGGCAGGCAACGGCAACGGCTTCAAGATGGGCGGCACCAACCTGCCCGGCAACCACAAGCTGCTCAACTCCATCTCCTACGACAACGCCGCCAAGGGCATCGACTCCAATTCCTGCCCGGACGTGAAGGTGTACAACTCCACCTCCTACAACAACGAGGGCTATAACGTTGCACTGTACACCGGCAACAAGTCCGCCGTGACCGACTACGCCGCTGACGGCATCATTTCCTTCCGCAAGGGCACGGACGGCAAGGAGCAGCTGGCACTCCAGAGCCAGAGCAGCACCGCTGTCTACGGCCTGGACAACTTCTACTGGGACGCTGAGACCCAGACCAGCCACAATAAATCCACCAACACCGTCACGGTGAAGGAGAGCTGGTTCCAGAGTCTGGATACCTCCGTTGCTCCCACCCGCAACGCAGACGGCAGCATTGATATGCACGGCCTGCTGCTGCTCTCTGCCGAGGGTCTGGCCGCCACCGATGCCGGTGCGCGCGGTGCTGTGTGGGGTCAGGCAGAGGCTGCCAAGGCCACCTTCTGGGTGGTGGGTGATTCCACCGTCTCCCCCTTCAACGACAGCTACTACCTCCCCCGCGAGGGCTACGGCGAGGAGCTTGAGAACTACTTCCACGCCAACGTCTACAATCTGGCCGTTTCCGGCGCATCCAGCAAGGACTTTGCCGGCATGGCCAACTACACTACCCTGCTGAAGGGCTCCGACACCGTACCCGCACTGGGCGATGCCGCCGGGGACAAGTTCCTGCTCATCGGCTTTGGCCACAACGATGAAAAGACAGAGCCTGCCCGCTATACCAACCCCAACGGTGACTACAAGACCGAGGGTTCCTTTGCCAACAGCCTTTACGTCAACTACATCCAGCCTGCACTGGAGCGCGGCGTCACCCCCGTGGTGTGCACTCCCATTGCCCGCCTGACCGAGGCAAACAACAAGGCCAGCTATGACGGTGCTTCCGGCCACAAGACCGAGACCGTGACCATCGGCGATACCGTCTACGAGGGCGGCGATTACGCACAGGCCATCCGCACCATGTGCAGCGAGCTTGGCCTGATCTGCGTAGATCTGACCAACGCCACCATCAACGAAAACATCTCCATGGGCAAAAAGGCCCAGTACACCCACAGCTTTACCGGTGCTAAGATGGACAAAAATGGGAAGCTTGTACCTACCGGTCTTGACCTGACCCACACCAACAGCTACGGCGCAAAGCTGAACGCCTGGCTCATCGACCAGCTTGCCGCCGATACCCCGCTGGGCGCTTACAGCCGGAACAAGGCAAAGCCCACCTACAAGCAGTTCTACGGCGATGCCGCAAACCCGGACTACGTCCCTTCCAGCTATGCAGCCCCCACCGAGGCAAGCAAGCTATGGCCCGCATTCACAGATGCCAACGGTACGGTCTGGAACGGTTCCGTCTTTGGCAACGTGGGCGGCAACGACAAGATCTCCGGCGGTGATTTCACCGCAGCCATCGATGGCCAGAACATCACCCTGGGTGTTGCCAACAACCGTGGCAAGATCGCATCCACAGTGGATGGCCTGATGATGTACTACGTTCAGCTGCCCGCCGGTACCAACTTCACCCTGACCGCTAAGGCTACCGTGAACAAGCTGGCAAAGAACAATCAGGTCTCCTTCGGTCTGATGGCACGCGACGAGATGTACGTGGATACCAGCATCTCCGACCCTATGGGCGATTACGTGGCAGTCGGCACCCGGAATCAGGGCGCGATCAACTGCTTTGGCCGCAAGAGCGGCGCACTGTACGATGGCCCTGCTGCAACGGTCAAGTACGGCACAGGCGACACCGTAGATCTGAAGCTCGTAGGCACCGCTGACGGCTTTACCCTGACCTACGGCAATAACGAGACCGCCTCGGCCGGTTTTGACTACGCACTGACCGCTGTGGACTCCGATTACATCTACGTCGGCTTCTACGCTGCACGCAACGCAAACATCACCTTCAGCGATATCCAGCTGACCACCAGCGGCGTTTCCTCTGCTTCCGGCTCCTGCCTGAAGACCGCCTGGAACCACATCGTCAGCATCTTCACTTTCTGAGCAAAGCCCCTTGCAGGCTTGTGAATAACACCTGAATAAACATCCACCAGCCGAGCTGGTGGTTTTTCATATGCGGGCATAGCCCTCTGTTCTTGGCGTTGCGTAAAACGCACAAGACAGGCATTATCAGTTGCCAACGGAGTCTCTCGATGAAGTCCTAAAATTATCTAAAACCTGTCCAATTTCCTTCTAGAGCAAGTCGTTCTACGAACTTCATGTCTTTTGAAGCTAAAATTGGCACTCCTTAGACCTAACAGCTACTATTCGAGATGATTACAGTTTATATCAAATTACTCACCGATAAAATCTTTTTGGAACCACTCGCCTAGCGAGTGGTTTTCGGCATACAACAAAAAATCCAACGATTTCTAACGTGAAATCGTTGGATTTATGGTCCGAGTAGCGAGAATCGAACTCACGGCCTCTTGAACCCCATTGTGCTTCTCTCGAAAACACAATGTACAATCCGATACTGCCTAGACTCAGTATCGTTAAATTTCAAATGCATTATACCATTCTGTTTCATTGGATGTCAAGACGTTTCATTCCTTTTGTGGTCAAATTGTGGTCAAACGACCCCGACAAATGACCTTTCTCCCCCAGCTAAGTTACATCGCGCAATTTCGATTTTCACCAATCGAAGTTGCGCTTTTTGTTTGCACGAATTATCTATAAGGAGGATTTGTCAACCATGTCAATGAATCATCGTTGTTTTTTCATCCTTGACAGAATTGTATGACCCTTGACTACTTTTACGGACAGGCCGGAGAACTCTTTTCGTTCTTCCGCATTCCAAAGGCTCTTTTTCAGGAGCAGCGGTTTCAAGATCTGTCAACCGATGCCAAAACTCTGTACGGCATCCTGCTTGACCGCATGAGCCTTTCTGTTAAAAATGAATGGTTTGACAAAAAAGGTCGCGTGTTCATCATCTTCACGATTGAGGATGTCAAGAGGACTTTGCGTTGCGCAGACAACAAAGCGACAAGATTGCTCCGGGAACTTGAAGAATTTGGTTTGATTGAACGAAAACGTCGAGGGCAAGGAAAGCCATGTTTGGTGTATGTGAAAAACTTTTCGGCAGAATCTTCAAAGGAAAGTGTCAAGAATCGTGATAATGACGATTCTTGTGGCTCTAAAATCGCTTGTCAAGACCCGGTAAAATCACGAGGTATTAAGAAAAAAGAGAATAAAACAGAGGTGAATAATACGAATCTTATCCTTTCCGACGAATCGGAGAAGATGAAGAATCGTGAACTGCTCGAAGAATATTTTTCACGCTCTTTGGAGATGGACCTTCTTCTCCGGCTTTACCCGGATGATGAAGATACCCTCTATCAAATCGTGAATTTGCTGGTGGATACCTGCGCTACCAACCGTAAGCTACTGCACATTGCCGGGGACGATAAGCCCGCCGAGGTGGTATGCAGTCGGTTTATGAAGTTGAACGCCGACCACATCCGCTTTGTGCTGAAGTGCTTTGCAGAGAACAGCAGCCCGATCCGTAACATGAAACAATATCTGCTCGCTTCTCTGTACAACGCGCCCACCACCATGCAGCTTTCCTACCAGAACCAAACCAACCACGACTTAGCGAATCGGAGGTGATGAAAATTTCAAAGAAAGCAACCACGATAGCCATCGTCAACCAGAAAGGCGGCACCGGCAAGACCACCACCTGTGAAAATCTGGGCATCGGGCTGGCGATGGAGGGCAAAAAAGTTCTGCTGGTGGACACTGACCCGCAGGGCAGCTTGACCATAGTCGCTTCACTCCTATGGCTAGTCGTGTGCACTGCGTGCAGATTTATATTTGCCCGCCATGCGGACATTGCCATCAGCATGGGCTGGCAGCAGCCCGATGAACTGCCCACCACCCTTTCCACCCTGATGCAGAAAGCCATGAACGACCAGCCCATTCTGCCCGGCGAGGGCATCCTACACCATGCAGAGGGCGTTGACCTGATTCCGGCAAACATCGAACTGGCAGGGTTGGAAGTTGCCCTTGTGAACAGCATGAACCGAGAGAAGATGCTGAAACAGGTGCTGGAAGGTGCAAAGCACGACTACGATTTCATTCTGTTGGACTGCACCCCCTCGCTGGGGATGCTCACCATCAACGCACTGGCGGCGGCAGACACCACCCTGATTCCCGTGCAGGCGCAGTACCTGTCCGCAAAAGGCTTGGAACAGCTTTTGCAGACGGTGCAGAAGGTCCGGCGGCAGATAAACCCGAAATTAAAAATTGAGGGCATTCTGCTGACCATGACCGACAGCCGCACCAACTACGGACAGCAGATCGGCAATTTGATTCGGCAGGCATACGGAAAGCACCTGAAGGTGTTTGAACAGACCATCCCACGGTCAGTCCGAGCGGCAGAAACCAGCGCGGCAGGCAAAAGCATCTTTGCCTATGACCCCAAGGGCAAGGTGGCAGAAGCCTACCAATCTTTAGTGAGGGAGGTGTTGGCCGATGCCGAAAAACAGCTTAAACGTGTCGCTGAAAGGGGCAGATGACATTTTCTCCACCGAGGAATCCCGGCAGGAACAGCAGCGGGAGCAGGTGCAGCGGATTCCCATCGGGGAACTGTTCCCCTTCAAAGACCATCCCTTTAAGGTCTTGGATGACGAGTCCATGCAGCGCACGGTGGAAAGCGTAGAGCAGTACGGCGTGTTGTCTCCGCTGATCGCCCGCCCACGCCCGGAGGGTGGCTATGAAATCATCTCCGGGCACCGCCGTCAGCACGCTGCACAGCTTGCCGGGCTGGAAACCCTGCCGGTCATTGTCCGCAACATGGATGATGATGCCGCAGTTTTGCTCATGGTGGACTCGAATCTCCAACGTGAAAACATCTTGCCCAGTGAAAGGGCTTTCGCCTACAAAATGAAGCTGGAAGCCCTAAAAAATCAAGGTGCTAGGTCAGATTTAACTTCGGCCCAAATTGGGCCGAAGTTGACAGCAGCCGAAAAAGTGGCAGAGGAAGCCAATGATACCAAGTCGCAGGTCAAGCGATTTATCCGCCTGACCTGCCTTATCCCGGAACTGCTGGACATGGTAGACGAAAAGAAAATTGCCTTCAATCCCGCTGTGGAGTTGTCCTATCTGGACGAAGCCCAACAGCGGGATTTTTTAGAGGCAATGAACGACACCCAGAATGCACCGTCCCTTTCCCAAGCGCAGCGGCTTAAAAAGTTGGTGCAGGAAGGGCACTTCTCGTATGACGTTGCCTTTGCTGTCATGGGAGAAGAGAAAAAGGACGAGCTGGACAAGGTGGTCATCAAAAACGACACCCTGCGGAAGTATTTCCCGCGCAGCTACACCCCGAAACAGATGGAGGACACCATCATCAAGCTGCTGGAACAGTGGCAGCGCAAACAGCAGCGGCAGAATGAACGCTGACTTATACTGTAACGAAAGACCCGATGGGGTCTTTTTCTTTTGCAAACAAAAGGAGAAAACGCCTATGAAAAACAACGTTACCCGCACCATCCGCTCCGAGGAGATTACCATTGACGTGCGTATCTGCGCTGCGCTGGCGGCAAACCGGGGCGGCGAGGTCTATCTCGCAGCCATTGCCCCGGATATGGAACTGACCGTCATCACGCTGGACGAGGCTCCCGACATCCTGCCCTGCTTTGACGAGGACGATGCCTGCCTGAATCTTCCCAACACCTCGCTGCTGCTCTGCTACAATCCGGCGCAGGTGCTGAAAATGGGCGGCAAGCACTACCGTGCGGATTTTGCTCCGCTTGGTGGTGCCGACCTCCGGCTTGTGCCTTGTCCCGTTGTAACGCATACTGCGCCGCACCGTGATGGTCTGCTCCTTGAGGTCAATGTCCTGCCATGTGAGGGCGCAGACCTCGCCGATCCGAAGCCCGGTGTAGTAGGCGATCTGAATGGGCAGGAGCGCCGGGTTATCCTTCTTTTTCAGATAGTCCGTCAGGGTCTTGAACTGATCATAGGAAATCGTCGGGACTGTCAGCCCGTCCTCGCTGTCCTCATTGAACAGCTCGTAGCATTCCTGCTTCTGCCTGATCTTGATATACTGCATGGGGTTAAAGGTAATGAGCCGCTTGGGGAAGACCGCAAACCGGAACGCTCCCTGCATCACCGCCGAGAACTGCCGCATATAGCCCTTGCTGATGGGCTTGACCTTCGTTCCGTCGGCATTGGTGCCTCCGAAGGACAGGAGATCGAAGAACATCTGCAAATGCTCCGAGGTCACGGTTTTGAGCTTCCGGCTGCCGATGGGGAATTGCTTGATGCGCCCCACAGCGCCCTGATAGGCCATCACCGTGCCGTTGGAGAGATTGCCGGGCTTGACTTCTTCCTCAATCCACATACGAAAAACACCTGTTCACGGCAAAGGACGAGGTATTCAAGAATGAGCTTTTCTTGGATGAAGCCAAGCAGTTCTACACCGCTCTGATCAACCGCCACATTCACGACCCGGAGAGGCGGCTAAAGGTCTTTGACCCGAACAGCGTCTACCTCCCCACCAAGAAGATCGGGAAGAACAATCCGAAAGAGGCTGAGATCGAGGCGGATAATGCCGCACGGCAGGACTGGAACAGGACGGCGGATATGGCGCTGGTATCCGGGATCGAAGAATCCAAGATCATAGAGATCAGAAATGAACACGTCTACGACGAGGCCACCCGGTCCGTACAGAAGCACGGCTGGCTGCCGGGACTGTTCCAGGGTATCATCCAAAAGGCCAAGGAAATCCTACAGGTATTGATTCGGGAGACAGAGATCCCGCCCAAGCCTACGCTGTCAGTTGATATGGCGGAATACCGCACCATGCAGAAGCTGATGGTCAAGGTACAGGACGAAGCCAGGGCCATCAAGCAACTCATGCACGGGGAGCTTCCAAAGTTGGAAAAGCAGCTTGCCGAGACGACCGGGCTTTTCAGGGGCAAAGAGCGTAAGGCCTTACAGGAAAAGATTTCAGGTGTACAACAGGAAATTGACCGTCGGATGGACCTGTTGCCCGGTATCCTCAAAGAGGACGGTTACCCCGACGTACAGGCGTTCAAGAGGACGTATGACGACGCCACCGCCCTTGTGGAGCAGTACAACCGTGACCTGGCCGCATGGGAGCGGCAAGTCCACGGAGGGCAGCAGCCCCAGCAGAAACCGCCTGAAAAGGAGAGCATCCGAAAGAAGCTCCGGGATATGGAGGCGGAGGCCAAACGCCGGAATGACGCACGGCGGCAGCAAACACGACCCCGCAGCCACGATTATGACAGAGGACGCTAAGACAGAAAAATACACCGCAGGAAGCCCCTGCGGTGCATACATAGGAACGCCCTGCAAGTTTGAGGCTTGCAGGGCGTCAATATAAACTGAAGGTATGTTTTTATGCTGTCTCACCGACAAGAAGCTTTAGGTCTTCGTCCACCGTGCCGATACCGGCGATGCCGAAGTTCTCCACCAGCACCTTCGCCACATTGGGAGAGAGGAAGGCGGGGAGCGTCGGACCCAGATGGATATTCTTGACGCCCAGATACAACAGGGCGAGAAGCACAATGACTGCTTTCTGCTCGTACCATGCGATATTGAACGCAATCGGCAGGTCGTTGACATCGTCCAGTCCAAAGACCTCCTTCAATTTCAGGGCAATCAGCGCCAGAGAATAAGAGTCGTTGCACTGTCCGGCATCCAGCACGCGGGGAATGCCGCCGATATCTCCCAAAGCAAGCTTGTTGTACTTGTACTTGGCACAGCCTGCGGTTAGAATTACCACATCCCTCGGCAGTTTTTCAGCAAATTCCTTGTAATATTCTCTGGACTTCATTCTGCCGTCGCAGCCCGCCATAACTACAAACTTGCGGATCGCGCCGGACTTGATGGCCTCCACGACCTTATCCGCCAGAGCAAAGACCTGCTCGTGCGCAAAACCGCCGATGATGCTTCCGGTTTCGATTTCCTGCGGCGGTGCACAAGTCTTAGCCTGTTCGATGATGACAGAGAAGTCCTTGACGGTTCCGTACTCGCCTTCGATGTGGCGGCATCCCGGATAACCTGCGGCACCGGTTGTCCACAGTCTGTCCTTGTAGGAATCGGCAGGAGGAACGATGCAGTTCGTGGTCATGAGAATCGGTCCGTTGAAGGTCTCGAACTCCTCCTTCTGCTTCCACCATGCGTTTCCATAGTTCCCTGCAAAGTGATCGTACTTTTTGAATGCCGGATAATAGTGCGCAGGAAGCATTTCGGAGTGAGTGTAGACGTCCACTCCCGTGCCCTTTGTCTGCTCCAGAAGCTGTTCCAGATCCTTCAGGTCATGACCGGAAATCAAAATGCCGGGGTTGTTCCGGACGCCAATATTGACCTCTGTGATTTCAGGATTTCCGTATGCGCCGGTATTGGCGGAATCGAGAAGCGCCATGCCGTCCACGCCGAACTTCCCGGTCTCCAGCGTCAGCGCCACCAGATCGTCAACTGTGAGGCTATCGTCCAAAGTCTTTGCCAGTGCGCGCTGAAGGAAAGCGTCGATTTTTTCGTTGTCCTGCATCAAGGCGTTGGCGTGCTTGGAGTATGCCGCAAGCCCCTTGAGACCGTAGGTAATCATCTCGCGCAAGGAACGGATGTCTTCATTCTCCGTCGAGAGAACGCCGACCGCGTCGGAATCCGCTTTTGCGTCGAACTCACTCTCGCTTCCGTTCCAAAGCGCCGCTTCCGGCAGGGAGTCCAGGTCAGTCAGCTTCGAGCGCAGGTCTTCCTTGACTTTGAGCGTTTCCTTGATTCTCGCAACGATTGCGTCGCGATCGAAGTTCGCGTTGGTAATCGTAGTAAACAGGTTGACGGTCACGAGATGGTTGACGTCCTTTCCGATCTCTTTTCCTTCCTCCCGGAGTTTAGTGGTCACGCAGGAAAGCCCCTTCGTCACATAGATCAGCAGATCGAGCATGGACGACAGTTCGGGTCTCTTTCCGCATACGCCGACCTTTGTGCAGCCGGTGCCCCTCGCCGTCTCCTGACACTGATAGCAGAACATTTCACATTTTTTCATTGGTTTTTGCTCCTTTCGTTTTTTGCCATTCACTTAGTCGGCCTTTACAAACATGTCTTTTCCCACACCACAGATTGGGCACACCCAATCATCGGGAATGTCTTCAAATGCTGTTCCCGGAGCTATTCCACCTTCCGGATCGCCGATCGCCGGATCATAGATATATCCGCAGGGCTCACATAGGTACTTGTCCATTTCGTTTTCTCCTCATTTAATCAAGAATTCTTCCGTCGCGGGAAATCGTCACAATCTGCCACAGGATGAACTTGCCGCTTGCTTGAAGCGCATTTTTTGCCCCCATTTCGAGGCCTCCGCAGCAGGGCACCTCCATGCGCACGATGGTTACACCCTTGTCAGATCTTCGCCTTCTTCGTTTTTATGATTCTAGGGTCAACAGCAGTGCCATCTTAAACCGCTTGGCTGCCTTGACGCTGTGAATTCCTGCTTTGGCAAAACGGAAATTCTCACCGGCTTTGATGGGATGTTCTTTTCCTTCGTAGCCAATCACGCCCTCGCCATCCAACACGAAGATGAGCGCTTCGCCCGGAGCGGCGTGTTCGGACAATTCGGTGCCCGCATCAAAGGCCATGATAACAAACTTCATCTTGTCGTTATGCACGACATCCATGTTGACGATCTTGCCGTCCTGATAGGGGACAATTTCTGCCAGTCTGAAAACTTCACCCGCCTTGATTGCCTCGTTCATGATATCGCTCCTCCTGATCGAAACTTCTGTATAAACAGCACCTTCCGCTGTTCGTATTCCCATCGGTGTATCCGTTAGGGTTATAATGCTCTCGCTGGTATGGAGGTTCCGCCTAAAGCCGTCTGCCCCGTAGATCTCTATGACGCCTTCCGCCATAATAATCAGTTTGTGATACGGATAAATCTCTGCGCTGATATCCGTATTCCTGGCCAAGGAAAAGCAAATGATGTCGTTTGCTCCGTCATGCACGGCTTTGGAGATCGTGCAGCCGGGAATCCCGGATTGTCCATTGCGATGGAGAATACTTCTCCGACCTTCTCCTTCATCATCATGTTCTTTTGATCGTAAAGCGGGCATCGTCCCGACTGTCAAGCGCAAAAGGAGTACCATCCAACATGCCGCGCATCACGCAGTCTCGGAGCTCGTAGTAGATATTCGTCTCTCCGTTCCAGTACTGTGCGTGAATATCCTGCGTCATTTGCCAAGAGACTTCATCATCGGATTCAGTTACGACAGCATTCACTCTGTCACACGGCATACCGTTGACGAAGAAATCTTCAAAGATGCGGAAAACGTCCGTAGCTTTTTCTGCGTCCCTTCCGTTCCTCCGGCCATAGCGAAACACGACTTTGCTGATTTCCTCCAATCTTTCGGGATGCGTGGTAAGGACAGTCTGAATCAAATCCGCATACCTCGTTTCCGCATCATGAATCTGATCTTGAAGCCAGCCGTGGATATTGCTTTCATCAATGACGTCTTCCAATGCGGGCAGGTCTCTGATGTAAGCAGTACGATCTGAAATCCAGCCGTTCCCGGCAGCCATGGAGGCAATCGCTTTGGTGAGTTCCTCCTGCTTGCCAATCTTGTTATACAGCCAGAAGTGGATTGGTCCTAAAAATGCGCTCATGATCCGCTTACTTTCCGCTATCGGCGATTTTATCGTTGATGGCCTTTATGACGCTTTCAGGATCAACCCCATGAACGGCGCAGGCATCCTCAAGACTCTCCGCCTGGGAAGCTGGACAGCCGAGGCAGTGCATACCGATTCCGAGCAGCACCTCCGCCGTTTCCGGGTACTGGTTTACGATTTCACCGATCAAGGTTTTCCTGTTTACAACTGTGGTTCCCATAAGTTTTTCCTCCCTGTTCTTGATTTTCTGCTCTGATTATACTATAATCGAAACAACGCGTATGTTGTTGCAACAACGGAAGGATGATTTTCATGAATACTTTTTTTCTTTCCAACACGCCGCTGTTTCATGGAATCAGCGAGAGCGAAATCTCGGAGCTGCTTAGCTGCCTGGGTGCGAAAGAGCGCAAATACAAAAAGGATGAGATTATTATCCGGGCGGGGTCCTCTGTCAGCGAAATCGGGCTTGTGGAATCCGGCAGTGTGAATATCGTCGTCAATTTTTACTGGGGAAACAGCCATATTTTCGGTCATGTGGGAAAAGGACAGGTTTTTGCAGAAAACTATGCGGCAATTCCCGGCAAGGAGCTGCTTTGCGACGTTGTTGCCTGCGAGGAGACCGAAGTACTCTTTCTGAGTATGCGGAATATGCTGACTACCTGCCCGAGAGGATGCGCATTCCATACCCGCATCATTCAGAATATGCTTCGGATTTCCGCACAGAAGAACCTGAATCTCTCTTCGCGCATGATGCATACCGCGTCAAAATCTCTCCGGGAACGCCTGCTTTCTTATCTTTCGGAGCAGGCGCTGGAACACAGAAGCTCGCGCTTTACCATTCCCTTCGACCGCCAGCAGCTTGCCGACTATCTTGCCGTAGACCGCAGCGCCATGTCCAATGAACTGTCCAAGATGCAGAAGGACGGATTGATTACTTACCACAAGAACGAGTTCACGCTAAATGGATCAACATGATTATTAAGCAAAAAGTCTTCTCGCCGACTTAGACGGGAAGACTTTTGTTTTACCCGGCACTACTTGTTTTCGCCAAGAAAAAATGTTTTTGCAAACTCCATGTCTTGCACAAGCTCCACCGTACCGAGATACGCTCCTGAATTGTCACGCATCGCCATGTATTTCACCAGCATCGTGCGGCCACCCTTTTCCATCCAGACAGGCACCTCGTCACGGCGATTGTTCCTGAAATCGTCGATGATCTGGCGCACCATCGGCTCGATCTTTGGCGGATGGCAGGAGAACACTTCCCGGTCAATGGCCATGCCGGGGCGCTTGAAGACCTTCGGTCCTTCATTGAAGAAGCGGTTAATGTTATCCGCATCCACAAAGGTAATTTCCATCGGGATCGTATTCAAAAGCGCGGTCAGCTGTTCCACGGTCATGTGACCGCCGGGCATTACGATCTCGCCCACCGCATCGAAGACTGTGGAAACCTTCCTGCCCTCCGCAGTCTCCCAGCGTTCCTGTTCCACGCCGAAGCACAGGTCGTAATCCTTCTCGTCGTGGTAGATGCCGTACCATTCCTCCTCTGTGAAGTTCACTGCGCAGATTGGGAACAGGATGTTCTGCTCCTTGTAGATCATTTCCTCGGCCCGGGTCAGCACGGCGTCCAGCCTGGCGCTCCATTCTGCGCCGTGATCGTTTTCCTTTGCAAGCGCACTAAGTTCATTGCGAATCTCGTCGTCCACCGTCCACATCACATCGGAGGGACCGGAGACGCCGTATTTCACCTTCAGCAGGGGGTAGAGCATATCGCCCTTTTTGGCATAATGGATCGAAAGATCACGAATCGCCGGGATAAGCGATTCATCCTTGCCCTCCTTAAATCTGGCAAGCAAATCGGTAAGCGCGTCGTTTTCTTTTGTCAGCGTGTACAGAGGATGCCCGGCTATTGCCTCCAGTTCGGCGGCGCGGGCGTTCTTATCCGTGTAGTCCTTTTTGGGGAAGGAGTCTCTCTTTGCCAGCTCCTCATGCGCCTTTTTTCGCAGGAGGGAGGCTTCGACTTCCTTTTCTGCATTGGCTATTTTCTCCTCGGTTGTCGCGCCATGGAACAGGGCGGAGTGGACGTCGCAGAGCCTCTGCACTTCAGAAAGCGGTGTTCCCTCTTTCATGAGCTCCTGTTCCGCCTGCATGATCTCCGATGCCTCGACGTCGCTAAACTCACGGACGAAGTCCGCCCGTACAGTCTCCAGTTTTTCGCCTTCGCCCAGCCTTTTCAGATAGGTCTTGAGCTGTTCGGTGCGGCTTGCGGGAGGATTGTTCACATTTGTTTTCTCCGCACCAGCCTGCGGCGCAGAAGACATGTCCGGCATCTCACCGACAAGCTCGAAGCCTTTGCCCATCAAGGTTGTCACGACATCCATCATAGAGATATTCTTCATCTTCGCGCCTTTGGGAATCGTCATGATCTTGCCGACGGAGTGCAGCATGGGCTTTTTAATGATCTCGGTAAAACCGAGCCCTGCCATGATCTCGATCAGCTCAGGGTATTCCTGTGTCAATTCATAGACAGTTTTATTCAAATCAAGCTTCTTTGCCATAGTGATAGACCTCCTTTGTATTTTTCTGTATTTATTATAAACATGCTTAGAAGGATTGTATGTTGTTCAAACAACAAAGCAACACATTTTTTCTGGCCACACTCCAAAGCAAAGCTGATTGCAAATTTGGGCGGAGAATATACTCCTACCTATATCTACTTCTGAATAAGCCGTACAATTATTTGTCAAAAGAGATAAGAGTGGCGGGGATTGCTCCCCGCCGCCCGATACCTTTACCTTATATATATAGATCAGATCATGATTAACGATCTCTGTTGCCCTGTCACGGATGTTATTCATCCGCTGCACCCATTGCATCTGATCCTGCGCTTTGAGCTGTTCGGTGCCCCCCTCACGTTCGGCCATTTGCTCTGTCAGCAGGAGCATTTGTTCCGCTGCCTGTTCGTTGATGTCGGCAAGGTATGTCACAGGCTCCCGATTGCCACACCTTGTTATATCCTGTTATGGGTTTTTCTTGCCCTTGCTTTTGCCCTTATGAGCTGCGCGGGCGTTGTAGAAACGGTGTAACATTTAATAAAGGGATTCGGTGAGCAGATTGCGAAAAATCCTTTGTTTGGGGCGGTTTCAGAGGACTTCATTAACGCCCTATAATCAGCGGCGAATGCCTATGATTTTGAGGAATTCAAATCCGAATTTGTTGAAAGGAGTAAACAACTATAAAAATGTCAAAAGAAAAAATTGATATAAGCATGTTTGCCCCATGCGGAATGAATTGTAAGGTTTGTTATAAGCACTGTTACAATAAAAACCTTGTTCTGGGTGCTTGAATAGTGATAAAGGGAAACCAGAACATTGTCGTAAATGCAAAATAAAGGATTGCATCAAAGGAAAATCGTTATCCTATTGTTTTGAATGTGATGAATGTCCATGTAAGTTGATTAAAAATCTTGAAAAAAGCTATAACAAACGGTATCAAGCAAGTCTTATAGAAAATAGCCGTTTTGTTCAAGGACATGGTTTGGAACATTTCATGGAACAGCAGAAAATAAAATATACTTGTCCTAAATGCGGTGGCATTATTTCTATTCACGATAAAGAATGTAGCGAGTGTCAAGAAAAAATGAAATAACAAAATTCCAGTTTGTCAGTCACACATCGGGTCAACTTGCCCCGAACTTTTACAACTAAATACCCGCCGCCCACACAGCGGCACACCGAGCAGGAAATCTGAAAAAGGTCTCCTGCTTTTTTTCTGCCCAAAATGAGGTGGTAAAACGCCACCCCATCCACCAATTACCGAAAGGAGTGACACGAAATGCCCTGCCCACACAACGAAATCACGATTGTTCAGCGCAGCCAGCGGCAGTCTGCGGTTGCCGCCGCTGCTTACCAAAGCGGCGAAAAGCTGTTCTGTGAATACGACCAGCAAGTGAAGCACTACCCGGAAAAGCGTGGTATCGTCCACAATGAAATCCTGCTCCCGGCAAATGCCCCGCCGGAGTATGCAGACCGCAATACTTTGTGGAACGCCGCCGAAGCGGTGGAAAAACAATAGAACTCCCAGCTTGCAAGGCGGTGGGTGCTTACCATCCCAAGAGAGATACCGACCGACCAGTACGCTGTCCTCATCCGGGAGTTTTGTCAACAGCAGTTTGTTTCCAAAGGCATGGTTGTTGACTTTGCCATCCATGACCCCCATCCGCCGGGACACAATCCCCACGCCCATGTCATGCTCACTATGAGGGCAATGGACGAACATGGAAAATGGCTTCCCAAGAGCCGCAAGGTTTATGACCTTGACGAAAACGGGGAACGGATAAAACTTCCGTCCGGCAGATGGAAAAGCCACAAGGAGGATACGGTGGATTGGAACGACCAGAAGTATTGCGAAATCTGGCGGCATGAATGGGAGGTCATCCAGAACCGCTATCTGGAAGCCAATGACCGCCCGGAGCGTGTGGACTTGCGTTTGGCTCTCCACCTTTGCGGTGCAGCGGTTGAGTGACCTGATTTGCCTAGAGCACCAGCTCTCCACCATCGAGTACAAACCTTATCGGGAACGGCAGAAGCGCATCGTCTATCCGCCCAAGGAGAGCAACCGTGACCGCCTGTGCGGAATCATCGACACCATCCTTGCAGAACAGCCGAAGGATTTTGAAGTCTTTCTGCAAAAGCTGGAGCAGCAGGGCTATGAGGTGAAGCGTGGCAAACACACGGCGGTGAAGGGCAAGGGGCAGAAACGGTTTATCCGTTTCCGCACACTGGGCACCGGCTATGGTGAGGACGAGATCAAGGCGGTGCTGGAGGGCAAGGCGAAACACCAGCCGTACCAGAAGCTTCCGCCCAAAGAACAGCCTTTCCAGTTGCTGGTGGACATTCAGGGGAAAATGGCAGCGGGCAAAAGTGTCGGCTACAAAAAGTGGGCAATGAAGTTCAACCTGAAAGAAATGTCCAAGACCCTGCTTTTTTTGCAGGAGCAGAAGATCAGCAGCGCCGAGGAACTACGGGAACGTGCAGCGGCAGCAACGGAACGCTATTATGCCTTGGGGGATTCCATCAAGGCGGTAGAAGCAAGGTTGACGGAGATTGCCGTCCTGAAAACCCACATCATCAACTATGCCAAAACCCGCCCGTTCTATGATGCCTACCGCAAGTCGGGGTACAGCAAGGCGTTTCTGGAAGCCCACCGGGAGGAGATTGCTCTGCACAAGGCGGCGAAGGCTGCCTTTGACGAAGCCTGGCTGCAAAAACTGCCCAAGGTCAAGGCGTTGGATGCGGAGTTCGCAGAGCTGCTGAGCAAGAAGAAAGCAGCCTACCCGGACTACCGCAAGGCACGGAACGAGATGCAGGAACTGGTTCGGGCACAGAAAAATGTGGAACGATTTTTTGCGGAGGAAAAACCAGCACAGGAGAACGAGCAGGCTCGGTAAAAGCAGATTGCCGGGAACTGACCGTGAGTGGTCGGTTTCCGGCAATCTTTTTTGTTGATTTAATCTTCAACGGAATTGTCCATCTCTTTGGATTGTGTATGTTAGTGCGACCAACAGGTATCCTATGGAGTGTAAAGAACACGATAGGATGAGGTTGCACTATGAAAGAACTTTTTGGACAGCGACTACGGGAGCAGCGTATAAAGCATGGGTTGACGTTGGAACAGCTTGCGGAAAAATCCGAGCTTTCCTCCAACTATATCGGCATGGTAGAGCGTGGCTTAAAGGAACCCGGTCTTGCCACTATTGTCAAACTTCTGAATGCTCTGAATATTTCCGCAGACACATTGTTGTGTGATCTGGTTCCCAGTGCATCCCATGTGACCGATGACGAGATCCGCAAGCGGCTGGAAGATTTGACCCCCGTCCAGAAAAAAGCGGTGCTCGATCTGCTGGACACCTATATCGGCAATCTCCCTTACCTCACAAACGAGGAATAAACCACAAACTTTGCAAGCGCATCGGCTGAAATTTAGCCGGTGCGCTTTTCTTTTGCACTCCTTTCGACTATAATCATTCTTATAGGATGTGTTATTTCCTAAAGAGTTGATGTAGGGGGTGTCAAAATGAGAGAACCACGGTACAACATTTTAGCTGATATTCAGGATGCGATCGAGCGAGCAAAACAGGGCAAGCTGGCGTTGTACTGGCAGCGCGCCATCCAGCGGGAATACCGCTGCAAGAAAGTCACCTCTGCCGAACAGCAGGCGTATGAGCAGTTGCAGAGTGTTCTCTCCGAAATGCCGCAATGGAGCGATGAAGAAGAGCTGCGTTCCGAAATGGAAGAAATCGGCGGCAGGGCTCGTTTCTGCCACTTCTGGACTGACCACGATTCCATGGTGCAGTTGACGGAAGATCGCAACGGCGGATTTCATGCTGCCTGCGTTCTGGACACGGACACTTCCCCGGAAGTGCGCCGGGAGGCTGCACTGCTGGCGCAGAAGGAGCTTGCAGACTGTATGCAGGAATGGGGCATTTCGCTTCTGAATGCGCCTGTCCCGGAACAGATGAAGTATGCTTCTCTGGCTCAAGCCGCTTCTCACCTCATGCAAGTCCTCAACGACCCGGAAAGCATCACCGGGTAAAAAGCGTCCCGCCGGGATGCGCAGCCTGCATCGAAAAATGCAGATCAAAGGGGCTTGGGGCACTTCCCCAACAAGCATTTTGCAAAGCAAAATAGCATTTGTATAGACGAATGCCCTGCTTGCCACAACAATGCGTCCTTTTTGTCCGCAGCTTGAAATTTTTAGATTGGAGAAAAACGCCATGCCAACCTTGGAATGGATCGGTAAAAATAAAGTCGTGAACCATCATCAGGAAGTTCCCTTCCGGGTGCTGGAGCGGCAATACAGTTTTGATGAGCAGGGGCAGCACACCGAAAACAACGGCAGTGAGAACATGATCATCCACGGCGATAATCTTGAAGCACTGAAAGCCCTGTTGCCGCAGTATGAGGGCAAGGTGAAGTGCATCTATATCGTTATCTTAACCCCCATTCTAATGAGTATCCTAAGTTCAGAGAATGTAGTAAGATTAAACTTTATAATTCATATTATGTTTCTTGCATTATTCGAGATGAGGAACTATAATGTACTTTGTGGAGGTGCGAAATGGACTATATGACATTGAAAGAGGCCGCCGAGAAGTGGGGCGTGACACCTCGTAGGGTAAATTATTATTGCGCCGGTGGGCGTATCCCCGGCGCTGTGAAAATGGCTGGTGCTTGGCTGATCCCTAAAGCTGCGGAAAAGCCGATTGATGGCCGGACAAAACAAGGAAGGTGCAGAAAGCATGAAACGATATAAAATTATGATAATTGAAGATGATCCTGTGATACAGGGAGAATTGCAAACATTATTGAATGGAAATGGATATGCAACGATTGGCATAAAGGATTTTTCTGCTGTGATAGAACAGATTCAGGATGAAAAGCCACATCTGATTTTGTTGGACATTAAGTTGCCCGGAGAGAATGGCTTTGCTTTATGCTCTAAAATCCGTACCTTCTCCGAGGTGCCGATCATTTTTGTAACGAGCTGTAATACAGATATGGATGAATTAAACAGCATTATGCTGGGTGGCGATGCTTTTATCACGAAGCCCTATAACACAGCAATCCTGCTTGCGAAAATCGCTTCCCTACTGAAAAAAGCTTATCCCGCACAGCAGCAGGAACAGATCGTCTATGGAGATGCGGTGCTGCATTTGGAATCCAGCAGTTTGGGCTATAATGGACAGAGCGTAGAACTTACCAAAAACGAATTAAAAATTCTCTATTACCTTTTCAAGAATGGAGGGAAAATCTGTTCTCGTGGAGATATTATTGAGTATTTGTGGGACAATCAGCTATATGTGGATGACAATGCTTTGAGTGTCAATATCAACCGCATACGGGAAAAACTGGCGAGCATTGACCTGACGGATTTTATCAAGACAAAGCACCGACAGGGGTACACGATATGAACAGCAGACGATATTGGAAAAACAGGCTACCATTTCTGCTGACGAACCTTGTTTGTATGGCTGCACTCACTGTATTTTTGCTGGTGTGCGGCAATTCGGTTTCCGCAGTAGTATTGATCCTGATTGTATGGGCATTGATTTTGCTGACGGGACTTGTCCTCACTTACTGGAAACGGAAGCGGCAGATGAAAAAACTTCTGGATATGGCGGAGCAGCTTTCCGAAAGATACCTCATTTCCGAAGTGATGGAGCTGCCGGAACAGGCCGAGGATCAGGTTTACTATCAGCTTTTGAAAATGGCTGGAAAATCCATGTTGGAACAGATTGGAGAAGTCGAGCGAGAACGCCTGGAGTACAAAGAATACATTGAGCAATGGATTCACGAAATCAAAACGCCCATTACTGCCATGAAACTCCTATGTGAAAACCACCGGACAGACTGGACAAAGGAACTTCTGCTGGAACTGGAAAAGACCAACCGCTTTACCGAACAAGCTCTTTATTACGCCCGCAGTGAGCATACAGAGAAAGATTATTCTGTCCGGGAAATGGCACTGTCCCAAGTGGTGCATCAGGCGATTGCAGATAATAAATATCTGCTGCTCCAAGGTGGTATGCGTCTGGAAGTGGAGGAAATGCAGGACACGGTTTATTCAGATGAAAAGTGGGTGCGCTTTATTCTGAACCAACTGATTGCCAATGCGGTCAAGTATCGTACGGAACAACCGGTTCTCCGCATTTCTACTCAGAAACGGCAAGATCAGGTTGTTCTTGTCGTGGAGGACAATGGAATCGGGATTGCTGCGTCCGATCTGCCCCGTATCTTTGAAAAGGGATTTACCGGTCAGAATGGTCGTATGGTCCAGCAGTCCACAGGCATTGGCCTGTACCTATGCAAACGGCTCTGTGAAAAGCTGGGCATTGGCATTGCGGCAGAATCATCGGAACAAGGAACCGCCATTTCCCTGGCGTTTCACATCAACTGTCTAATCCATGAAGTGCAGGGCTGATTGCGGTCCTGCACTTCTTGCATTTTTGTTAGAACTTTGTAAGAAAACTTGATACAAACGACGCCACTCTTATTCTACAATAGAGATCAGAGGTGATAACAATGAAAGAAATTTTGAAACTGGATCATATCCAAAAATATTACGGAAATGGCGGGAATGTTACAAAAGCAATTCAGGACATCAGCTTTTCCGTTCAGGAGGGGGAATTTGTAGGAATCATGGGAGCATCCGGTTCCGGCAAGACTACCCTGCTCAACTGTATTTCCACCATTGATACCGTCAGTGCGGGACATATCTATCTGGACGGAACCGATGTGACGGAAATCAACGAAAAACAGATTGCCCGGTTTCGTCGGGAGAATCTTGGATTTGTATTTCAGGATTTTAACCTGCTGGACACTCTGACAATCTCGGAAAACATTGCCTTGGCACTGACTATCAACAAGGTTCCTGCAGGTGAGATTGATGGGCGGGTGCGGGAAATGGCCGGAAAGCTGAATATCACGGATATTCTGGATAAATATCCCTATCAGGTGTCCGGCGGTCAAAAACAGCGGTGTGCCTGTGCCAGAGCTATTATCAACCAGCCAAAGTTGATTCTGGCGGACGAACCTACCGGCGCGTTAGATAGTCACTCGTCACAAGCCTTGCTCTCCACAATCCAGAGTATTAACGAAAGCCTTGACGCCACAATCCTGATGGTAACACACGACGCTTTTTCGGCAAGCTATGCCAATCGTATTCTCTTTTTAAGAGATGGTGCGATCTTCGCGGAAATTCTCAAAGGCAGTGATTCTCGTAGGGTTTTCTTTGAAAAAATCTTGGATGTCCTCACCATGATGGGAGGGGGTGTGAATGATGTACACTAAACTCATTTTCAAAAATGCAAAGCGGTCAGGAAAGGACTATTTGATTTATATTGTGACCATGACACTCTGTGTCACATTGTTCTATGCGTTTTTGTCTATCAGCAGCACCCATTATCATCCGACCATTGGTGCGGAATATAATATTTCCCTGCTGGCTGGAGGTATGAAACTGGCGATTTGCGGGATTAGTCTGCTTCTGTTGTTTCTGATCCACTATGTCAATCGTTTCATGCTGAGAAAAAAACAATCGGAGTTTGCAGTTGAGGCAACCCTGGGAATGGAGCAAAAAACCATAGGACTGCTCTTTTTTGGAGAGACTTTTTTCCTGCTCATATTCTCTGTGTCGGTGGGAATCCTTCTGGGGATGGTCGTTTCTCAGGTCATTACGGCTATGCTGCTTGCTTCTTTTGGGGAACCCTACGCTTTTTCTTGGTCTTTTTTTCCAGATACCGTGCTGCTGACCGTGGGCTTCTTTGTTGTTTGCCAGATTCTGGTTGGAGTCGGGAATGTCAGAATTCTCAATAAAAGTAGGATTATTGAGCTTATGACGGCAAACCGTCAGAATGAAAAACCGCTTCATAAAAGCAGATGGATGCCGATAATCTGTATTTTCTATGGCATTATGCTGCTGTGGATGCTGGAGGTAGGTGCTGTAAAATATCATTTTTACTTCGATCCCAGATATCCACTTCCTGTAAAGCTCATGTATTGGGGGAATGTCCTTTTCCCTGCCGTGACGCTGCTTTGGGCAATTGCAGTTTCTTTTTTACACAGAAAAATAGGATTTTCCCCATATCTTTGCGGGCTTCTGGCTGGTGCTGTATTGACCGCTATCCCGATTTTTTCCATCGCAGAACTGGAAAAAGCCTACTTCCTTGGATTTGACGCCCCAACTCTGAATCAATATTTGCTGTTTGGGGTTGCGGATATTTTGTTTATCATTTCCGCAGTCATGTATTTATCGAATGCGGCGCTCCTATACTGGAAGGAGTCTAAAGTGTCCCGCAAATATCACAATACGAGTTTATTTCTGTTTGGACAGCTTTCCTCTAAGCTGGCTACCAATACGAAAACGATGACGATCATTTGTGTGACCCTGACTTTTTCTATCTGCTTGTTTGTCATTGCGCCAGTTTTGACAGGATGGAGTCTGGGCTATTTGGATAGTCGGGCAGTCTATGATATTCAAATTTCAAGCCGCTACAACGATGTTTATGAAGTGGAAAATCTTCCGGATACAGACTATGAGGAAATTACTGCGTTCATAGAACAAAACAACATAGAGATAAAGGACGATTTGACTTTTTCGGAATATCTTCCTCAAAAAAGCGACTTTCACCAACGGGTAAAGTACGATTTTCCTCCCTTGGCGATTGCACTGAAGGATTATAACGCTGTTCGGAAAATGTTGGGATATGAACCTATTATTTTAAAAACGGATGAATTTGCTACCCACTGGCATAGTGCGGCAGAGGACAAGGATATTGAAAACTACATCGCTGAGCATACTTTACTGGAAACGGACGCAGGCACTCTGAAACTCAGTGAGAATGCAGTGTTTCAGGAACCTGTGGGGGAATCCATCTATAATCTATATACAGATGTGGTGTATATCATACCGGACGAGATAGCGCAAGTCTTGCTTCCGGTACAGAGCAACCGATTTGTGATGACCCAATATCCGCTTCCCTTCAAAACGGCAGAAATGCTGGAACAGCTTCTTGGGCGTTCTTATCCAGAAGATCCTGATAAAGACAATCTGGCAGGATACAGTACAACTGTCCGTACTACGGAAGTGAACCGTATAATCGCCCTTAACTTTATCCTAAAAGCGTCCTTGATCTATGGTGCAATTGTGCTGATGGTGATGTGTCTTACCGTGCTGGCTCTTCAGCAGCTCCTAGATGCAGAAAAAAACAACTACAGATTTTCGGTTCTGCGAAAAATGGGAGTGGAAGAGAAGGACCTGCATACTTTGGTTCTAAAACAGCTTGGTGTTTGGTTTGGGATGCCGATCACAGCGGCAATCGTTGTAGCAATGATTGTGATTGGCTATTTTCTTCAAAGTGTTTCTGCTGAAATCTCAGCTTATATTGGCTGCGGAGCCTTGATGCGGCAAATAGGTATCATTGTCGGGATTTTCGCTTTGCTGCTGAGCTGCTACTTTCTCAGTACATGGCTGCTGTTTCAGCGTTCGATTCGCAGCAACTCCGATAGCGTAAGGTGATGGGAGGAAGATATGTACTGGAAGTTAGCAATTCAAAATATCCGCAGAAGCCTGCGGGATTATATCATTTACTTTGTGACGCTTACCTTTACTGCGCTCTGTGATGTCCTTCTATTTAGGGATGAGCTGTTCTATTATGAGAGCTTCGGTCTGTTTGCTGTTCTAATTCTGGTTCAGTTGGCAGCGACTGGAGTAGCAGCGTTTCATATTTTATCAAGAAAAAAGATTGAATAGAAAATACCTATAGATTCATACATCTGCCGGACGACGGCAAAAGAAAAAAAGCCGTCGTATGGCGGAAAACAATATTCCCTACAAGGTGCGGGCGGCACTGCTTCTGGTGCCGCCGAATACACCAATGCCTACCGGAGCAGTGACTCAATCCTTGTGGTACATTGCAGTTCGTTCCGGGAACGTCCACCGGGTGCAGCACTATCTTCGCACAGAAAGGGATACCTAAGATGGAGCAGTTATCGGCACGTCTGCTGTTAACGGCTGGCATCCTGCTGCTGATCGCAAGGGGGATTTTCGCCATTCTCCAAGGATGGCTCTATACCGGCCTTCTCTGGGCGGGTGCGTTTGGATGCCTGATGGCAGCTCTGAACTTTCGGGATTCCAAAAACGACGGCGGCTAAATCACACGGCATCGTAGTGCACGGTCAATGCGGAAATGCGAGCTACACCCGATTTTCCATATCGAGTGATATAGATTTGGCTTTGGGGGAGGATTGTCTATTGTATGCAAAAAATTGAAGTTGTTGTTCGCATCACGAAGGATCACTGCCCACCGCAAGAGCAGACGATTTTTGAATGGTTCGATTTGATGCGGAATCCCACAGACGCTCTGAGCCGTCCCGATCTGGAAATCAACTTGGAACACCACCGTGTTTTCAAACACGGAACAGAGGTGTACATGAGTCGTTATGAATACGGTGTTTTGAGTTTGATGGCACAGCATCCGGGCAAACTGTTTACAAAGGAGCAGATCTTTGAAGCAGTCTGGCATAAGGACAGCGAAAGCTATTTGAGAGCCGTCACCAGCACGATCGGTCGCATCCGCCAGAAAATAGAGGATGACAAAGATCACCCCCGTTACGTTAAAACGGTTTCCAACCTTGGGTATCAATTTGTCTCTCCATCGGAATCAGTGCAATCGAATCGTAATCTGTAATAAAAGCCATACCGTGAGATCCTAGTAGGATCCTTCGGTATGGCTTTTGCCTTTTTTCTCAAGAATTTGGCATCCTTGCACAAACTGCTGTAAATACTCTAAAATGGAACAAGCACAATTCGGGAGGTATACATTATGCAGACGTTTGAAGAAGTCTTGATTTATTTCCATGACTTTTTGGAAACGGCATCTTATTTGGACGTTGTTCCATGCCGCTGGGGGTATGTAAGTCTTTTTAATGAGGGTGACCCTATCAATTTCAATGCAATTCTTTGCCGTACACCACAAGAACTATATACAGCATTGGCAAATGATTTAGAAACAGAGCTTCAGGTCAGCTTGGGAATCGACTGAATTGGCATAAAATTGGTTTGCTTTTGGGTTCCTTTTGGCATGGTGGCTTTCAAAAATATGCTATACTGTACCGCAAGCGAAGCATTTTCAGGGATTTTCAATTTTACTGTAAAACCCTGTCAGATGCTTTGCCAATGTGCGGGTCGAGTTCATTAAGGTCTCTCGCACCGCTTCTGGACAGGAAAGATAGATTCGATTGAACTCTTTTAATTCTATTTCCGTCTTGTCCATCCCCGGAGTAATCAGTGCATCAAGCGAAATCGGCAGAACGCGAGCAATCGCCAAAAGAATTTCGTAAGACGGATTCATGCTGCCCTTTTCAATGTTGGCAATATGCTTTGTTGAAACATGGCAGCGTTCAGCAAGCTGTTCTTGTGTTAAACCTGCCAGCTTGCGCTCCGTGCGAACCTTTTCTCCAAGTACTTTCAAGTCAGAATTCGGCATCATCGTTCACCTCAATAGTATTGTATCGTTCTTGCGGAAAGAACGGTATAACATCATCATTCCAGTGATTTTGTCCTATCGTGCCGATTTTTACATTTCCCGGTCGAGTTATAAAAAAACGGTAACTCGCCTGGGCGATTCTACACGCCATCTGATCACAGTTGCCGTTTGTGGAGGTAACTGTGATTTTTTATTGGGGTAACGCATCAAAAAAAGCCTGTCTGCTGCCGTAAGCCAGACCGCCCCAAAGCAAGCACAATCGTTCCGTTCCACCATCCACAATCGTGCCGATGTGTTATATTGCGCCAGCTTCCCGCCATGGGAGGCTGGCGTTTTTGCGCTTTTGGAGCCAAAGTGCCGCAGTCCACCGTTTCTCCTATGATACAGCAGCAAACTTTATATTTGGGAGGGAAAGTCATGCTCGATCATAAGAAGAAAGCAATTACGGAACACTGGCAGTTTTGCCCCAAGTGCAATATAAAGCTCTATCGAATGACCGCCGACTGCACTGGATTCATCCACATAAAATACTGGCGTTGCCGGGAAATGTTATGGCTCAACCTTTCCATTCGAGCCAAGTAAGCATTGGTTTCATAAGAATCGGGTGCAAAGCACTCTGAATATGGACTGTTCGCACCGAGCAACGGGCCGTCACCTCCGGGTGATGTATGAAACGTAGCACCAAATAGCCGGGCAGCAGCTTGACTGAAAGATCTTCAATCTTTCGGTCGGCTGTTGTCCGGCTATTTTTTATAGCTTCAGATGGCCTGCTCCCGAAAAGGAGCAGGTTTTATGTTTGTCCTCTTTTCATGGCTGCCCCAGGCGGCGAAATATCCGTAGTGTCTCCAAATTTTTGACATTTTACGTTTTATCGAAAATTTGGAGGTTACACATGGGCTTTAATTATGGTTTGGAAAAGAAGAACTTTGACCGTCAGTGGGCTATCATGCGCAAGCAGTATGAGGACGCTGGCATAAGCATTGAAGTGATTCAGGCAATGTATGAGTATGACTGGTCTGTTTTCAATGCTGCGCGTTCTTACCAGAACCACACACAGGAAATCGCTGCCCCGTCCTTTGAGCAGGGCGAAGAAGCCTACTCGCCCCTTATGAACAAGTATCAGGAAGCCATTTCTATTACCGAACACTACCGTGAAACCAAGAGCCGCTTCACATGGATCGGCGAGATTGAGGACGAGCGGCTGCCATCTGCGCTTGAAAATTTGTCGGATGCAGACCTCAATCTCGTCACCATGTACGCCTATGAGGACTACACCGTCACTGAAATTTCTAAAGTTTTAGGCGTCGCACAGCCTACTATTAGCATTAAAATCAAGCGAATTACTAAATTTTTGAAAAACTTCAATTTCAATGCTACGAATTGACCCTTCTCGATGGCTCGTAAGTGTAAGGGCAATTCACCAGATGGCGAAAGCCGCTGAACGAAATGTCTGCACTCATGTTCTTTGAAAACTGAATAGTTCCTTCATCTGGTACTCCGATAATGATACTTCCGTAATTCGCGGCCCGGTCACAAAGCAGACGGGGTGGCTGAAATGCCAATGAAGCGGTACAAGTCCGCTGCCAGATGTTTATGCCCCACTCGCAGGGAGCCGAGGGCGAATATGCGAGACCTTAACTTATTAAATCAGGCGTGGCCGAATGCTGTTTTCGGTCTTCGTCCACGCCTGTTCTTTTTACTTATTCCATATATCTACATTTTTGTCCTACATAGGAGGTTTTATGAACGAGAACGACCGTACCACCTTAGAGCAGGCGATCTACGAGGAAATGGAACTGACCCCGGAAATGATCCGCTCCATCCGCACGCTCTGCGGTGTCTGCCTTTGCAGCTTTGTAGAATCCAAGGCGTTCAAAATCGCCATTGTTCCCAGCGCAGACCGGAGCATGGACACTTGCACAGTCTGCCAGACCCGGCGCGGTCATGACTACGTTGTGATGAACCGCTGAACAAACACACCGCCCACTGCCAAGGAGGTGCAGCGGGCGGTGTACATATTGTAAAAGGAGGGCAGTTTTTGATTCAAAACTGGAAATTCCAGCGTGGAGACATTTTCTTCACCCGTTTCGACAACGCCATCGGTTCAGAGCAAAGTGGGAATCGTCCGGCAGTCGTTCTCCAGAACGATGTGGGAAATTTTTACTCGCCCACGCTGATCGTAGCCACATTGACAAGCAAGGCAACCAAAAAGTACACCCAGCCGACCCACTGCCTGCTGGTGAACGGGTTTCTCTCCGTTCCGTCCATCGTTCAGGCAGAGCAGATCTTTACCGTAGACAAAAGCAGGGTGCTGAAATTTCTTGGACACCTCACCCCGGAAGAAATGAGCCGGGTGGATGATGCTGTCCATGCCAGCCTTGCCCTGAACCCGATGGGAAGCATTCAGCGGCTTCCACCTATCATCCGTTCTACGGCGGCTTACGCGCCGCCTGAGGTGGTTGACGGCAAGCCGCCCATCTATCCATCCCTACACACCCATCAACTCGTCCTTTGAGGACGCTGGGAGCGTTGAGGACATGATGCTGTACACCGAGCTGGAAGCTGCGGTACACGCAATGATCCAGCGGCTGGAATACAGCTTCACGTTCAACCCCAGCCTGCTCACCAGCCCGAAGCGTAAGCAGCAGGTGACTGAGATCTTAGAGGAAGCCGAGAAGTACATCTGGAGGATCAAGGAGGAAATGCGATGCGGCTGAACGACAACAATACTTTCATTGGTATCAACCCGCCGTACCAGCTCATGGTCATCCACAGCAGCAAGCTGATCTATCCCCGCGAGCTTTACCAGCGGGGCGTGGAGCGCAAGCGGGTGGAGCTGATTGCCAGGGACTTCAACGAGTATATCGTTAACGAGCCGAAGGTCAGCTTCCGCAACGGCAGGTACTATGTGATGGACGGTCAGCACACTATCGAGGGCTGCATCCTCCTCAACGGCGGCGAGGACCGCCCGATCCTCTGCAAGGTCTACACCGGTCTGACGATGGAGCAGGAAGCCCTGCTCTTTGCGGAGCAGAACGGTCACTCTGCACCCCTGTCGGCGGGCATCAAGCTGCGCGCCAAGGTGGTGGGCGGCGATGCGCCTTCCAAGGCGTTTGTCGCAGCCACCAATCGGGTGGGGTTGAGCCTCAATTATGACAGACAGCAGCTGACCGATTACCGCATCGGCTGCGTTGGTACAGCTTTCCGGCTCTACAAGCAGATGGGCGAACCGCTCTACTGTGAAACGATGCGGCTCATCGTGGCAGCATGGGAGGGCAAACCCGATTCATTCCGTGCATCTGTCCTGCGTGGCATGATGCACTTTGTGGAGCTGTACCACGGCGAGTTCAGTGAAGAACGGCTGCTCCGTGCGCTGCGCAACATCTACCCGGTCGATATTTACCGCATCGGGCAGGACGACCCCGCAAAGCTGCGCGGATGGAAAAAGTACGTTTTCCCCATCTACACGGCCTACAATGGCAAGTGCAGAAAAGACGCACTGCCGATGAAATTCTGACATTTTCAGGCATACCTCCCATATACACAAGGGGCATCCGCAAACCGCAGATGCCCCTTGTTACATATCAAAGTACAATATATAGTGCTCTTGCATTTACTTAACACAACATATAGAGAAAAGAGGTATTCTATGCGCTCTCAGTTCACTTCGTATG
>ERZ791897.249-NODE-249-length-51256-cov-3.217476_pt1 | contig 51256 bp, 50 predicted proteins | sample MGYA00510152_ERZ791897 | MGnify/ENA primary metagenome ERZ791897 (study PRJEB30046, sample SAMN00792050) | human gut metagenome | study: EMG produced TPA metagenomics assembly of the A metagenome-wide association study of gut microbiota in type 2...
ATAAACCTCGGCCACTCCCGTGGCCGGGTGGCTCACTTAATCTTGCAATTTAGGACAAATTTTGTTTCATTAAATTATTTATAAAATATAAATATACAGCGTTAACAAACGTAACATTGCGTAACTGTGTATATAAATCAATAAATTAATCTTTTAACAATCGAGGCGTTAAACCCTAGTGCGACAAGACGTGCGGGGCTTGACGCCTTGATTTTTTTGGCGTATGCATGGATAATTTTAAGGTATGTAGATGTAAAAATTTTTTAAAAAATGGGACTATGTAAATATGAATGAAGAATCGAAGCAAAATCAACCGGTGCACCATTCGCACCATCACCACCACCATCATCACCATCGTCGGAAACGACTAGGTTTGAAGATTTTGTGGTCATTTATTGGATTTTTGGTGATTCTCGCCTTGATTTTCGCGGGGGTTGCCTGGCGAAACGTCCATGTTGCTACCAATAATATGTACAGCGAATCGGGCGCCAAGACATATCGGAATGCTGACAAGGTTCTCAAGCAGGGCAAGCCGATCAATATCCTGCTTTTAGGAACTGATACAGGGGCGCTGGGCCGCAGCTATAAAGGCCGGACGGATACGATCATGATGATGACGCTTAATCCGCAAAAAAAGACGACCACGATTGTCAGCCTGCCGCGGGACATGAAAGTTAATCTGCCCGGCTACGCTGAATATTCACCGGCTAAGATCAACGCGGCCTATACATATGGTGGGGTTAAAGAAACCATCAACACCGTGCAAAAATACTTTAACGTACCAATTGACTACTATGTAATGGTCAACATGGGCGGGCTGGAAAAAGCCATCAACCAAGTAGGCGGCGTCAGCGTAACTTCGCCTTTGACGTTTGACTATGAAGGCTACAGCTTTAAAAAGGGCAAGACGTATCACATGGATGGTGCCCAAGCCCTGGCCTTCAGTCGAATGCGCTACGATGACCCACAGGGTGACTATGGCCGACAAGAACGGCAGCGCCTGGTCATCACCGCTTTAATGAAGGAAGCTGCTTCATATAAGTCAGTTCTCAACCAAAAATTCTTGAATTCGATTGCTGATCAGTCTAAGACCAATCTGACGTTCAGCGACATGACGACTTTAGCCATGAAGTATCGCAAGGCTAATGGCAAAGTGATTTCTGATCACGCGCAGGGCCATGGCGACAGTGAAGGCGGCGAGTCGTTTGAAGTCGTGCCAACCAGCGAGATGCAGCGCGTATCCGATGAGATTCGTGATGCTCTGCAGCTTAAACACGTCAGCGTGGCTGATTAAAGGAGGAAAACATTGGAAAACAGCAGTAACAACACGATCGATTTGCGTCGCCTGTTTAATCTGTGCCGTAAACATCTGAAGTTTTTGATTACCTGTACGATTGCTCTGGCATTGGCGGGTTTTATCGTTTCTAAATTCATTATGACGCCGAAATACACGGCAACCACGCAATTATTGGTTAACCAAAAAAATGAAAACAATGCCAATGGTCAGGCCTACAACAACCAGCAGGCCGACATTCAGGTCATCAATACCTACAAGGACATTATTACCAGTCCAGTAATCCTAAAAGAAACCAAAAAAGAGCTGGCCAACCCAGTTAAGGTCATTCGTAAGGCCCAGCCAGCCAAGTACAAGACGCTGGCTGATGGGACCAAGCGGCTGGTCAGCGCGGCCAAGCCAGCTAAGGTTGAACACACCGGTCAAGGCTACAGCATGACGACCAGCCAGCTGTCAGACGCGATCACGATCAAGACGCAGACCAACTCGCAAGTCTTCTCCGTCAGCGTGGAAACCGATAATCCAAAGAAATCCGCGGCAGCCGCCAATACGATTGCCAGCGTCTTTAAAAAGCGGATTAAAAAGATCATGAATGTCAACAACGTGACGGTCGTTGCTCGGGCTGCAACCCCAACTAAGCCGTCATCGCCTGACGTTAAGCTGTTTACGCTGGCCGGGGCCGTTTTGGGGCTTTTGATCAGCTTTATGATCGTACTGATGCGCGATCTGATGGATACCAGTGTCCGTGACAACGACTTTATGGTTGATGAGCTGGGCTTGACGAATCTTGGTCAGATTACCCACATCAACTTGGATGACGGTTTCTCAATCAAGCGGCGTTCGCAAAATACGCAGACGCGCCGGGTCTAAAGGAGGGTTATGATGGGAATCTTCAAACGCAAGTCACGAGTTGACAACAATACGATGAAAAACGGCGCCAAGCTGATCACGGTGGCCAAGCCTAAGAGCGTAGCCGCGGAACAGTTTCGGACCGTGCGTACCAACATTCACTTCATGGCCGTGGACCGACGCTTAAAGACGATTGCTTTTACTTCTGCCAACATCAGTGAAGGGAAAAGTACCGTCGCAGCTAACCTGGCTGTCGTCTGGGCGCAAGAAGGCAAGAGCGTACTGCTGATTGACGCCGACATGCGCCGTCCAACGCTGTACTCGACTTTTGATCTGGCTGGTCAAGAAGGACTGTCAACGGTTCTGAGCAGTGACCAGGCAGAAGTCAATCTAAATGATGTGATCCAGGAAAGCGGCATTGAAGGATTAGACCTGCTGCCAAGCGGGGCGGTACCGCCTAACCCAGCCGAGCTGCTGAGCTCACAGCGAATGAAGGTACTTTTGGAAGCCGTGCAGGCCCAATATGATCTGGTCGTATTAGACGTGCCGCCAATGCTGGAAGTTACTGATACGCAAACGATTGCGGGCAGCGTGGATGGCGTGGTGCTGGTCGTACGGCAAGGCGTGACGCAAAAAGCTGGCGTACGGCGGGCCGTTGAACTGTTGCAGATGAGTCACGCGCATCTGTTAGGCTATGTCATGAATGACGTCGTACCAGAAGACGACGCGGGCTATGGATATGGCTACGGCTATGGATATGGCTACGGCTACGAAAAAGAATCAGAAAACTAGGCTTGTCGCATACATCAGGAAGGTGAATCAAGATGGTTTTGATCGATCTGCATTGTCACTTGTTGCCAGGCGTGGATGATGGTTCACCTGACCTCGCGACTTCTTTAAAACTGGCCCAAGACGCGGTTAATGATGGCGTAACGCACGCTTTGCTGACACCGCATCATATGAATGGGCACTATATCAATCATAAAGCCGATGTATTGCAGTTGACGGCGGACTTTCAACAAGCGCTGAATGAAAACGAGATTCCATTAACGGTTTTTCCAGGTCAGGAAGTCCGGATCAATGGCGAGCTGCTGGAAGCCTTGCAAAAAGACGATATTTTGTTCGCCGATGAAGGTGGGCGCTACATGCTGCTGGAGTTTCCCAGCCAAGAAGTGCCGCAGTACGCTAAGGAAATGGTCTTTAAGCTGCGGCAGCAAGGCATCGTGCCGATTATCGTCCATCCAGAACGGAATGCCGAGCTGTTGGAACATCCGGAAAGACTGCAGCCGTTTTTAGAGCAGGGATGTCTGACCCAATTGACGTCCAGCAGTTATCTGGGCCGGTTCGGCAAAAAGATTGAGAAGGTTACGACCAGCATGATCAAGGCCGGGCAGGGAGCAATCTTTGCCTCTGACGCGCATGCCTTGAGTCATCGCGAATACGAGCTCAGCGAGGCGCTGCAGAAACTGCGCAGTGAATTTGGCGCTGAGCTGGCTGATACATATGAACAAAACGCGCGTGACATAATTAATGGGGATCAGGTTAATTTAGATTGGCAGCCATTGCCTAAAAAGAAGTATTTTTGGTTCTTTTAGTTAAGAAAATTAGGCGGGGCAATCTTGCCCCTCTTTTCGACTAAAGAGGATGATTAAGGGAGGAGGAATCGTGTGATGATGGCAACAAAAACTAAAGCATACGTCAATCAGCAGCGCGTAAAAAAGCGACTGTTTTATCCAGTCTGCAAGCGCGGCTTTGATATGATTGTCAGCTTGCTTGCCTTACTGCTGCTTTCGCCGTTATTTTTGGTGATTGCAGTACGGATCAAGCTTGAAGATGGTGGTCCAGTAATTTACTCACAGACGCGGCTCGGGAAAAACGAAAAGCCGTTTAAAATGTACAAGTTTCGTTCAATGGTGCAGAATGCCGATCAGATTAAACAGCAGCTGCTCGACCAAAATGAGGTTGAAGGCGCGATGTTTAAGATGAAGGAAGATCCACGAGTTACCAAGACTGGTAAGTGGATCCGTAAATACAGTTTGGACGAACTACCACAATTGGTAAACGTCCTCTTGGGGGATATGAGTTTGGTTGGACCGCGGCCGCCACTGCCAAGCGAGGTTGCCGAATATACTGATTATGATAAGCAGCGGCTGTTGGTCACGCCTGGCTGTACGGGACTTTGGCAAGCGACGGTTCGCAATAAGGCCAGTTTTGATGAAATGGTCAGTTTAGATATTGAATACATAAACAAAGCCAGTTTTTGGTATGACTGCTGGATTATCTTTATGACGGTCAAGATTATGATCTGTCCGAATAGTGCATATTAGGAGTTAGGAGAATACATAGATAATGAAAGGTATTATTTTAGCCGGGGGAAGCGGAACACGGCTCTACCCAATTACCCGTGGTATTTCTAAGCAATTGATTCCGGTTTATGATAAGCCGATGATTTATTACCCATTGTCAACTTTGATGCTGGCAGGGATTCGTGAGGTTTTGGTAATCTCAACACCAGAATATTTGCCGTTATTTAAAGAACTGTTGGGGGACGGTTCGGAAATTGGGATGAGCTTTTCCTATCAAGTGCAGGAACATCCGAATGGCTTGGCCGAAGCATTTATTTTAGGTGAAGATTTTATTGGCAATGATTCAGTTGCCCTCGTTTTAGGCGACAACATCTACTATGGCTCGGGGCTTTCCAAGCTGGTTCAAAATGCCGCACAAAAAGAGAGCGGGGCAACGGTGTTTGGCTACCATGTCAATGACCCAGAACGTTTCGGTGTCGTTGAGTTTGATGAAAATATGCACGCTCTTTCACTGGAAGAAAAACCAAAAAAGCCTAAGAGCAATTATGCAGTGACCGGGCTTTACTTCTATGATAATGATGTCGTTGAGATTGCTAAGCACATTCAACCATCAGCCCGGGGCGAATTAGAAATCACTGACGTCAATAAAGAGTACTTAAAACGTGGTCAGTTGGATGTTCAGTTAATGGGGCGCGGTTATGCTTGGCTTGATACTGGCACACATGACTCAATGTTGGAAGCAGCTAACTTTATCGCCACGATTGAAAAACGGCAAAATCTGAAGGTTGCCGCAATTGAAGAAATTGCCTACCGGATGGGATACATAAATAAAGAAGAACTGATTAAACTGGCACAGCCATTAAAGAAAAACGACTATGGTCAGTACTTATTGCGTTTGGCAGAGGAGAAATAGACTATGGGTAAATTAAACGTTCAAACGACTAAGCTGCAAGACGTTAAGATCATTACGCCAGCTGTTTTTGGTGATCACCGTGGTTTTTTTGAAGAAACCTACTCTGATCGTGATTTTAAAGAAGCTGGCATTGATTTTGACTTTGTTCAGGATAATCAATCACTGTCTACGCAGGCTGGTGTTTTGCGTGGCTTACACTTCCAGCGTGGTCAGGCCGCTCAAACTAAGCTGATCCGCGTAGTTACTGGGGCCGTCTTGGATGTCATCGTTGACTTGCGGAAGGGTTCTCCTACGTACAAGCAATGGGAAGGCTACATTCTTTCTGCCAGCAACCATCGTCAGCTGCTGGTACCACGTGGTTTTGCCCATGGCTTCCTGACGCTGACTGATAACGTCAACTTCGTCTACAAATGCGACAACTACTACAATGCCGAAGCTGATGGCGGTATTTCATTTAAGACGCCGGAACTCAATATTGACTGGCCAATCGAATTTGACAAGGCGATTACCTCTGAAAAGGACGCTAAACAGCCAACGCTAACGGAATTTGAAAAGGACAATCCATTTGTCTACGGTGAGATCTAGGAGACAAAATCATGACGGAATACAAAAATATTATCGTAACGGGTGGCTGCGGTTTTATTGGCTCCAACTTCGTGCATTACGTTGTCAATAATCATCCCGAAGTCGAACACATCACGGTTTTGGACAAGCTGACCTATGCTGGTAACAAAGCTAATCTGGCGGGCTTGCCTGAAGATCGCGTTGAGTTGGTCGTTGGTGACATCTGCGACAAGGAATTGGTTGATCAACTGGTTTCCAAAGCTGATGCAGTGGTTCACTACGCGGCAGAAAGTCATAACGACAACTCGCTGCAGAATCCAGATCCTTTTATCCAAACCAATATCGTTGGGACCTACACGCTGATTCAAGCTTGTCGCAAGTATGACGTGCGGTTCCACCATATTTCTACGGATGAGGTTTATGGTGATCTGCCATTGCGCGAAGACTTGCCTGGGCATGGTGAAGGACCTGGCGAAAAGTTTACGCCAGATTCTCCATATCGACCATCTAGTCCCTATTCATCATCAAAAGCCAGTTCGGATCTGTTGGTTCGCGCATGGGTTCGTTCGTTCGGCTTGAAGGCAACGATCTCCAACTGCTCCAATAACTATGGCCCTTACCAGCACATCGAAAAGTTTATTCCACGTCAGATTACCAACATTTTGAGTGGCATTCGCCCAAAGCTTTATGGTTCAGGTAAGAACGTGCGTGACTGGATTCACACCAATGATCACTCACGAGCAGTCTGGACGATTTTGACCAAGGGTAAGATTGGTGAGACCTACCTGATTGGTGCCAATGGCGAAAAGAACAACAAGGAAGTCCTGGAATTGATCCTGGAATTGATGGGGCAGCCAAAAGATGCCTATGATCACGTTAAGGATCGTCCTGGTCATGACTTGCGTTACGCAATTGATGCCACTAAGCTGCGGACTGAACTGGGCTGGGAGCCAGAATACACGGATTTCCGTGAAGGCCTGAAGGATACCATTAAGTGGTACACCGATCACCGCAACTGGTGGGAAGGCGAAAAGGCTGCCGTGGAAGCCAAGTACGCTAAGAACGGGCAATAATATTTTAGATAACAATGGATTAATTTAATTTCTCTTATGAAGGTCTTGCTGCTGGGGTAAGGGAAATTTTTATTATAAAAAGGAATGGAACAAATAAGGATGCAAGACGTATTTATTATCGGCGCCAAGGGAATTGGTAACTATGGTGGGTATGAGACCTTCCTTAAGAAACTGATCGAAACTGATTGTAATAATCGAAGCATTAAGTATCATGTGGCTTGCAAATTCAATGGGCAAGGTGCAATGGATGAAACGAAACTGCCTCATGCTCAAACGATTGATGATCATCACTTTACCTATTACAACGCCGAATGTTTTAAGATAGATGTTTCGGAAAAGCTTAAATCAGCACAGGCGATCTATTACGATATTGCTGCTTTTAAAGAATGCATTCGTCAAATTAAAGATCAAAACATCAAGCATCCAATTGTTTACATCCTGGCGTGCCGGATTGGACCATTTGTTGGTAAGTATGTTAAACAGGTCCATAAGTTGGGCGGTAAGGTATATGTTAATCCAGATGGTCATGAATGGATGCGTGCAAAATGGTCAAAACCAGTTCGGAAATATTGGAAAATTTCCGAAGCAGGGATGGTTAAACACGCTGACTTACTAATCTGTGACTCAGTTAATATTGAAAAATACATTCAGACTACTTATGCCAAGTATCATCCCAAAACTACGTTTATTGCCTATGGAGCCGATGTGATGGCAACCAGCTTAAAAAAGGATGATACTAAAGTACTAAATTGGTATCTGCAACATGATGTTCAAGAAAATAACTATTTCTTGGTAGTTGGCCGCTTTGTACCTGAGAATAACTATGCCACGATGATTAAAGAGTTTATGAAGAGCAAGGTTAAAAAGGATCTTGTATTGATCACTAATGTTGAGCACAATCAGTTTTATGATGATCTTAAGTCAGAAACTCATTTTGATCAGGATTCGCGAATTAAATTTGTTGGAACCGTCTATGATGGTGAGTTGCTGAAATATATTCGTGAAAATGCGTTTGGTTATCTGCATGGTCATTCAGTTGGCGGCACCAATCCATCACTTTTAGAGGCCTTGAGTAGTACTAAGCTGAATCTTTTATTTGATGTAGGATTTAATCGTGAAGTTGCACAAGATGCAGCCTTGTATTGGACCAAAGAGCCAGGCTCATTAAGTAGTTTGCTGAATAAAACTCAGCAAATGATAGCTGTTCAAATCGAAGAATTAGGACAAAAAGCCAAGCAGCGGATTAAAGATGCCTATAGTTGGCAATTGATTACGGAAGAATATGATCAAGTATTTACGAAAGGATATTAAGGTAGCGTATGAAGACTATTTTATATCTCCATGCTGGTGCCGAGATGTATGGCGCCGATAAAATACTATTGCAATTGGTTACAGGAATTGATAAAGAGAAGTATCGGCCTGTAGTTATATTGCCAAACGATGGGATTCTGAGGGAAAAGCTTTTAGAAAATAATATAGAAACATATATTATTCCATATCCAATATTAAGGAGAAAATACTTTACTCCTAAAGGGATCTTTTCTTACATTTCGCATTACAAAAAGGCTTGCAACAATATAATTAATCTCTTACATAACAAAAAAATAGAAATTGATATTATCCATGTGAATACAATGGCAGTATTAGAAGGAATTTATTTGAAGAGAAAATTGGGTGCAAAATTATACTGGCATGTTCATGAGATTATATTATCTCCTAAGCCCGTTGCAGAAATTTTAAAACACCTAGTTGGTAATTATTCAGATGAAATTATCGCAGTATCTGAGGCTGTAAGAGACAATTTGATTTACTCTAACAAGGTTTCTTCAAAAATTCAGGTAGTCTATAACGGTATCGATTCGAATAAATTCAACCCCAAGGTAGATTATAAGTACCTACTTAATGAATGGAAAATACCTAATGATTCAATCCGCGTTGGAATGATTGGTAGAGTTAACGGTTGGAAAGGTCAAGATGATTTTTTGGATGCAATGGTACCGCTTTTAAATAAGTATTCTAACTTATATTTATTTATAGTTGGTAGTGCATTTGAAGGCCAAGAGTGGCGTGTAGAAAAATTAAAAAAGAGAATTTATGAAGAGCCTAATAATAATCGAATAATTTATTCAGAATATAGAAATGATAATGCAGCAGTTGAAAATATGTTTAATATATTAGTTCTACCTAGTACCAATCCTGATCCATTACCAACTGTAGTTTTAGAAGCAATGGGGTGTGGTAAAGCGGTAGTAGGTTATAGGCATGGTGGCATTAAGGAAATGGTTGTTGATGAGTGGAATGGACTGTTAGCAACTCCAAAATCAACAAATGATCTTAAACAGAAAATTGATAAAGCTATCATAAATAAAAAATATGAACAAATGGGAAAGAATTCTCGAGAACGACAGGTTAAGTATTTTTCACTGCAAACATTCATTGGGAAATTTCAAAAATTATATGATAAGGATTAATGGCTTAAATAGGTTTCCATGAGTTATGGAGGATGAAGAATGCCACATATTAGCGAACAAGCAACTAAGCAAGATAAATTATTTATATATGTTAAAACGCTTATAAAAATTTATCGTGGGCTTTATAAGGGAATAACTTTAAAAAAAGTGAAGTTTCCTCTCTTCATAGGTAGAAATACCTCTATTTCACATAAACAAAATATTTTTTGCGGTAAAAATGTAAAATTTGAAGATTATTCCGAGATTCAAGGTTTGTCTAGAAATGGATTGCATTTTGGTAATAATGTTACAATTGGACGCTATACCTCAATTAGACCTTCCAGTTATTATGGTGTTGGGCAAATAGGTGATGGATTTTGGATAGGAAATAATTCATCTATTGGTCCATTCGGTTATGTAGGATGTTCTGGGAAAGTTCTTATAGGTAAGAATGTAATGATTGGTCCTAAGGTATCTATATTTGCAGAAAATCATAATTTTTCGAGAGTAAATACTAGCATCAAAAGCCAAGGTGTAAATAATAAAGGGATAACCATAGAGGATGATTGTTGGATCGGTAATTGGAGCAGGGGCCATTATTACAAAAGATATTCTTCCAAACTCAATTGTAATTGATAAAAGAGATAAAGTAATTAAATCTAGGTTGGGTGATTGAATAGTAAATATAGGCATGAGGTGATCAAACAAATGAATTTTAAAGTTGATTTCGTAGTTACATGGGTAGATGGTAGTGATCCAAAATGGATCGCAGAAAAAAAATAAATATTCTTTGAGTGCTGGTAGTGATAGGAAGAGTATGAATTCTAAAAAGGCCTTTAGGGAATGGGGAACGTTTAAATATTGGTTTCGAGGCGTTCAAAAATTTGCGCCTTGGGTAAATAAGGTTTATTTAGTAACATACAATCAAAAACCGAGTTGGATTAACATTAACAATGATAAGTTAGTCATAGTAGATCATTATGATTTTTTAAATCATGCTAACTTACCAGTTTTTTCGGCGAATCCTATAGAAGTTAACTTGCACAGAATAGAAGGACTGTCAGAACATTTTGTTTTTTTTAATGATGACATGTATCTGACTGCGCCAGTAACGAAAAATGATTTCTTCGATGAAAATGGTTTTCCAAGATATAATACAGCCATAAACCCCATCATTCCAGCAAGATATGGAACAGCAAACTTTCAAGTAAATGATATGGAAATAATAAATAGTCATTTCACAAGAAGAGAAATTATGAGAAATGGCAAATTTTTGAATATCCACCAGGGTATTAGGAATTTAGTCAAAACCGGATTATATAGTCATAGTAAATTCATTTGTGGTTTTTATGAGAATCATTTACCATATCCTCTTTTAAAATCAACAATGCAGAAAATATGGGAAAAAGAGCCTAGAGCATTAGAAATAACTTCTAAAAATAAGTTTAGATCAAAGAATGACGTAAATATTTGGCTATTTAAATATTGGCAAATAGCATCTGGAGAATATAGCGTAGGTAATTCTAAACTAGGTAAATTATTTACCTTAGATAATGCAAGTCAAGTACTCTGGAATTTAATAAATTCCGGAAAGTATAAGATTATGTGTATCAATGACGGTTTTAATGTTAAAGATGAGAACAAGGTTATGATAGACTTTATTAACTCATTTGATAAATTATTACCTGAAAAGTCAACTTTTGAAAAATAAAAGGAGTACTTATGGATAATAGTTCAGTTTGTGCGTTGGTTGTAACTTATAATCGAAGAAAAACATTGACTAAGGCTCTTAAAGGGATTTTAAATCAGGAAAAAAAAGTTGGGGGAATATTCATATTTAATAATCATGGGAATGATGACACAGAAATTGAATTAAAAAAACTAGGATTCATTTCCAAAGATGTCGAGATCCAAACTAACCAAGTTTACCAAACGGTACTTAATGATACAAAAATCTACTATTATCTGAATGATACTAATCTAGGCGGAGCCGGAGGTTTCTCTAAAGGAATAGGGATGATATCTAAGTTAAATTATGATTATACTTGGATAATGGATGATGATGTCTTACCTGAACCAGACTGTTTAGGTGAGATCTTAGAGCAGATGAATGAATTTGGAACTTTAGTGGGAATACCTAATAGAACTGATCATAACTATATTGATAAAGCCTGTGTAAGCATTGATTTTAATAATTACCATAAATTTTGGACAGAGATGAGAAAAACTAAAATTAGCGGACCTTTTAAAGAAAAAGGGATTATTGTTTGTGATATGCCTTTTGAAGGGCCAGTTATTCAAATGGATCTTCTTAAAAAAGTTGGTGTGCCGGATAGTGGCTATTTCATTGAATATGATGATTCGGACTATGCTCAGCGTTTACAAAGATATTCTAAAATAGTATTTGCAACTGAAGCTTGTTTGCATCGTCAATTAGCTAAAAAAAGTGATGTTAATAATGTGACTACACCTTATAATTGGAGAAATTACTACAAGATAAGAAATAATATAATTTTTGATCAACGTTATGGTAAGAACTGGAAAGTACGTCGTCTGAGTCCGATTATTTTAATTGCCCATCATATTGTCTTGGCTGTTAGACAACATCATTTGAAAAAAAATCTACCAATAATATTAAGAGCGTATTTTGATGGGATTCATTTAAAAATGGGAAAACAAATGAATCCTAATTATTAAGAAGGAGTGTGTTATGCATAATAAACCCTTATTAACAATTGTAATGCCAACCTATAACTCATCAGATTATATCGATAATACAGTTAATAGTTTAATATCTATGGTTGGTACCCATACAAGCCTAGTAGAAATATTATTTGTAGATGATGGTTCAACTGATGATACTTTATTAAAGTTACAAAAATATGTATATAAATATAAGTATATGAAAGTAACTAAGAGCAAACATTTAGGGGTAAGCATTGCGCGTAATACAGGCATTGCTCAGTCAGAAGGCGACTATGTAACATTTCTAGATAGTGATGATACCTTTACAAAAAATTTTGTATCCTATTTTCAAAAAATAGTCAAAAAGTATGATGCTCCTGAGATAATTTTAGTTAATGCTAAGGGAATCAAAGATGATAAATTAATAGTTAATGCAAGTGTTAATGATAGATTAAAGATTATACAAGCTATGTTTTGGATAGGCTCCCTACACGTTGAACCAGGTATAGCTTCTAAATTTTTTAAACGCTCATTTTTGTTAGCTAACCAATCAATGTTTGATGATCGATTGGTTTTTAGTGAGGATCAGCTATTTAATGTGCAATTATTTCTAAAAGCTAATTCTATATTATTAACAAGTTTTGATTTTTATCATACGAATGAATCACATTCACTAATGTACTTTAATAAAAACATCTTAAATGGTCAATTAGCCTTTTTAGATGAACTAAAAAAATCATTGTATAAATATAAAGATAATGGTTTAGCTATTCAGATTTTGAATCGGGCGAAACAAAAAACAATTTATATGTTTGTTGATCGTTATTATGGGCCGTTGTATATCAATGGTACTAACAGCCTAGATAAAAGCTCAAAATTACTGAAGCAAACAATTTATGAAAATAAGTTGCATCCTTCACTAAAGACGGATGAATTTGATAGTATTATTAGCTTTAGGTATCGGCTGTTTAGAAGACTTTTAAAGCATCATCAATATAAATTGTGTTTACTTGTTAATAAATATATGGATTTTATTAAAGGATATGATCGTTTTAAAAACAATCAGCGTTCATAGAGGAAGTAAAATGAGTATAAAAGTTAATAAAACGTATGAAATATTAATATCGATAATATTAATATTTAATCTTGGATTTTTCTATATTGGCAACCTACCAAAGCTTACTTTAGAAGTGAATATTATCGTAATGGTAATGTTATATATACTTTTTGCTGTTAAGAAGATAATTCAACCAAGTGGGAAAACACTCATATATTTTTTTATATTAACGATATTTATATCTATCGAAATATTACGTTCTAATAATTTAGCTACTAATGATGAAATTTTTAAAATGTTACCTTATACATATGTGTTGATGACCATCCCATTTTTGGATTATATAAAAAGAGATAGTTTATCTCACTTTATGAAATTATTAGTTATTTTCGATACAGCAGCCTTAACTTTTAGATCATTGGTTTGGTGTATGTATAACTTTTTCGGTATGCAATTATTTTCTGGCATATTTGATCAACGAGGGAGAGATTGGTCAAAAGGAACTACTATACGACTATCTTCAACTTTTTTGGATGGAATAGTTTTTGCGTACCTGTGCTATTTACTTTTAACAAAGAATCTATCTAAGAAAAAAAAGATAACAATATTTTTACTACTTTTGATACAGTTCTTTTATGCGAATTATGTCTATGAATCTAGAAGTCAAATTTTGTGTTTCTTGATATCTGGCTTAGCCATTTATTTAGTAAGATTCAGTAAATCAAGCAATAAGATTATTTGGTTAATTTTAGGTATTCTAGCTTCGTTTATGATTTATTTTTCTACTTTCTTTCAGAATATGTTAATGTCATTTAACATTAATGGGAGCTATGGTGCATCAACGTTAGTTAGATTTCAAGGAATGGCCTATTTCAAGGATATATTTTTGGAGAAAACATCTAATATTTTTTGGGGATTTGGTATTGATCAGGATACCCATATAGTTCCTGGCATGATTGGTAAAATATATATTTCTGATATAGGGAGTATAGGATACCTTTTTGAATATGGAATAATTGGTATTATTGTTAGTTTTTATCCTTTCTTAATGAACATTGTCGATGATATTAGGAAGCGGAATGCTTTTTGTATGGGAGTGGTGGTGTATATATTACTTTCATCAATTATGGCCCAAAATATTTTTGATAGTGTAAGAATTATTGGTGTGCCATTTGCACTTGCTATTTTTTGGTGTGGTGATGAGGTAGAGGAGAAGTAACTTGAAATTAATAAAAAACTATTTTTATAACGTTTGTTATCAAATGTTAGTATTAATTCTACCTTTAATAACCGCACCATATATTTCAAGAACATTAGGACCTAAAGGAGTTGGCCAATATTCTTTTACCTATTCCATAATTACTTGGTTCACTTTAATTACAAGTATTGGAATAGCATATTATGGAGATCGTCAAGTAGCATATGTTCGTGATAATAAGTATCAACTATCTAAAACTTTTTACGAATTACAAATAATAAAAATTACCATGACAGTTATCTCAATGGTAATTTTTATTGCTTTTATTAATATTTATCATCGCTATACTTTTTTACTTTGTCTACAGGCTATTAATATTCTAGCTTCAACGATTGATATTTCTTGGTTATATATGGGACTTGAAAACTTTAAAGTTACTGTTATGCGAAATACATTAGTTAAAATAGCATCAGTTATTTTAATTTTTGCTTTCGTACATGAGGAAAGTGATACTTGGCTATATGTCTTCATACTAGCCATATCTTCATTTTTAGGGAATCTAACGTTATGGCCAGAATTAAGAAAATTTCTAGTTCCGGTTGATTTTAAAAAGCTAAAACCATATTCACATTTGCGTGAGTCATTGGTTTTATTTTTACCATCGATTGCGACAAGAATATATTTAAATCTTAATAAAACTATACTTGGTATAATTGTCGGTTCGACGGCAGCGGGATTTTATCAGAATTCTGATAACCTTATACAAATGATTATTTCCGTTGTAACGGCTACTGGAACAGTTGTACTACCACGGGCAGCTAACGAATATGCTAGAGGAAACTATGATGCTATTAAGCATATGTTATATAAATCATTCAATTTTATATCATTTTTAGCATTTCCGATGGCTTTTGGGGTAGCAGGTATTGCATTGAAATTATCTACTTTTTTTTATGGTAGTAAATTTGCTCCGGTTGGTCCGGTAATGATAATTGAATCGATTGTTATTATTTTGGTAGCGTGGAGCAATGCAATAGGTATTCAATATCTATTACCAATGAAACGTACGAAGGATTATACAAGATCTTTAGTTATTAGTGCCATTTTTAGTATGATATTAAGTACTCCTTTAATTTATTTCGGTAGACTACATGGTGCAATGATAGTAACAGTTTTATCGGAAGGAATAGTTACTTTATATCAATTAGTAATAGTACATAATGAAATTAATTTGAAAAAGCTTTTTAAAGATATTCCGAAATTTTTATTAGCTAGTTTAGTTATGTTTGTAGTAGTTTTTTCTATCAATAAATACTGGTATTTTAATTTATTTTCAATGATTACTGAAGTTATTATAGGAATCATTATTTATATGTTTGTAATTATGGTTCTTCGCCCAACTATTTTGCAGGAAGCTACAGTATTAGTTAATTTAGTTAAAAGTAAATTTATTAAGAATTGAATTGTTGTAAGGATATCTATACTAACCTCTAGTTATTCTCTAAGTTTATCTGGTTTTAAAACGAGGGATTTTATATGAATTATGATTATCTAGTAGTAGGCACCGGCCTGTTTGGGGCCACTTTTGCCTACGAAGCAGCCAAGCGTGGCAAGCGCGTCAAGGTAATTGAAAAGCGCAGCCATATTGCAGGCAATATCTATACTAAAAAAGTCGATGGCATCCAAGTACACGAATATGGTGCCCACATTTTCCATACTTCCGACAAGGCCGTGTGGGAATACGTTAACCAATTTGCGGAGTTCAACCGTTACACGAACTCCCCAGTTGCCAACTACAAGGGTGAGATGTACAACCTGCCATTCAACATGAATACCTTCAACAAGATGTGGGGCGTGCGGACGCCTAAAGAAGCGATGGCCAAGATCAATGAACAGCGGGCCGAGATGGATGGCAAGGAACCTCAAAACCTGGAGGAACAGGCTATTTCATTGATTGGTCGCGACATCTATGAAAAACTGATCAAAGGTTACACTGAAAAGCAATGGGGTCAAAAGGCGACTGAATTGCCAGCCTTTATCATTCGGCGGCTGCCAGTTCGTCTGACTTACGACAACAACTACTTTAATGACCTGTACCAAGGCATTCCAATGGGTGGCTACACGCAGATCGTTGAAAAGATGCTGTCCAGCGACCTGATTGATGTTGAATTGGACGTTGACTTCTTTGATAAGCAGGATGACTACCTGGCTAACTTCCCTAAGATCGTCTTTACGGGGATGATTGATCAGTTCTTTGACTACGAGCTGGGTGAGCTGGAATACCGTAGCTTGCATTTTGAAATGGAAGAGCTTGATGAGGACAACCACCAAGGCAATGCCGTGGTCAACTACACCGATGCCGAAACTCCATACACGCGGATCATCGAGCACAAGCACTTTGAATTCGGCAAGGGCGATGAAGGCAAGACCATCATTACGCGAGAATATCCAGCTGACTGGAAGCGTGGCGATGAACCATATTACCCGGTCAACAACGAGCGCAATAACGGCCTTTATCAAAAGTACACGGAACTGGCAGCTCAAAAGGCACCAAGCGTGATCTTCGGTGGCCGACTGGGTCAATACAGGTACTACAACATGGATCAAGTAATCAAGGCGGCCTTGACGACCGTGGCTGAGGAGTTTGACAACTAAAGGAAGAAAAGATATGGCAAAAATCTTAATTACCGGCGCCAACGGTCAACTCGGTACCGAATTGCGTCATTTACTGGACGAACGTGGGATTGAATATGCTGCCCGTGATGCTAAAGATATGGATATTACGGATCGGGAAACGGTTAATGAACAGTTGAATCAACTCAAACCAGAAGTGATCTATCATTGCGCGGCCTATACAGCAGTTGATAAGGCCGAAGATGAAGGCAATGAGATCAACTGGAAAGTTAACGAAGATGGTACGCGCAATCTGGCAGAAGCAGCTGCCAAGATTGGGGCCAAGTTGGTCTACCTCAGTACTGATTATGTATTTGATGGTACCAAGACCAGTGAATACGAGGTTGACGATCCAACCAATCCTAAAAATGAATATGGCAAGGCCAAGCTGGCTGGCGAAAAAGCCATTCAAGCAGCTATGAATGACTATTACATTATTCGGACGTCATGGGTCTTTGGCAAGTATGGCAAGAACTTTGTCTACACGATGCTGCGTCTGGCTAAGGATCATGACCGTTTGACGGTAGTTGATGATCAAGTTGGCCGCCCAACCTGGACTCGGACATTAGCAGAATTTATGACGTATCTGGTTGATCATCATTGTGAGTATGGCGTTTATCAATTGTCGAATGAAGGTAGCTGCTCTTGGTATGAATTTACCTGTGAAATCTTAAAGGATAAGAATGTAGAGGTTGCTCCAGTTACCTCTGAAGAATATCCGCAAAAGGCATATCGGCCACGTCATTCCATTATGAGCCTGAAAAAAGCGGAAGCTACTGGATTTGCCATCCCAACGTGGCAGACTGCTTTACACGAATTTATGAACCAGATTCAAGACGATCATTAATAGTTGAAAATAACCTTCTATACATGAGATGATTCGCGTATAGAAGGTTGCTTATTAGTCGCTTAGGAAAGCGCATACATATATATTGGCGATTTAATGATCCTTTTTTGAATTTAAGAAAAGGGTTAGGCGCAATCAAGCACCTAGCCCTTTAGTGTGTAAAATCTGCTAGAAAGATATGTATTTATATAATTATTTTAGCGCTATGGGCTATCATCGGCAACTGGATAGAACGCTTTCATTGCTGTGGCTTATGATTTCAGCAGGCAGGTGCCTTATGATATACTCGGTTCAAAAGTTTTAAACGTTGCAATGGTTGCAAAGGCAAATATTTGGAGGAAACTGATATGGCAAAGCCAATTCCAACCTATATAATCAAGGCTGCACTAAAAGACTTCCGATCACCGGCAACCTGGCGGCGATTCAAGATCAAAAAGAATCTTCCAATTACTGAACTGGCGTACTATCTGGAAATCATGTTTGAAATGTACGCGGAGCATCAGTATGACTTCACTTACCAATCTGATGACGGTCTCGTGGTGATGGTGAACAATCCTGAAGAATACAGCATGGCACCAAGTTTTCCAGGCGGACCCAAGACCAAGTACGTTGGCTTAGATGATTTCCGGCTCAACTACTTTAATGTCGGAGATGAATTCTTATTCCGCTATGACTTTGGCGATGGCTGGGAAATCAAGCTGAAAATTGAGCAGCTGGACGATCAAAATGAACTGAGTACCAAGAATCTGCCACGAATCATTGCCGGCAAGGGATTTGGAATTGTTGAAAACATCGGTGGCGTTGATGCCTTAAAGGAATTTGGCCGCGATCTGAAACGCTCAGACGATCAATTGAATGATTTTGGAACGATGCTGCCAGAGCCGTTATTTGATGTAGCAGATGTCTTCACCTTGAACTATTACAACCAAGATGAACTCAACTGGCGGCTCAAACGACTGATTCGTTACTATCGCCAGGCCTATGATGGCAGCGAAATCTCCAACCATGCCATTGACCTGATTGAGCGCTACTACCCGGAGTTTAAATTAAGTTAGGATCTCTTAGATTGCTATCATCCGATTATGAACGTGATTGGCGTTTGTGATCGGATGATATTTTTTATTTTCGTAAGTGCTGTCAAGGGCAATTAAAAATTGTACAGAAATGGCAATTTGAAAATGTACAATTATGGCAGTTTAGGATGGCAATTTATGGTTAGTCGCTGATTTTAATCGGTGGTGGCAGGCAGAATTAAGCAGTAACCGGTATGATCCAATTTGAGCATTTTGAGACCGCCAATGATATCATGATTGGATTCAGCGGTGTATCGATTCTGTTTTCGGTGCAAAATCAGCTCAAATTACACCGAAAAATAAATTGCAGACTAAAAAACCAGATCACAGCTTGAACAGCGATCGGTATACCGCGACAACAGATATACCGATAAGCTGGCTGATAACTATGACTTCATGCCAAAGGTCGTCGCGCTTGATGATGCCCAGCACATTATTGACATCATTAACGAAACGGCGCAAAAATACGGTCAATACTATCAGCAGCACGATGCCTGGAACCATGAGACGGATAATCTGACGCATCGGCCGGGAACCCCTTGGAGCATCGCGCATGCAAAATGACAAAACACCTTGTTGAGCGATGATGATATTTTGAAGTACCACGTGCTGGAACGACTGTAATTTAAACATTTCTAAAGCCCGCACCTGATGCGAGCTTTTTTCTTTTAGGCTCGTTATAATGAAAGAAGTTAAATTACGAAAAAATGAGGAGTACGGCTTATGAAAATTTTGATTGTTGATGACGATAAAGACATCGTTCAATTATTAGAAATCTATGTCCGCAATGAAGGCTATGAGCCAATCACGGCCTACAACGGCAAAGAAGCCCTGACCAAGTTAAACACCAATCCGGACATTGGCTTGGTAATCCTAGACATTATGATGCCAGAAATGGACGGGATGGAAGTTATCAAGCAGGTGCGCAAGGATTCATCCATTCCAATTTTGGTGGTTTCGGCCAAGACAACGGACATGGACAAGATTCAAGGCTTGATTACAGGGGCCGACGATTATGTCACCAAGCCGTTCAATCCGCTGGAGGTCATGGCCCGTGTCAAATCCTTGCTGCGGCGGAGTAAAGGCGATCTGACCAATGATGAGCCAGATGTCTTGAACGTTGGCCCACTGGTGATCAACAAAGATTCGCATGAGGTCAAGACGCTCAAGGGTGATACGATTCAGCTGACGGCGCTGGAATTTGGGATTTTGTACCTGCTGGCTAGCCATCCCAACCGTGTTTTCAGTGCGGATGATATTTTTGAACGGGTTTGGCAGCAGGAATCCGTGGTTTCGGCCAAGACGGTTATGGTTCACGTCAGCCACCTGCGCGATAAGATCGAAGCCGCTACCGGTGGCGAAAAGGTCATCGAAACGGTCTGGGGCGTTGGCTACAAGGTTGAAAGCCACTAGTTTTGATTTGATAGATGAGGTCCGGCGCTCAGATGAATGGGCATTGGGCCTTTTATCATGTTTGATCGGCAGGCTCGCGGCATTTCCGTGGGCGGTTAGGGGGTAAAGTTTGAAATTAACTACGCGTGAAAAGAGCTCGCTGTTTTTCGAGGGCGTCTCAACAGTGATCTTGCTGGCCATGATCAATCTGGCCATCATCGTGATTCTGCAATGGATCGTGCGGCATAATCCTGGCGTCAACAGCGGAATTTTCATCATTAAGCAGTCCTTGGCATTTGGCCCGATGGAGATTCGCATTTGGAGCTACCAGCGTATCGTAATCGGCATCATGCTGGTGATCGATGTCTGGGTCCTCTGGTGGCGATTGATGCGGCGCTACCGGCAATACCAGCAGGATCACATTATCAGAGAACTGCATTACATCGCGCAGGGACATTTGGATCACCGCATTCCATTTAAGCTCAACGGTTCGCTGCAAGACGTCATCACCAGTGTCAATACGCTGGTCGATAGCGTCGTTCAGTCAATGGATGATGAGCGGCAGGTGGAAAAGTCCAAAGATGAACTGATCACCAACGTCAGCCATGACCTGCGCACGCCGCTGACCAGCATTATCGGCTACCTGGGGTTAATCGAAAACAAACAGTATCATAACGAGCAGGATATCTTGCAATATACCCACATTGCCTATGAAAAAGCTGTGCAGATGAAAGGCATGGTCGATGATCTGTTTGAATTTACCAAGGTGCAGCAGCATGGCGCCCCGCTTAACTTAATGAAGGTTGATCTAGATCCGCTGTTGGAACAGGTCAGCGCCAGTTTTGAGCTGGAAGCCGAGAAAAAAGGAATTGAGATTTCCACGCATGTTGATCCCAAACCGCTGATGATTGAAGCCGATCCGGAAAAACTGGGCCGGGTTTTCAGCAATCTGGTGTCAAATGCCTTGAAGTATGGTCATGGAGCAACCTGGATCAAGCTTTTGGCCTCGCGCTACCATGAAATGATTATCGTCAAAGTCGCCAATAATGGGGAACCGATTCCGCAAAAGTCGCTCAAGCACGTCTTTGACCGTTTCTACCGCGTTGAGTCATCGCGTTCCAAGGCGACTGGCGGGACTGGGCTTGGTCTGGCAATCGTCAAGGGCGTCGTGGATCGGCACCATGGTCAGGTCTCGGTAGCCTCTGATGAAAAGGAAACTGCCTTTACCGTGGTGCTGCCAGCCAGTCAAACCGCGCCATCAGAAGCAGCGGTCAATAGAGACGCTGCCAAAGCGCAGCCAGCTGAGTAGTTAGGCGTCCATCAAAGCCGGCTGAGCAGTTAAATATCTATTAAAGCGTGGTCAGTTGAGTAGTTAAATATCTATGGCCAGCGATTCAGCAATGATTTGGGCAGTCGGAAAATCAGTTTTGCTTAACGATCAGCAAAAACCGAACTAAATCGGGCTATTCTGGTATTCTTTAAAATTTAAATATGTTAGACTGGAATTGCATCGTGTTCAAAGGAATACGAGATAAAAGATGAAAAACATTTAAATGCTGGGGGATATACTTTTTGGCTAAAGCACAGCAAATCAATCCAGAAGGTGCCAGATGGCTGCAGGTCTTAGGCGTTTCGATGCCGCTTTGCCTGAGTTACGTGCCAATTGGCGTTGCCTGTGGGATTTTGTTACACGCCGCGGGGATGAACTTCCTGCTGACGTTTCTTGTTTCGGTGATGGTTTTCTCCGGTGGGGCTCAATTCATCTTGGCTTCGCTGTTGATACTTGATGCACCCATCTCCTCAATTTTTATGACGCTGTTTTTCTTGGAACTGCGCTATGCATTGCTGGGATCAAGTCTTTCCAAGTATATGCAAAATGAGTCGCAACGTTTCGTCTGGCTGTTTTCCGTTTCAATGAACGACGAAAACTATGCCGTCAACTATCTGAAATTTGCGACCGACAAAAACTGGACGCCTAAAGATGCCTTGTTGGTAGAGCACTATTCGCTTTTATCATGGGCGGGGGGCAATATGGTCGGCGGTCTGATCGGCAGTGCCGTGCACATCGATCTGGAAATCGTTGACTTTGCCTTGACGGCGCTGTTCTTGTACATGATCGTGATGCAGGTGCGCAATCACTTGTCACTGTTGATCAGTCTGGTTTCAGCGGTGCTGGCAGTCATCTTCTTGAGTCTGACCAAGAGTACGCTGGGAATCATCATTGCTACTTTGATTGCCTCGTTTATCGGTTTCATGATCGAAAATACGGTTCGCCAACGTTCTGATCATCCCGACGATGCCTGGATCATGCGCAAACTTTTCCGACCGGCTTCATCGCGTGATACGATCAGCGACCGGCAAGAAAAGGACCGGGAAGCTGAGGTTGAGGCCGAGCTGAAAGCCGAGTTGAAAGAAAAACTGCAAAATGATGCCAAAACCGATGAAGCAGCCAGTGATTCGGCAGCGGTCAAGCAGGAGAGCAAGAAATCGAGTGGAGATAAATAGACATGAGTGATTTATTAACTGGTATGCCGGTGCTGTCGTTGGTGCCCAGTCATCACAACCTGACCTATCATTTGATCGTCATCGTGATCGCGGCCATTGCGGCATTCATCCCGCGCTACTTTCCAATGCGTTTCTTTACCAACCGGAAGATTCCGCTGTGGTTTAACGAATGGATGAAGTACGTGCCGGTCAGTCTGTTTACGGCATTGGTCGTTAAGTCGATCTTTATGAGTAAGACCTACGCCTTTGTGCCATTTGGTCATGTCAGTCAAATCCTGGCAGCTGTTATCGTAATGATCGTTGCCTACTTTACGCGTTCCATGGCCGTTTCAGTAATCGGCGGGCTGGCTGCGGTATGGCTGATTTCTTTGGTAATTTAAAATAATTGCAAATAATTGAAGCGTCATTTTCAAAAGCATGATGGCTGGGTTCTGAGCCTGGCATGATCATCATGGGCTGCCTTGCGTCGGAATTGTCCGCGCTGGCTGAAAATGGCGCTTTTTAAATTTCATTGCGGTTTGATCATTGAGTCATTATGGTGCATCATAATGGCTTTGCCAAATTGACGGGTTCGAATTTCAGTTTTGGGCAAAGCGAGTGCTATGAGCAATGTATCGGTGACTGCTCGGCTACATGTAGTGACGCGTCGGTGACTGCTCGGCTGCAGGTAAGATCTCATTGGTAATTGCCTGCCATTTGGGCTGCCGATAGTATTCCATTGGTGGCTGTCAGAATGTCCGCACCAGTTAATTTACCATCTTTTAGTCAATTCGGTTAATTTAATCCGTCACTGGTTAGCCAAATAGTTGCGTGATTGCCTGGTTCGATTTGAAATCGGGGCTTTTTCACTTTGAGTTAGGCTGGATGGGGCGAATCAGCTTATAATTGGACCAAGAACTGATAAAATGAGGGGAGCGATTTGATGAAGAAAGCATATTTGATTCATGGGACCTCTACTCGTGATGATGACTGGTTCCCATGGCTAGAAAAAGCGGCTCGGCCGGCAATTGAGCTGGATCGTCTCTGGCTACCGGATCCGTTTGCCCCACAACAGGCAGCATGGGATCAGGCAGTTGATGATCAAATCAAGGCCGAAGATGGGATTACGCTGGTAGCGCATAGTCTGGGCTGCATAACGGCAGTGCGCTGGCTGGCTCGTCATGACGTCAAGAATGTGGGCCTGCTTTTGGTGGGGGCGTTTGATCAGCCACTGCCAAACTATGCCGGACTGGATGAATTTATGCAGGGCAGTGTTGACTATCGCCAGGTACGGCCAAAGATCAGTCGCGCGACCGTGATCGTAGCGCAAAATGATCCGATTGCGCCTTACCAATTCGGGGTTGCCATGGCCAATCGTCTGGGTGCCAAGCTGATTGTGCGTCCTGATGGCGGGCATTTCCTAACCAGTGATGGCTTTACGGAATTTCCGCTGGCATTGACGGAACTGAAGCGCGTTGCTGGCGTTGAATGACTGGATGGCACTTGCCAGATTCAACTCGACAAGCATTATTTCGTAACTGGCGGTGTTGACTGACTGGTTCCTGCACTGGCATTTTTATTAAGATCCATTGCAAGCCCCAGACTGCCTTAATCTTCAAAAACAAAAATCCGCCACGCTGCTGACGTGACGGATCTTTTTAGTTAGTGCTTGTTGCTCATGTAGTCGCGCGTCATTGGCAGGTTTTTGCCGGATGCGCCTTTGGTAATCAGAAACTGCATGACGTCAATGTTGCCGGATTCAAACGAGGCCGCGCATGCCTGCAGATACAGATCCCACATGCGCGTGAACCGCTCACCCATCATGTCTTGAATGTGGGCCCGGTGCGCGTTGAAGTTCATGTCCCAGATTTCCAGGGTACGCTGATAGTGACGCCGCAGCATTTCGATATCAGCAATCTGCAGGTTGTTTTCAACGATATGGCCAACCATTTCCTGCTGCTGCGCATAAAGCTGTCTTTGCTTTCGTAGGCCGATTCAATGACTTTTTGAATGCTGCCGTCAATTTCGATCTTTTTATCCATGAAGGCCTCGCCTAAAGCGATTGAAGCGTTTTTGGTCAGGTCGCGCACTGGGATCTTCTCGTTGAACCGGATCGTTGCTTGCGGCTCGCCATTGCCGTAAACGACTGAGGAGCCATCCCAAAAAACGATTTTGACGGGGATGGTAAATGAGCGGCTTAGCAAGACTTTATAAAATGTCTTTTCCAACATGTGCTTTTCCTTCTTTCCAATCCGTATGCAGGTTATTATACACCAGGCAGTAAAATTAGGCGGAATTTGCATCATTGCATGCTATACTTAGGCTAAATTGTCTAAAAATAGGAGGGATTGGATGGTCAATGCATGGCATCGATTCATCGATAACGTACCATTAAGGCGGTTTGCGGTGTTGGCGCTGTTGATCTGGGTGCTCTATTTGGTACGAGGAATGCTGAGCGCAATTCTGCTGACGTTTATCTTTACATACATTGTAGTGCATTGGGTTCGCTTCGTTCAGCGCTGGATTCCCAGACTGCCCTCGCTGTTGGTGGTCTTAGCAACCTATGTCGTTTTGATCGCGGCCGTCTACTTTGCGGTAACCAAATACTTGCCGCTGCTGATCACGCAGATTGTAAAGATGGTCAATTCGGTCTTAAAATTCTATCAATCGCAGGATGGTTCTTGGCTGATCAAACAGCTCAATCACTACATTAGTGCCAAAACCGTCACAGCCCAGGTCAAGCATGGCATCAACCTGGCTTTTTCGACTTTAACCAGCCTGACGAAGATGGCAGTGACGTTCTTTATGTCATTTATTCTGAGTTTCTTTTATACGATTGAGCTCAAGCAGATGTATTCATTTAGCCGTTTGTTTTTAACTAGTGAATTGTTCAGCTGGCTGTTTGAGGATATCTACTATTTTGGCAAGAAGTTTGTTAATACGTTCGGTGTGGTTTTGGAGGCGCAGTTCTTTATTGCACTCTGCAATACGGCGCTGACAACGATCTGTCTGATGTTTATGCATATGCCGCAGATTCTGGCGCTGGCTTTGATGGTCTTTATTTTCAGTCTGGTGCCGGTTGCTGGGGTGATTATCTCACTGATTCCTTTGAGCATGGTTGGCTATTCAGTTGGTGGCATTCGCGACGTAATCTACATCATCATTATGATTATTGCAATTCATGCACTGGAATCGTACGTCTTGAATCCCAAGTTTATGTCCAGCCGTACGGAACTGCCAATCTTTTATACGTTCGTTGTGCTGATGGTCAGTGAAAAACTGTTTGGTACCTGGGGCTTGATTGTCGGCGTGCCGATTTTTACTTTCCTGCTTGATATTATGGGAGTAAAGTCGATTGGCGATAAAAAACAAAATGAATAGTTTTAACGACCAGCATTGATGGAAATCGGTGCTGGTCTTTATTTATCAACAGGGCATCCGGCGTGGGCGCTTTGAAATTTAAGAAGGGCGGCGTTGGGCAATGCGAGATAGTTGTGGATTGTCATTCTCATTCAAAAGCAATCGTTTTAAATTGTTGATTAAGACAAAATTAAAAACGAATTAAAAAACGTGTTGACTTTCTAATGATCAACTCGTAGACTAAGACACATCAAATATTTACTACGGCAAAAGAAAGGAGCCATGGATCATGAAAAAGCAATTATTCGAACAACTTAACAACATGGCTCTTCAATTGAACGCCCTACTGCTACTGCAGGTCAAGGACCCGGTTGCGTGATTAAGCATTTTTGCTGATCAGCGATTGAGCCCTTCTTTCTGTTGGCATGAGGGCCGATCGATACCGGTTGAGAAAAGCCCTCATTCCATTGCGGATGAGGGCTTTTTTCTTTGATCAAATGCAGTCAGCAAAATATTTGATTGATTGAATGATGAGAAAAATTAAACAAGGGGAGTCAGGCTTATGAAGATTAAAAATAAGAAAACGGGGATTGCCATAATGATGGCAGCCATGACCATGATGGCAGCAGGATGTTCCGCAACTGGTTCGCAAAAAGGCAACTCAGCTTCAGGCAATACGATTAAGATTGGGGTCAACATGGAGCTGTCTGGCGCGGCAGCTGGCTATGGTCAACAAGAAGAAAATGGGATCAAGCTTGCCGTTCATGACATCAATAAAAATGGCGGTATCAAGGTCAACGGCAAGAAGATGAAGGTTAAGATCGTTACCCGCGACAACAAGACCTCAACTTCCACGGCGGCTTCGGTTGCTTCACAGTTAACCACCAAGGACAAGGTAGTCGCTACGGTCGGCCCAGCAACGACCAACGCGGCTACGGCAGCCATTCCAAACCAGACTAAGGCGCAGGTGCCACTGGTTTCGCCAACCGCTGCTGACCCAAGCTTTACGCGGACTAAGAAGGGTGGCGTTCAAAAGTACGTCTTCCGGGCCCAGGCACAAAACAACTACCAAGGTCAAGTGGCTGCCAACTTCGCCAACACGCATCTGAAGGCTAAGCGTGTAGCTATCTTGGCTGATAACTCCAGTGACTACGGGACGGGACTCGCCAAAGCATTTAAGAAGAACTTTAAGGGTACGATCGTTTCAACGCAGTATTTCCAAGAAGGCGACAAGGACTTTAGCTCTTTGATCACGGCTATCAAGAACAAGAAGATCGATGCCATCTACGTTCCGGGCTACTACTCTGAAGTCGGCGTAATCATCAAGCAAGCACGTGAAGCAGGAATCACGGCCCCAATCGTTGGTTCTGGTGGTATGGCCGATCCAAAGCTTGCTAAGATTGCTGGTGCTGCCAACGCAACCAACGTCTACTACACGACGCCATTCTCCACGATTACGGCTAAGAACAATGCCGAAGCTCGTAAGTTTATATACAAGGCTAAGTACGGTCAAACTGCACCAACCTACTCTGCATTGGGCTACGACGCGACGATGATGGTTGCCAATGCCATCAAGAAGGCCGACTCAACCAATTCCAACAAGATTACGGAAGCCTTGGCTAAGACCAAGAACATGAAGGGAGTTACTGGTACGATTTCAGTTAACAAGCACCATGATCCACAAATGAAGATGTCGGTTGAACAAATGACCAATGGTAAGGTTGTCGCCGGCTACACTGTTAAGTAATTAAAGAAAGGGGGCACCAACCGTGCAAATCTTTATGCAGCAACTGATCAACGGTCTCTCGCTCGGCAGCATCTACGCGCTGTTGGCTTTGGGATATACGATGATCTATGGGATTATCAAGATTATTCACTTCGCGCATGGTGACGTCTATATGCTGGGGGCGTTCTTCGGCTACTATACGATCAACGTTTGGCATTTCAACTTTATCATGGCGCTGTTCGGCTCAATGATCTTCTGCGCTCTGGTGGGCATGCTGATCGAGTTTGTCGCATATCGGCCGCTGCGTCATTCATCACGGATTGCCGTTTTGATTACGGCGATTGGGGTGTCTTACTTTTTGGAAAACGGCATGTCGGTCCTGTTCTCTGGCGACACCCGTGACTTTCCCCAGGTGATCAAACAGGTTAACTATGAATGGTTCGGCATTCGGATAACCAATATCCAGTTGTTGATCTTTGCAACCACGATTATTTTGATGATTATTTTGCAGCTGATCGTTAAGAAAACCAAGATGGGACGGGCAATGCGGGCAGCCGCGGCTGATCCCGTGGCTGCTGAACTGATGGGGATCAATATCAACGGTACGATTTCATTTGTCTTTGCAATTGGCTCGGCTATGGCTGGTGCGGCCGGTGTTTTGATTGGTCTGTACTACAACTCGATTGAACCAACGATGGGGCTGACGCCAGGGATCAAAGCCTTTGTCGCCGCTGTCGTTGGCGGTGTCGGCTCCATTCCAGGGGCAGCAGTCGGGGCCGTGATTATTGGCTGTCTGGAATCACTGATGCAGGCGATTGGCTTCTCAGCTTTCAAGGACGCAGCCGTCTATGTTGTTTTAATTATCGTATTGCTGTTCTTGCCAGCAGGTCTGTTTGGCAACAAGCAGCCAGAAAAGGTTTAGGGAGGCGCGAAGATGAAAACACGTTGGCAGACCATTGCCATCTGGTTTGTCTGCATGGCAGCCGGATATGGCATTATCTATGCTGGTGAAATGACTGGCGTGGTTGATACGTTTATCGAGAACATGCTGGTCATGATGGGCATCAACATCATCCTGGCCGTCAGTCTGAACCTGATCGTGGGCTTTTCTGGTCAGTTTTCGCTGGGTCATGCCGGCTTTATGGCAATTGGCGCCTATGCAACGGGAATTATGACGCAAACTGAATCAACATTTGCAGGACTGATCTTTTCCATGATTACTGGCATTGTGATTACGATTGTGATTGCTCTGATCGTTGGGGTTCCAACCTTGCGGCTTAAAGGCGACTATTTAGCGATTGCGACGATGGGGGCGGCCGAAATTATCCGGCTGACCGCCAATAACTTAAAGATTACCAATGGACCGGCTGGGCTCTACAACATTCCCCAGCTTGCCACTTGGCCGCTCGTTTACATTATGATGTGTCTGACGATTATTATCGTTGCCAATTTTGTTCACAGTAAGACGGGACGGGCAATTCGCGCGGTTCGCAATGACGAGCTGGCGGCCACGGCCATGGGCATCAACGCAACTAAGTACAAATTAATGGCCTTTGTAATGGGCGCGTCACTGGCAGCTGTAGGCGGTTCGCTCTATGCTTCCTACTTGCAGAGTATTGCCCCAAGCAACTTTAACATCATGGAGTCGGTTTCGATTCTGATTATCGTGGTTTTAGGCGGCATTGGCAGCATTACTGGATCCGTAATTGCTGCCGTCGTCTTAGGCGCAATCGACACGATTCTGCAAAACTTCGGCTCGCTGCGGATGGTTATCTACGCGGTCATGCTGATTGTCATTATGATTGCTAAGCCAAGTGGTTTGATGGGCCGACGCGAGTTTTCAATTGGCAAATGGCTGGCAAAACGTACGGCCAAAAAGCAGGCGGCCGCTGAATCATAGAAAGGAGCAACTATGGCAGAGAAATTATTAACCGTTCGCAACGTTACGCGACAGTTTGGTGGACTGACAGCGGTCAATGACGTTTCGATGACGATCTATGATAATGAGTTGGTCGCTTTAATCGGTCCCAATGGTGCTGGTAAGACAACCTTGTTCAACATGTTGAGCGGCCTTTTGCCAGCCACCAGCGGCACGATTGCAATTCGTCATGATGGCCGCTTCTATAAGGTCAGCGGCAAGGGTGCTACCAGTGTTGCCCAGCACGGGATCTCGCGGACGTTTCAAAATATACGGCTGTTTGGTGATATGACGGTGCGGGAAAACATCATGGCAGCTTTGAACAACCAATTTAAGGAAAATTTCTGGAGTACGATTTTCCATACGCCGGGCTATTATCGCACCGAGCGGGAGATGAACGATGAAGCCCAAAAACTGATTGATCGCTATCAGTTGACGGCAGTTGCTGATAGTCCGGCCAATAAGCTGCCTTATGGGATGCAGCGGCGTGTTGAGATCGTGCGGGCCTTGGCAACCAAGCCGAAGATTATCTTTTTGGATGAGCCGGCTGCCGGGATGAACCCTGAAGAAACCGCGGAATTGACCAAGATGATTCGTCAGCTGCGTGATGAGAATAATCTGGCCGTGCTTTTGATCGAACACGACATGTCATTAGTGATGAGTTTGGCTGAGCGCATCTACGTTCTGGATCAAGGCGAGGTTCTGGCCAGCGGTACGCCTAAAGAAGTCAGCCAGAATCCAGCCGTCGTTAAGGCATACCTGGGAGGTGACATCAATGCTGCAGGTTAAGGACTTAAGCATCAGCTATGGCGCGATTCAAGCCGTGCGTCACGTTGATTTTGAAGTGAAAAAAGGCGAGATCGTGACTTTGATTGGGGCGAACGGCGCGGGCAAGTCAACGATTCTGAAAACCATATCGGGAATCGTCAAGCCGCAGTCCGGATCAATTGAATATCAAAACGAATCGCTGGTGGGCAAAAGAGCGCCTCAGATCGTGGCAGCCGGGGTCTCTCAGGTTCCAGAAGGGCGGCATGTTTTTCCGGCCATGACCGTCATGGAGAACCTGCAGCTGGGATCTTATCTGCAAAAGGATCGCAGCCAGATTGAAGCCCGTCTGCAGGAAATCTATCAAATGTTTCCCATTTTAAAGGAACGCCAGCATCAAGACGCGGCGACGCTTTCCGGCGGTGAGCAGCAGATGTTGGTAATGGCGCGGGCAATGATGGCTAATCCAGACCTCTTGCTTTTGGATGAGCCATCGATGGGACTGGCGCCAATCTACATTCAAAAAGTTTTCGACATCATTCAAAAAATCAACGCGCAGGGGACCACGATTCTGCTGATCGAACAAAACGCGCATCAGGCCCTTTCGATTGCTGATCGGGGCTATGTGATTGCATCAGGCGAGATTCAGTTAACGGGCAGCGGCCAGAAGCTGTTGAACGATCCTCAGGTTAAGCGGGCCTATCTTGGTGAATCGGCTTAAAAGCGCTTTAATTATGTTATATAATAGTAGAAAAGTTCCATTCATTCAGGATGGGGCTTTTTTATTAAGTTTGACAATTTACGGTTTACAAATCATAATAAAGTCGTTATTGTTATGAATGTACTTAATTTGAAGTTTGTTTAGCTAATTATATGCTAAAATGTTCGCTTTTTACGAAATGGAGGAACCGCATCAATGACTGATCTAGAAATTGCCAACGCTGCCGAAATGGAACCTATTACCAAGATTGCTGAAAAACTGGGCTTAAGTGCCGATGAGATCGAACCATATGGCAAGTACAAAGCCAAGATCGATCTGCCGGTCAAAGAAGCCCCTGACAAAAAGCACAAGCTGATTCTGGTGACTTCAATCAACCCCACCCCGGCTGGTGAGGGTAAGTCAACGGTGTTGGTCGGCTTGGGGGATGCCCTGAACCTGCTGGGCCACCAAACCGTGATTGCGATGCGGGAACCATCCATGGGCCCAGTCTTTGGAATCAAGGGTGGCGCAACTGGCGGTGGCTACAGCCAAGTCGTGCCAATGGAAGACATCAACCTGCACTTTACGGGTGACCTGCATGCCTTAACCAGTGCCAACAACACGCTGGCAGCTTTGATCGATAACTACATCATGCGAGACAACGAACTGAACCTGGACCCACGCCGCATTATCTGGAAGCGGGTGGCTGACGTTAACGACCGGGTGCTGCGGCACGTGGTAACCGGTCTGGGCGGCGTAATGCAAGGGGTACCGCGTGAAACCGGCTTTGACATTACGGCGGCTTCTGAATTGATGGCAATCCTTTGTCTTTCTAAGGATCTGGCCGACTTGAAGCAGCGGATTTCCAAGATCGTAGTGGGCTACACCTACGACCAAAAGCCAGTTACGGTTGGCGAGCTTGGCTTTAGCGATGCCATTACGATTCTGCTTAAGGATGCCTTAAAGCCAAACCTGGTTCAGACGCTGGCTCACACGCCGGCCATCGTTCATGGGGGCCCATTTGCCAACATTGCTCACGGCTGCAACTCGGTTCTGGCTACCAAGACGGCTTTGCAGCTGGCAGACTACACGGTAACTGAAGCCGGCTTCGGTGCTGATCTGGGGGCCGAGAAGTTCTTGGACATCAAGCGGCCGGTATTGGGCAAGACGCCTGACGCACTGGTAATCGTGGCTACGGTGCGGGCACTGGAATACAACGGTGGTGCGGCCCTGGCTGACCTGAAAGATGAACAGCTGCCGGCACTGAAGAAGGGGCTGGCCAACCTGAACCGCCACATCAAGAACATGCAGCGCTATGGTCTGCCGGTTGTCGTGGCCATCAACCACTTTACCTTTGACACGGAAGCCGAGATTAAGACCATTGAAGACAACTGCCACGAATTAGGCGTCAACGTGGTTCTGGCTGATGCCTGGGCTAAAGGCGGCGAAGGTACGGTTGATCTGGCTAAGGAAGTCGTTAAGCTGGCCGATCAGCCGAGTGAATTCCATGAGCTCTACAGTGTTGAGGGTGACTCAATTGAAGACAAGGTCAACACGATTGCCAAGACCATCTATGGGGCTAAGGACGTTGAATTCTCCAAGAAGGCTCAAAAACAGCTCAAGAAGTTCCATGAAATGGGCTGGGAAAACATGCCGGTCTGCATTGCTAAGACGCAGTACTCATTTACCGATGATCAAACGGAACTGGGTGCGCCAACCGACTTTACGTTCCATATTCGTGAATTCGTTCCTAAGCTGGGCGCGGGCTTTGTCGTAGCTCTGTCCGGCAGCGTGATGACGATGCCTGGCCTTGGTAAGAAGCCAGCTGCCGTTAATATGCACATTGACGGTGAAGGCAACATTACTGGTTTATTCTAAGATCACTAAAGAAAAGGGCGCGGCGGGCGCTCTTTTTTAGTTGTGGCCGTTACATTAAAGACGAACATTATAATTCTCTTATTTCTTCTGGTTCGTGAAAAATCTTGTTTTTGCCGAAAACTTTTGCTATGCTAGAGACAGTTTTTAGGAGGTGCCATTGTGAGCAGTGAAATCAGCGTGGTCATGGGCAGCAAGTCCGATTGGCCAACAGTTAAGCAAGCATGTGATATTTTGGATCAGTTTGGCGTCAAGTACGATAAGCAGGTTATCTCAGCGCACCGAATGCCAAATGAAATGTTCGATTTTGCCCAGCACGCGGCAGAAAATGGCGTTAAGGTCATTATTGCCTGTGCCGGCGGGGCCGCTCATCTGCCAGGGATGATCGCGGCCAACACGCCATTGCCGGTGATTGGGATTCCGGGGCAGACCAAGGCGTTGGGCGGCATGGACTCGCTGCTTTCCATCGTGCAGATGCCAGCAGGGATTCCGGTAGCTACGACGGCGATCGGCAATGCCGGGGCCAAGAACGCTGCTTTATTGGCCATTCAGATTTTAGGCATCAATGACCAAACGCTGCAGGACAAGATCGTGGCTTTCCGTAAAGAAATGCATGACAAGGCGGTGGCCAGCAATGCCGAACTTGACTAAGCATCCAGAAGCCTATATTGAACAGGGCAAGACGATCGGAATTATTGGCGGTGGTCAGCTGGGGCAGATGATGGCTTTTTCTGCCAAAGCAGCCGGGATGAAGGTTATTATTTTGGACCCCACGCCACAGTGTCCAGCCGCTCAGGCAGCCGATGATCAGATCGTAGCGCCCTATGCCGACGTGGCGGCGATCAATGAACTGGCGCGGCGGGCTGACGTTTTGACCTATGAGTTTGAAAACGTTGATCTGCAGGCCTTAAAAGACGTTGCTGATCAAGTCGCCATTCCTCAGGGGACCAATCTTTTGTACACGACCAAGAATCGGATTCGCGAAAAAACGTTTTTGCGTGACGCGGGCCTGCAGACGGCGCCATTTGCAGCGGTCAAGAACCGGGCCGATCTGAACGCGGCCGTGGAAAAACTTGGCTATCCCTGTGTCTTAAAGACCTGTGAAGGCGGCTATGATGGTCATGGTCAGATGGTATTAAAGAGTGCGCAAGACTTGGATGACCCGATCACTGAAGAAGTGCTACAGTATGGTGATGACATCTTGGAAGGCTGGGTACCATTTAAGATGGAATGCTCAGTTATGGTAGCGCGCAATACCGATGGTGACATTACCGTCTTTCCAGTCAGTGAAAACATTCATGCTCATGAAATTCTGCATCTGAGCATCGTGCCCGCCCGCATGCCGGTTGAATGGCAGCAGCGCGCTCAGCAGATGGCCGAAAAGATTGCCGAAGCGATTGATCTCAAAGGCATCTTGGGCGTCGAGATGTTTGTCGGTGCAGATGGTCAGCTCTACGTTAACGAACTGGCACCCCGGCCGCACAACTCTGGCCACTACACGATCGAGGCCTGCAACTTCTCGCAGTTCGCGGTTCACAATCGGGCAATCTGCAACTGGCCGCTGCCTAAGATCAAATTGATGAGTCCAGTCGTGATGGTCAATGTCTTGGGACAGCACGTGGCCGGTACGCGGCGCTTGATTCATGAATATCCGCAATGGCATTTTCACGATTACGGCAAGGCTGAGAGCCGCCACAACCGCAAGATGGGGCATGTTACCATTTTGACCGATGATATTGAAGCAACGTTAAAGCAAATTAAAGATTCCCATGTTTGGGACGATGAATAGGAGAAAAGATTAATGATTGATCGTTATACCCGTCCAGAAATGAAGAAGCTGTGGAGCGATGAAACCCGCTACCAATGTTGGCTGGCCGTAGAAATCGCGGCTGATGAAGCCTGGAGCAAGCTGGGCAAGATTCCGGCCGAAGACGTTGAAAAAATTAAGCAGAATGCCAAGTTCACCGTTGAAGGCATCCAAGAAATCGAAGCCGTTACGCACCATGACGTGATCGCCTTTACGCGTGACGTTTCCAAGTCGCTGGGTCCTGAACGCAAATGGGTGCACTATGGCCTGACCAGTACTGATGTCGTTGATACGGCGCAAGGCTACCAGCTTAAGCAGGTTAACGAGATTCTGCGTCAAGACATCAAGGACTTCATGGAAATCCTGAAAAAGATGGCCAATGAATACAAGTACACGGTCTGCATGGGCCGGACACACGGGATTCACGCTGAGCCAACGACTTTTGGCCTCAAGGTTGCCCGCTGGTACTCTGAAATGAAGCGCAACTACGAACGCTTCGAACACGCGGCAGCTGGCGTTGAAGCTGGCAAGATCTCTGGGGCCGTGGGAACGTTTGCTGAAGTTGATCCGCGGGTTGAACAATACGTCTGCGAAAAGCTCGGTCTGCGGGCCCAAGAAGTCTCCAGCCAGGTACTGCCACGGGATCTGCATGCTGAATACATCGCCGCTTTGGCTTTGATCGGGACCAGCCTGGAAGAAATGGCGACTGAGATTCGTTCCCTGCAGCGGACGGAAATCCATGAAGTTGAAGAACACTTTGCCAAGGGTCAAAAGGGTTCTTCAGCAATGCCGCACAAGCGCAATCCAATCGGCTCCGAAAACATCTGCGGCTGTGCGCGGGTATTGCGCGGCCACGTCGTTACGGCCTATGAAAACGTGGCCCTGTGGCATGAACGCGACATTTCGCATTCCAGTGCTGAACGGATGATTCTGCCAGACACGACGGCACTGTTGGACTACATGCTGCACCGGTTTGGCCGGATTTTGGCAAATCTGGACGTCTTCCCTGAAACCATGAAGAAGAACATGGACAAGACGCTGGGCCTGATCTACTCTGGCCGAGTGCTGCTCAAGCTGGTCAAGTCCGGTATGACGCGGGAAAATGCCTACGATCTGATTCAGCCATACACGGCTAAATGCTGGGCCGAACAAGTACCATTCCGGCCACTGCTGGAAGCTGACCCAACCATTCAAAAGCAGCTGACTAAAGAAGATCTGGATGATGCCTTTGACTACCACTGGCACCTGCGTCATGTTGACGACATCTTCAAGCGGGTTGGCTTGGACGATTAATTATCATTAAACCAAAGCATCGATTGAAATGATCGGTGCTTTTTTGTTTGACTTGGAATCGATTAAAACACGAACTATAAAATTAAAAATCAGCTTTGGTTAAACGTTAAACTTAGAAAAACCATTATTTTATGATTAAAAACTGAAAAAGGTTCGGTTGTACGCTTGACGATTTTTAAAAATATGCGTACGATAATAGCAGGATTTAACGAACAATTTTCCGTTAACCAATTCATCAATTCGTTTTTAGCCTATAAGGAGGGCAATCAAAAATGGAAAAGCTGTTATATACCGGCAAAGCAAAGCAAATGTGGCAAACCGAAGATCCTGACGTTTTACGGGTTGTTTACCTGGATCAGGCAACGATGCTTAACGGTAAGCGTAAGGACCACTTTGACGGAAAGGGCGAAGCAGCCAACGACATCTCAACGCTGGTCTTTGAATACCTGATTGATAACGGCATTCCAACTCACTTCATCAAGCGCCTTTCTGAAAAGGAAGAATTGGTTAAGAAGTGCCACATGTTCCCGCTGGAATTCGTTACGCGCAACGTCTGCGCCGGCCACTTTGCCTCCCGCTTCGGCTTAGAGGATGGCATGGAGCTGGACGAACCGGTTGAAGAAACCTTCTACAAGAGCGATGCCTTGGACGATCCATTCGCCAATGAATCCGACGCGGTTGCCATTAAGGCCTGCACGCATGAAGAATATCAGCAATGCTGGGAACTGGCCCGTCGCTGCAACAAGCTTTTGACGCCGTTGTTTAAGAAGGCTGGCATGAAGCTGGTTGACTTCAAGCTGGAATTCGGCAAGCTTTCGGATGGCTCACTGGTGCTGGCTGACGAATTCTCACCTGACAACTGCCGTCTGTGGGACATCAAGACCAACGCTCACATGGACAAGGACGTCTTCCGCAAGAACCTGGCCGATCTGACCACGACCTATGATGAAGTTTACGCACGCCTGCAAGAAGCCGTTAAGGAGGACTAATCAAATGACTACCGTTCGTATTTACGTTACCTACAAGCAATCTGTTTTTGACCCCCAAGCCGAATCCGTTTTAAATGCCATCCACCAGTTGGGTCATGAAGAAGTCAAGGATTTGACGGTTGGCAAGTTCTTTGATCTGCAGGTTGAAGGCGATCAAGCAGCCGTTGAAAACACGGTTAAGGAAGTAGCTGAATCGCTGCTGGTTAACTTCAACATTGAAACGTACAAGTTTGAAGTGCTGGAGGCGAAATAAATGAAGATTGCGGTCATTCAATTCCCAGGCTCGAACTGTGATATCGACCTGTACTCGGCGCTGCATGATGTCTGCAATGCCGATGTCGAATACGTTTCACACAAGGCCACGAGTCTGGATGGCTTTGATGCGGTCATGCTGCCAGGAGGCTTTTCCTATGGCGACTATCTGCGGGCCGGCGCGATTGCTCGGTTCGCCAACGTTATGCCCGCCGTCATCAAGCTCGCTAATGAAGGCAAGCCGGTTTTTGGTACCTGCAATGGCTTCCAGATTTTGACGGAAGCGGGCCTTTTGCCAGGTGCTCTGAAGAAAAACGACAGCCAAAAGTTCGTCTGTGAAACGGTGCCTTTGGAAGTCGTTAACAACAACACGCTTTTTACCACGCAGTACCAGGCTCACGAACGTATTGCCCTGCCAATTGCACACGGTGAAGGCAGCTACTACGCGGATGAAAAAACCTTGGACGAGCTGGAAGCCAATCATCAAGTCGTGTTCCGCTACGCAAGTGAAAATCCCAACGGCTCTTTACGCAACATTGCAGGGATCGTCAACAAGCGCGGCAACGTATTGGGCATGATGCCCCACCCAGAGCGCGCCGTGGAAGCACTCTTGGGTTCGACGGACGGTTTGCGGCTGTTCAAGTCTTTATTGGAAAACGGCACGGTTAAGACGGAGGCATAATTAGAATGAAGCAAGCAATGACCCCTGAAGAAATTAAGGAAAAGAAACCATATCTCGACTGGAGTCTGTCTGAAAAAGAATATGACTACATCAGCGAAAAGCTGCTGCACCGTTTGCCAAACTACACGGAAACGGGCCTTTACTCGGCAATGTGGTCCGAGCACTGTTCCTACAAAAAGTCCAAGCCAGTGTTGCGGCTGTTCCCCAACAAGAATGACCGGGTTTTGCAAGGGCCTGGTGAAGGTGCTGGTGTCGTTGACATTGATGACGGTCAGGCAGTCGTTTTCAAGGCCGAAAGTCACAACCACCCATCAACGGTTGAGCCATACCAAGGCGCGGCTACTGGTGTCGGCGGAATTTTACGCGACATCTTCAGTATGGGTGCGCGGCCAATCGCTTCCTTAGACTCATTGCACTTTGGCGAATTAAGCGATGCCGAGACACGGATGAAAGTCGATGGCGTTGTACGCGGGATTGGCGACTACGGCAACTGCATGGGAATTCCAACCGTCGCTGGTGAAACGACTTTTGATCCTTGCTACAAGGGCAATCTGCTGGTTAATGCCATGAGCGTGGGCTTGATGGATCAAAAGAACCAGCAGGAAGGGAATGCCTCTGGGGTTGGCAATGCCGTGATGTACGTTGGGGCTAAGACCGGTCGTGACGGGATTCACGGGGCAACGTTTGCCTCGGCTGACTTTGGCTCTGGCAACGAGTCACAGCACTCGGCCGTTCAAGTCGGCGACCCATTCATGGAAAAGCTGCTGATGGAAGCCTGCCTGGAACTGATTCAAGATCATGCAGAATGGCTGGTCGGGATTCAAGACATGGGTGCGGCCGGCATCGTTTCCTCCAGTGCCGAAATGGCTTCTGAAGGTAACTCAGGCATGGACCTGGATCTTGATTTGGTACCACAGCGCGAACCGGGGATGTCAGCTTATGAGATCATGCTGAGTGAGTCTCAGGAACGGATGCTTTTGTGTGTTAAGAAGGGCCACGAAGAAGACGTTAAGAAGATCTTTGACTACTATGATCTGGAAGTCGTAACGATCGGCCGGATCACAGAAGGTCACCAATACGTCTTGCACCATGATGGTCAGGTAGTCTGCGATATTCCAGTCTCAACCTTGACGGATGACGTTTTGGAAGTTGAATCAGAAGAAAAGAAGCCGCAGCGCCTGATCGATGCCGAAAAAGCTGCCAACTGGGTCCCTGAAATCGATGACGTCGCAGCAGTCTACCAAGAATTGCTCACGCAGCCAACGATTGCCGACAAGTCTTGGATCACGCGTCAATATGACTCGCAGGTGCGGACTTCCACGGTGGTTGGTCCTGGTTCTGATGCCGGTGTTATTCGCGTGCGCGGCACCAAAAAGGCTCTTTCAATGACGACGGATGGCAACGGTCGCCTGGTTTACTTAAACCCATACGTCGGTGGTAAGATTGCATTGGTTGAAGCAGCTTCTAACATCATTGCTTCTGGCGCTTTGCCATTAGCCATTACGGACTGCCTGAACTACGGTGACCCAACCGATCCAGAAATCTTCTGGGAACTGCATCATTCAATCGAAGGGATGGCTGAAGCCTGCCGCGTCTTTGATACGCCAGTTATTTCCGGTAACGTATCGCTTTACAATGAAAACAACGGCTCGGCCATTTACCCAACGCCAATGGTCGGTATGGTAGGGCTGATCAAGGATGCCAAGTACGTCATCCCATCCCGCGTTCAGCAAGCGGGCGACAAGCTGTATCTGGTCGGCAAGACTGGCGATGACTACGCCGGTTCCGAACTGCAGAAGATGATGACGGGCGAGATTGCCGGTACGTTGGCTGACTTTGATCTGGAACACGTTCATGACTATCTGAGCCGCCTGCTGAAGGCTGAACAAAGCGGTCTGGTTGCCAGTGCCCATGACTTAAGCGAAGGTGGTTTGGCCGTAGCTGCTGCTGAAACGGTCTTCAAGACGAAACTTGGCTTAAACGCTGATTTCCGCGCCTTGGACAAGAAGCAGTTCTTCAGCGAAACGCCGGGCCGGATGCTGGTCAGCGTGGCACCGGAAAATGCAGCGGCCTTTGAAGAAATCATGCAAGACGACGCGATGCCAGCTGGTGAGGTCGCAGCAACGCAATGGCTGGAAATCCATCTGGCTGATGCTGAGCTCAACTTGCCAGTGGCTCAAATGCAAAAACTTTGGGAGGAAGCTTTGCCATGCGCAATGAAATCAAAGGACTAAATGAAGAGTGCGGGGTTTTTGGCGTCTTTGGCGTGCCAGAAGCCAACCGGGTCACCTACTTTGGTCTGCACAACCTGCAGCACCGTGGACAAGAGGGGGCCGGGATCGTCACGACTGACGGCGAGCACCTTTATCAGCACCGGGATCGCGGCCTGCTTTCGGAAGTCTTTGCCGATCCAAGCGATATGGAGCGTCTGGTCGGGGATGCCGCAATTGGTCACGTTCGCTACGGTACCAGCGGCCACAACTCGATTAACAACGTGCAGCCATTTTTGTTCCATTTTCATGATGGCGACATTGCGATGGCACATAACGGCCAGCTGACCAACGCCGTCACGCTGCGCCGCAAGTTGGAAGACAACGGTGCCGTTTTTCAATCAGATTCAGACACTGAGATTCTGATTCACTTGATTCGGCAAAACATTCACATGGGCTTTATACCAGCCTTAAAAAAGACACTGAACATGGTCAAGGGGGGCTTTGCCTTTTTATTCCTGCAAAAGGATCGATTGATTGCGGCTTTGGATCCTAATGGTATTCGGCCGCTTTGCCTGGGTCAGATGCCAAATGGCGCCTATGTCGTAACCAGTGAAAGCTGTGCCTTGGATATCGTAGGCGCCAAGCTGATTCGCGATGTCCAGCCAGGCGAGCTGCTGGTGATCGACAAGGATGGTCTGCATGAGGATCGTTATACTGATGACACCAAGCTGGCCATCTGTTCAATGGAATACATCTACTTTGCCCGTCCCGACTCCATTATTCATGGCGTAACGGTGCACAGTGCCCGCAAGCAAATGGGGCGGCTGTTGGCCAAAGAACAGCCAGCACCTGGTGCCGATATGGTCATTGGGGTTCCCAACTCATCGCTTTCCGCGGCGTCTGGTTATGCGGAAGCAGCCGGTCTGCCTTATGAAATGGGGCTGATCAAGAACCAGTACGTTGCCCGGACCTTTATCCAGCCAACGCAGGCATTGCGGGAACAAGGCGTTAAGATGAAGCTTTCGGCCGTCCGCGGGGTCGTTGCCGGCAAGAACGTAGTCGTCGTCGATGATTCAATCGTACGGGGGACGACATCCAAACAGATCGTCCGGATGCTGAAAGAAGCTGGCGCTAAGTCGGTTCACATGCGAATTGCTTCGCCGCCATTCCGTTTCCCATGTTTTTATGGGATCGACGTTTCCAACCGAGCTGAACTGATGGCGGCTCACTATTCCGTTCCTGAGATGTGTAAGTTGATGGAAGCCGACTCATTAGGATTCTTGAGCGTTGATGGCGTCGTTAAGGCCATTAACGTTCCGGATGCCGGTGATGCACCATATGGCGGGCTGACGGTGGCCTACTTTAATGGCGACTACCCAACGCCGCTGTATGATTTTGAAGAAGGCTATCTTAAGTCGTTGAACGAACAAGAAAAGCGCGCGCGAAAGGAACGACTCTCCAAATGAAGCGGAAACGTTATGAAGAAGCCGGCGTCAACGTCAATGCCGGCTATGAAATGGTAAAAAAGATTAAGGATGCCGTTGCTTCAACAGATCGTCCCGGCGTTGTCGGTGGCATCGGCAGCTTTGGCGGGATGTTTGATTTAACCGCGGTTGCCGGCTTGACACATCCGATTCTGGTTTCTGGTACGGATGGCGTGGGGACCAAGCTTTTGATCGCCCAAAAGCTGAATCGTCATGACACGATCGGTATCGACTGCGTGGCCATGTGCATCAACGATATTCTGGCCCAGGGCGCGGAACCGCTGTTTTTCCTGGACTATATCGCAACGGGTCACAACACGCCTGACAAGATGGCTCAGATCGTATCTGGCGTGGCAGAAGGCTGCCGTCAAGCCGGGGCAGCCCTGGTTGGCGGGGAAACGGCTGAGATGCCTGACATGTACAGTCAAGATGAATACGATCTGGCTGGCTATGCTACTGGTGTCGTTGATCAAGACAAGATGCTGACGACGGCCTTGCCAAAAGCTGGCGACGTCTTAATCGGGCTGGCCTCATCCGGAATTCACTCCAACGGCTACTCGCTGGTGCGCCAGGTACTGTTTAAGGACAATGACGTCAAGCTCAGCGATCAGCCGGCCGAATTGAACGGTCAAACGGTTGGCGAGGCATTGCTGACGCCTACGCGTATTTATGTCAAGCCGGTACTGCCGTTGATCAAAAAGGGCCTGATTCACGGGGTCAGCCATATCACTGGTGGCGGCCTGCCAGAAAATCTGCCGCGGATGTTTGCTGATTCGCTGCAGGCTGTGGTTGATGCCAGCACCTGGCCCAAGCTGCCGATTTTCAGCTATCTGCAAAAGATGGGCGACTTGGATGCTGATGATCTGTACGGCACGTTTAACATGGGGCTAGGGATGATCTTAGCCGTGGCACCAGAAAATACTGCTGCTGTTCAGGATGCTTTAAAGCAGGCTGGCGAAGACTCATGGCAGATCGGCCGGCTGCAGGATCGACCAGCTGATGAAGAAAAACTGATTATTAAATAAAAGAGGCAAGAACATGAACGTGGCAATTTTTGCCTCGGGGAACGGGACCAATTTTGAGGTGTTGACCAAGCATTTTCAAAATGGTGATATTCCCGGCAAGGAAGCCCTGCTTTTTTGCGATCACCCCGATGCTTACGTAATCAAACGCGCTCAAAGACTGGGCGTTCCATATGAAACTTTTACCGTGAAGTCTTGCGGATCCAAGCAGGCTTATGAAGAAAAAATCATGGCCGTGTTGAAGCAATACGACATTGACTTTATCGTTTTGGCTGGTTATCTGCGTATTATCGGACCAACGATTCTTGATAAATACGAAGGCAGCATCGTTAATCTGCATCCAGCCTGGCTGCCCGAATATCCGGGCCTGCATTCGATTGAGCGGGCCTTTGCCGATCACCGTAAGGAAACCGGCGTCACGGTCCACTACATTGATTCAAATCTGGATGCCGGAACGATTATTGCGCAGCGCCACGTGCCGATCTATCCTGATGATACGGTCGACACGTTGGAGACGCGGGTTCACGAAACCGAGCATGAACTGTATCCAGAAACCGTTAAGAAGATTTTGACTGAACGCATTGCAAAGGAGAAAAACAACCAATGAAACGTGCATTAGTTAGCGTATCTGATAAGACCAACCTGGTGCCTTTCGTTAAGGGCCTGAGTGAAAATGGCTTTGAAATCGTTTCGACTGGTGGAACGAAGAAGACATTGGACGAAGCCGGCATCAAGACCATCAGCATTGAAGAAGTTACCCACTTCCCAGAGATTCTGGATGGCCGGGTTAAGACGCTGAATCCATATGTTCATGGTGGCCTGCTGGCGCGTCGTGACGTTGCAGAACACATGGACACGTTGGACAAATTAAATATCACGCCAATCGATCTGGTCTGTGTCAACCTGTACCCATTCAAGGAGACAATTGAAAAACCAGACGTTACGCTGGCCGATGCCATTGAAAACATTGATATTGGCGGTCCTTCCATGGTTCGTTCAGCAGCCAAGAACTATCGCGACGTGACGATCGTAACTGATATCAACGATTACGAAACGGTTCTTAACGAAATCAAGGCGCACGGCAACACGACGCTGGAAACGCGGACGATGCTGGGGGCCAAGGCATTCCGGACTACGGCGGCCTATGATGCGCTGATCTCGCAATACCTGACCAAGCGCCTGGATTTGGAAGACCCCGAAAAGCTTACGCTGACCTACGACTTGAAGGATACGATGCGCTACGGCGAAAACAGTCATCAAAAGGCTTGGCTGTACGAAGATCCAATTCCTAAGAAGTTCTCAATCCTGGAAGCCGAACAGCTCCACGGCAAGAAGCTTTCCTACAACAACATCAAGGACGCCGATGAAGCGCTGCGCAGCGTACGCGAGTTTGATGAACCAACCGTTGTCGCTATGAAGCACATGAACCCTTGTGGCATTGGCCGCGGCGAAACGCTGGAACAAGCCTGGGATCGTGCCTATGCAGCTGACCCAGTCTCCATTTTTGGCGGCGTTATTGCTTTGAATCGGCCGGTTGATCTGGCAACGGCTGAAAAAATGCGTAAGATCTTCTTGGAAATCATCATTGCGCCTGACTTTGACGAAGATGCCTATGCCGTTTTGGCCAAGAAGAAGAACATTCGCCTGCTCAAGGTTGACTTCTCAGCCAAGGACGAGCCAACGCGGCATGAAGTCGTTTCCGTCATGGGCGGGGTGCTGATGCAGGAACAGGATACGCTTAAAGAAGACTGGCATGACTGGGAATGCGTCACGGACGTCAAGCCAACTGAAGAACAGCTCAAGACGATGATGTTTGCCTGGAAAGCCGTTAAGCACACCAAGTCCAATGCCATCGTGGTTGCCAATGATGAACGGACGCTGGGTGTGGGCTCTGGTCAGCCTAACCGGATCGATTCTTTGAAGATTGCGGTCAAGCATGCCGGTGATGCCATTGATGATCGGACGGTAATGGCATCTGACGCCTTCTTCCCATTCAACGACTGTGTCAAGTTTGCCGGTGAGCACGGCATTAAGGCCATCGTACAGCCAGGTGGTTCGGTTCGGGATCAAGAATCGATCGACATGGCCAACGAAATGGGAATTGCCATGGTAATGACGGGTGTTCGTCACTTCCGCCACTAATTGCATTTGCAGGTCCGCGGATTGATTTTCGCGGGCTTTTTTGGGTAAAAGAGGTTTAAAAAATGGAAAAGATGAAATTGCTGGTAATCGGCGCCGGTGGTCGTGAATTTGCCATTGCCAAGAAGCTCAACGAAAGTCCTCATGTCGACACGGTTTATTGTGCGCCGGGCAATATCGGCATGGTGACGGCGGGAATCGTGCCTTTAAACATTGCCGAAGACGATTTTGAGGCACTGATTCAATTTGCTAAGGATCAATCAATTGCCTGGACGTTTGTTGGCCCTGAAGATGCTTTATGTGCTGGGGTCGTGGATGCATTCCAAAAAGCCGGCTTGAAGATTTTTGGCCCCAATCAAGAAGCCGCTCAGCTGGAAGGCTCTAAGGACTACGCGCTGAACTTTATGAACAAGTATCACGTGCCAACTGCCAAGCATGAGACGTTTACGGACCTGAAGTCGGCATTGGCGGGGTTAAACGACTTTGCCCGTCCCGTAGTCATCAAAGCCAATGGTCTGCAGGGCGGCAAGGGAGTCGTGATTGCGCAGACGACGCCAGAAGCCGAGGACACGATTACGGAAATGTTTGAGTTGGGCGAAGAAAAGCTGGTCTTGGAAGAATGTCTGGTGGGACCGGAATACTCCATGTTTGTCGTAGTTCAAGACGATCAATACCGGATTTTACCAATGGCGCAGGATCACAAGCGGGCCTACGATGGCGATAAGGGTCCCAACACGGGTGGTATGGGTGCCTACAGTCCGCTGCCGCAGCTTAGCGATGCCGAACGTCAACGCATGATCGATGATGTCGTTGAACCAACCGTCAGCGGGCTGCACCAGGCAGGCTACAACTACCATGGCATCATCTACATTGGTCTGATGCTGACGGCGGATGGCCCGAAAGTCATTGAATATAACGTGCGGCTGGGCGATCCAGAAACGCAGGTCGTCTTGCCACGGCTGAAAACGGACCTGGTTGAGCTGATCGATGCCAACGTCAATGATCAGCCGATGCCTGCCATTGAAGAACGTGACATTGCCGTATTGGGCGTGATTCTAGCTTCTAAGGGCTATCCTAAAAAGCCGGTGCATGGTCAGGCGCTTGGTTCGTTCCCAGCTGCTAAAGACATTGCCATTGACTATGCCAACGTTAAGGGACATCTTGATGAGCTGCATGGTGACGGCGGCCGGCTTTTGATGGTGATTGGCGAGGATGCTGATCTGCAAAAGGCTCAAGACAAGGTTTATGACTATCTGGCCAAACTAGATGAGCCGGAATGCTTCTACCGTCATGACATTGGCGACAAAGCCTTGAAAGATTAATTAAAATAGCGAAAACGGTCGGTGACTCAGTCTGAGCTGCCGGCCGTTTTGATTTGACTGCTGACCTGTTGATGAGGTACTGATGATCGCGAGCAGTTGATGGCTGATGATTCGATCGCTGCTGCCCGATTGTTTGCTTTGAAAAGATCAATGCATGCTTAGGGTGAAACGGAAGCTGATTGCTGGATGGTCTTCGTTTGACGCATTTTATCAAGATCGTTGCCAAGTCAGGATGCTTGTTTGACTATTGCTGGCCGGAAATCCCGTGGCTTTAGTCGATGGTGACTGACCGGTTTGTGATTGGCTGAGGGACTGCCTGATCATTGGCGTTTTTGGCTTTTTGTGTTAAAATTAAAAATAGATTAAAATAAAATGAGAGTAAAAGGACGTGGAAAAAATGGAAGACAGCGTCAAGCTCAACATTTTGCAGGAACTGATCCAAATCAATACGGTCAATGGTCATGAGCAGCCGGCTGCTGAATATCTTAAACAGGTATTGAGCGATCATGGTATTGAATCTGATCTGATTGCCCTGGCAGCTGGTCGTACGAATCTGGTTGCTGAGGTTGGCGAACAGGAAGGCCCGGTGCTGGCTTTGGTGGGACATCTTGATACCGTAGACGTTGGCGATTCAAACAAATGGCGGCATAATCCGTTCTGCGGTCAGGTAATTGATGATGCTATCTATGGCCGTGGCAGCGTCGATATGAAAGGCGGCCTGGCAGCAATGGTCAACACCTTGATTGAGCTGAAGGAAGCCGGTCTGCCCAAACATGGCAAGGTTCGCCTGCTGGCAACGGTTGACGAGGAAATTGGCGGTCTGGGCTCGCTTGAACTGACGCGGCAAGGACTGGTCCGCGATGTTGATGCCATGATTGTGGGCGAGGCGACGACCAACCGCTTGGAATACGCACACAGCGGCTCGTTTGACTACCGTGTGAAATCATATGGCCGCCTGGCGCACAGTTCCGATCCCAGTCTGGGTATTAATGCTGTGGCCAATCTGGCGCGCTTTTTTGAATATGAGCGGCATGCGTTTGATGACGTAAAGGCAAGTCCTAGTCTGGGCAGCCTGATTCACAGCGTCACGGTCTTTCATGGCGGTCGCCAGCTCAACTCGATTCCTGACTACGCTTATCTGGAAGGCAACGTGCGGACGATTCCGGAATTTGACAATACGGCGGTACAGAATCGGCTCCAGACGCTGGTGGATCGTTTGAACGCGGAGATGGATGGTCAGTTTGAATTAGAGGTCGTAGCCAGTTTTATACCAATGGCGACTGATCCGGCTGATCCATTCGTTTCCCTGGTGCAGCAGTCATATCAAACCGTTGCCAAGCAATCGCTGCCGCTTGCCATTTCGCACGGTGCCACGGATGCCTCGCGCTACATATTGGATGATCACCGTTTTCCAATCGTTGAATGGGGACCGGGCCGAGAAGAAATGTCGCATCAGGTTGACGAAAGTCTGTCAGTTGCGGAGTATCTGCAGGCTGATCAGGTCTACCTGCAGATTACCAAGGATTTTTTTGGTGATGACTAAAAAACAGGTGGGCGATCAAGACCGTAAGCTGCCATTAGCCAGGCCGGCTGGGTTTGCGGCGATCTTAAGCCGGTTTTAAAATCATGACGAATTAAAAGAATGCCAAAAGAGCAGCTGTTTATCAGTGTTTTACAGAGCATTGGCATCTTACGGAATCGGCAACGCATTAACCAGAAATACCGTCATCAATTCCAGCTGTCCGGAGTCGATCGGTGAAAGCCATAAAAAAACTGCCACAGCCGTTGGAATTTTGATACGATAAGGTCAAAAAATAACAATGGAGCGGTGACAATGGAAAAATTCGATCGTCTGGCAAAGCGCGTTGGTAATTTTTTAGAATGCTTTGCTGAAATCTCAATGGCTGTCTTTGGGCTGTGTCTGATTGGCTTTGTTTTTGTCGAACTGTGGCAGCTGGTTAAGCTATCGCCGCTTTTTGCCGGGCACCTAACCTCATTTGACCCAGTATTGGAAAAGATCATTACCTTCTTTCTGCTGTTTGAGTTTTTGGCGATGGCAGCCGCGGCGATGCAGAATCATGGTCATCTGGCAGCCGATTTTTTGATCAGTCTGGGAATCACGGCGTTGTTGAGAGGACTGATTGCCGAGCATGGCACGCCAACGCAAAACATACTGACCAGTTTGGCGATTCTGGCCTTGATTATTGGCGAGATCTTGATGCATTGGCAAAACAATCGCGAACATCATGACAATAAATGAGTGCTTTCTATTGGCACGAGCAAAAATCTGATTTAAAATATAGCTTGAATTGTTGTGTATTTTATATACGGCTCACTAAAAGAAGAAAGAGGTCAAACGAACAATGGCTAAATTAGTACTGATTCGTCACGGTAAGAGTGAATGGAACAAGTCCAACCAATTTACTGGCTGGGTAGACGTTGACTTGGCTCCAGAAGGTGTTGAACAAGCAAAGGCTGCCGGTAAGGCACTGAAGGAACACGGTCTGGAATTTGACTACGCCTACACTTCTGTTCTGAAGCGTGCGATCAAGACGCTGCACTACGCACTGGAAGAATGCGACCAGCTTTGGATTCCTGAATTCAAGACTTGGCGTCTGAACGAACGTCACTACGGCGCTTTGCAAGGCAAGAACAAGCAAAAGGCTGCTGAAAAGTACGGTGACGAACAAGTGCACATTTGGCGTCGTTCCTACGACGTGCTGCCTCCACTGCTGAGTGCCGATGACGAAGGCTCTGCAGCTAAGGACCGTCGCTACGCCAACCTGGACCCACGCGCCATTCCTGGTGGTGAAAACCTGAAAGTTACGCTGGAACGGGTTATCCCATTGTGGCAAGACGAAATCGCACCAAAGCTGTTGGACAACAAGAACGTTATCATTGCTGCCCACGGTAACTCGCTGCGTGCCCTTTCCAAGTACATCGAAAACATTTCTGACGAAGACATCATGAACCTGGAAATGGCTACTGGCCAACCAGTTGTTTACGACTTCGATGAAAAGCTGAACGTTTTGAGCAAGGAAAAGTACTAATAATTTCTTAAACGTTCTTTAAAGACTCGCGAATCGCTCGCGGGTCTTTTTTTCTTTATCGGTCAATAAAAGGCGTTGAGTGATTGACTTACCAAGCAAAAAACAGTCCGGCTTTTGCACTTAATAACGGCAATCGTACTGAATTGACCCGTTTTAGCCCAGTAACGGTGCTTGGCCGTTGGATCAGTTAAAAAAGCCTTGTTATTTAAGAAACCGATTCGTGATTTTGTGAAGACTTTGTAAAGCATAGACGTTGACGGTGGTACAATCTCAAAGATGTGTTAAGATACACGAAGAACATTTTTAAACATAATTAAGTAAAAAGAGGAGAATTGAATTAATGAAACGCAATCACTTGCCTCTCAAAGAATTCATCAACCAATTAAAGAGTACGCTGAAGGGCAAATATAACGCCGCGGTTTGGCCGATTGCCGGCATCACGCTGCTTTACCTGGCGTTGACGGCTCTTTTGGCACTGTTGTTCACTCGCAGCGCCATGATGCTGGGGTATGCCACGATGCTGATTATGTACGGCATGATCAGTCAAGTGCTGCTTGCAGTGGTTGAGGCATTAGGTATCTTGATTTTGTGGTTCTTGGTAACGTTTGGCATGTACTTTGTCAACATGAGCATCCTTTACAGCTACCAGGATCAAATCAAGAATCCTAATCTAAAAGTCAGTGCGACGACGATCTGGAAGCACTTTAAGCATCTGAACAAAAACCAGCTGCTGCGGCTGACGCTTTACAGCAGTCTGTTCATCTTCTTATGGACGCTGCCGTTGGATATCGTGGCAGCCTTGGTAGCCAAGAACCAGGCGCTGGTGATCGCAGTTCGGATCGCCAACTTCTTGATTACGTTCTGGAAGACTTTGGAATACTCGCAGGCACCATTGCTGTACCGCGACCAGCAGCCAGCCTTTTTGGGACAGTCAATGCGCCATGCTTTGACGGCTAGTCGTCGCTTTATGGGTGGCAAGAAGCTTTCATTCTTCATGGTTGAATTGGTAGTCAGCTTCCTGCCGATGCTGGTATGGGGTGTGATCTTTGGTGGATTGGCCTACTACGGCAATTACACGGCAACCTACTTTGTTATGTATGCCGGCTTGATCATCATGCTGTTGGGCTTTTGCGCCTATGCTCCAGTTGTCTACCTGGCAACGGCTCAATTTTATGAACAAAGCAAGCCGCAATCGCCAATTTCGGTTGAGGATGCTTTCGTTAAGACCTTCAAGCCAGTTGAGGTATTGACTGGCGAAGCTTATGACGATGCTGCTGATGAGCCAGTAGCAGTTGATGATCGTGAGCCGATTGTCGAAAATCAAAAATAATTCTAAGCGTGTCATCAATCATGATGGCGCGTTTTTTATTTGCCAAGAATTTAATTTAGGTGATTTGATAGGAAATGAAGCAGCTGATTTAAAAGCACAAGTTTGTGATCATGAAATCTAACGATGGTTAAAAATGGATAACGATTACAATTTTCGGTAATCATACAACGTTTTGCCAGGAGGGGAATAAAGCCGTTCTGCTTTATTGATTTTTTTGAAAAAGTTTGAATTTGTCGTTGACATTTGATTGTAACCTCGGTATATTAGATAACGTTGTCGCGGCGATGAGCTGTTGATCACTTGAGATTAACGACTTTTCGTCTAACCATCAAGAAAAGTTATTCAAAAAAGTTCTTGACAGGTAGTTGACAATTTGTTAAACTAATTAAGTTGCTTGCTTGAAGCAAGCGGGCAACGGTAGACCTTTGAAAACTGAATACAGTTTCGACGAACACAAATGTGCAGGGTCAT